>Ga0307517_10001192_pt1 | contig 43864 bp, 48 predicted proteins | sample 23_EM_MG_FD_194515 | JGI IMG/M metagenome (GOLD analysis project Ga0307517, IMG submission 194515) | Populus trichocarpa ectomycorrhiza microbial communities from riparian zone in the Pacific Northwest, United States - 23_EM | ecosystem: Host-associated > Plants > Roots > Unclassified | place...
AATCCACATCCTTCAGCATTGCTGACATGAGTGCCAAAAGGCCCAGATGCCAGACTTCAACAGGCAGTTGTAAGCACATGACCCACATACCCACCTGGCACACCTCATCCCAAATCAGCACACCCTCTCGTACACACAGACTTCCACTCTCCACTTAGAAGATGGAACGTCAACGCGGTTACGAACAACGTCCTCGATGAATTTCACGGTGTCCTTGGATGTCGCTTTCACGGAGTTGAACGTGCTGTATTCATAGGACTGGGACTTCTGTTTAAATAAAACATAGCTGAAAGAAAGCTTGCGGTGTCGTATCACAGCTGCAACAAGCTCAGAACCTTTTGTGGTAGATGAGGGGGGCTGGGCTTACAGAACTCGACAATGAGGTTTGTACCCTTAATTTTGCCTATGGGGGATTGGGAGAGAAGCAGTGAGGTCAAACCGCCTTGCCTCGTCAATTGGCCACTGTTGAGGTCGAGGTTCGCCATCTTCTCGAGCGTCGTATTGTATGCTTCCTTGTACGAATCTTTTGGCTGTGAAACATTGGAAGCGGGCCGGGCAAAAGAGTCATAACTTCCCGTACCTCATATATCCTGAAACCAACTAATTCGGTTTCTACTGTCGGATCGAGTTCCGCTGATAAATAATTCACGATGTAACCGCGAACAGCATCCTCGATGACTTCGACGGTGTCCTTGCGCGATACGGCCATACTTCCGGAAATGACATACGCACGGGACGAGAGCTCCTTCTCGTACAAAAAGAAGTTGACTCGTGGGGCTTAGGGAAGTCAGCGATTTTCACGGCGAGTTGGAGATGAACGGAGGGACGTACTGATGAGGACGATGAGACATCTCCTGTGTTCCAACGGGGAACGAGGGTGAAGTTTGTGGCATGTCTTCAAGTATTCATCTGTAATGAGTTCATTGAGCTCCTTCACAGACTTGAGTGCTGTATCACGGATCTCGAGGGCTCCTACGGGCTATGAAAGGTCAACGGTCTTTCGCACAGGAATCCATGACCTCCATACCGCATATACTTCGACCCCAACATCTAGATCCAAATAACCGCGGGCAGCTTGTTCAATGGCTTGTACGGTGTCCTTGCGTGAGACAGCCACACTCTCGGAACTGACGTAAGTGCAGGATGAGGACTCCCTCTCGAACAGAGCGAAGTCGATTCTTCGAGCTTAGGAGAGTCAGCGACTTTCACAGCTAGTTATAGGACGCACGTACTGACGAGAACAATGAGATACCCCTTGTGTTGCAACAGCCGGGAGTTAGGGTGAAACTTATGACACGTCCCCAAATATTCATTCGTGATACGTCCACTGAGCTCCTTCACATCCTTGGGTGTTGTTGTATCATGGATCTCGAGGGCTTCTACGGGCTATGAAAAGTCAACGGTCTGCCGCGCAGGAATCCACGACAGCCATACCGCATATACTTCGACTTCGACTTCAACATCAAAATCCAAGTAACTGCGAGCAGCTTGTTCAATGACTTCGACGGTGTCCTTGCGCGATACGGCCACACTTCCGGAACTGACATATGTATGGGACGAGAGCTCCTTCTCGTACAAAAAGAAGTTGACTCGTGGGGCTTAGGGAAGTCAGCGATTTTCATGGCGAGTTGGAGATGAACGGGGAGACGTACCGATGAGGACGATGAGACACCCCCTGCGTTGCAACAGCCGGGAGTTAGGGTGAAACTTATGACACGTCCCCAAATATTCATTCGTGATACGTCCACTGAGCTCCTCCACAGCCTTGGGTGTTGTTGTATCATGGATCTCGAGGGCTTCTACGGGCTATGAAAAGTCGACGGTCTGCTGCGCAGGAATCCACGACAGCCATACCGCATATACTTCGACTCCAACATCAAAATCCAAGTAACTGCGAGCAGCTTGTTCAATGACTTCGACGGTGTCCCTACACGATACGGCCACACTCCTGAAATCAACATAAGTGCGGGATGTGGACCCCTCCTCGAACAGGACGAAGTCGACTTGTCGAGCTTGGGGGAGTCAGCAACTTTCACAGCGAATTAGAGGACACACGTACTGATGAGAAAGACAACAATTAGGTTCTGCGAACGATTGTCCTTGCCCAAGGCCACGTCCTCGTCAAGAAGTCCGCTGTTCTCCAATATCTGTTGGGCCCTATTCTGCAAATGTTCGCCATCGAGCGAGTTCGAATGCTATGGAACAACGGTCAAAGGTAGCTTGGACGGTCACTGTGACTGTATTACCTCGTAGGTTCGGATCTTGGACTCGAATTCTGTAGGTAACCCGATCGTTTTCTTTTTTCGAACGATGTCCACGAGGTCCCCCCGAACGCTGTACATGAGGTCTTCCACAGTTGGGGGGGACGATTTGATTGTGGATACATGTTCCCCAAAGTAGGTATAGGACGGAGACTCTCGTCCGTGTTCCATAACCAAGTGGTAACTGAACTGCATGGTGGCGGAGGATGAAGCGTGATTAACGTTGAGCGCTTGAGCGACAACCGGCAAACGCTTCCAACCCGCCCGGCGAATTTGCGTGGTGCAGCCCAGTGTTTGTCCACTTTCGTCCAAGCCATGGCATAGTCTCTAAACTGGATCGTCGAGCGGACACTGGGAACGCCTCGTTTGGTTCAAATTCTCGTGCAGTCGTTAGGACGGTCAAAGATAAGACAAAAAACACAACAACCAACAACACACATGGATCGCAAGATCACCTAAACTGGGGAGCAGCAAACCTAGACTACACGGTATCATCGTTCTACCCCTGATCCCTCCCCCTCCTGAGAGTGGCCGGCGAGTCTGACCTTGACGAACTCCTCGATCCCGGGTAAAGCTGATCTCACAAAACTGGAGAGATCACTCCCTCCACCTTTAATATGGGAAGGTGCGACGTAAGTCTGCGTTAAATTTATTGTCCTTGGAGACATACCAACACCGATGAAGGTTCCTTGCCTCCTTGCAAATCTTCCGCTCTCCAAGGTACTGATCCGTGCGGTTGGCACGAGAACTTGAGAACTCTACCACGGAGAACGTCGATATCTGGGATACGCTGTTAAAGATGTGTCCTTTACCTCGTTATACCAATCCCTTAGCTCTGAATAGTTTCTGGGGATCATCGGGACGGGACCGTCATTAACGATTTGTACAACCCCGCGAACACTTTGCACGACGCTCGCACCTAACAAACGACGTTAGGGAGGTTCCTGATAAGACAGCAAGATTATGTACTTCGCGCTTCCAACAAATCGATTATCATGTCGCAGCCTTGACCTTGACCGATGAGAATGACGGGTGGGGGATTCTCCAAGCTGCAGAGTTCATTTGTTCAGACTCCAGAAATGACGAGAACAAAGGGATACATACAAAATGTAGTTATCCCAAGTGTACGTTGCGATGTCTCTGTCAAGTTCATCACCAAGCTGCTGGGATGAGTTCGTCGTCACGTTATGAGACTAAATCACGCCGTACAACTTTGGCTGGCTCCAGTGGGACAGTGATATCCGCAAATGCAACTTTTGACGACCCCAACCACGATATAACGTCCTGCGAGACATCCGCCTACAGAAGGTTAGGATGGGCGGGTGAGAGCAGGGCATTATTGGGACAGAAACGGACAACGTAGGAACTTTCTGCAATGACCTTGCAGGTTATAGGGTCGACCGTCGCCCGAACCTCCGGCCTGAAAGATAGTTCGACTCAGAAATCCAGGGAACTTCCGTATATACTCACGGCTCGTGCGCGAACATAATGAAGTGCGTGGGATTAGACATGACCCTGTATCAAATGAATGAAAAGGTCGACAGGTGGGAATATTAACGGCATACGATAAAGCAAGTTGCCCACCCCTGGGGCAAGGTCCCTGGAAAGGAAGAGGGACTTGAATAATGTTGTGTTTGGCGAAAAGTAAGTCTGCACGGTGCTTGTTCAGCATTTCTTGGGAAACATCGTGAGTTCGGAAGACGGCGGGACACTTTCAACGAAACAAACCGTCCAATGGAAACGTTGACCCGACGACATCTTAATGCACCAGATGTCAACTCGATTGTGCTGGGCGAGAAAATAAAGTCTACCTTTCCTGGGAACAGGCACTCTTGGGCCCATACACTTCCAGTACTGACTCTGCGCCATACCAACTTCCCAAACGGTCTTTAGGGCCGCTTCACTCGGCGAAATTGGGGGTAGTGGAGGGAGTGGGTCACCCAGTAAGACCTTTGTGACCGCCAATGCCGAATTTGAAATGGATTCTAGGTTGTAACCCCCCTACACTACAATCACGAGGGTACACCATGAGAAGAAACGTGCCAAATACCTCGAGAGCAACAACTACCCGTCCATTTGCGAGGCTGCAGAGTATGTTAGTCATGTGAGCATACCCAGCAGGCGTAACATGACATTCTCCAAGGTCATCCCCATCCGCGGCGTCGAAACCCGCAGATACTATAGACGTGTCAGGGGATGCGCGCGCCGATATTGGGAATTAACCTTACCGAACACTAGCTCCGGTGAAAACTCCATGGCAATTGGTATGACTATACTATGAAAAACGTAGAGGTATTCTGCATCCCCCATTCCCGCTTCTGGCCAAGGAATGTTAACGGAACTGAAAAGACGTCAGTCGTGTCGCGTCTCGTTATTTGAACACGTACAATCCCAATCCTGCGCCTTTTCCACACGACTTAGGGCCGCCAAGCTCTCCGCCAGGGTAGAAGGTCCCACCTTCATACCGGTGGATCGAAATGTAGAGCACAGTAGGGTCATCCTCGAACGCAAGATGGATCCCATTCCCTGACAACGATCAACATAAAAGCGACGTCCGACGATCAAGCCTTGACGAACCGTGGTGAACATCCCTATGGACAAGCTGTAAAGGTCACATGAAACAACGAATGGAGTCACCCACCAGTCAAGGATCAAGACCCTGGTCGGCGTGCGTGCTTGAACGACTTTAGTAGCGACAGCGACGTTGTTGTAAAAGCAGAATCCCATAAACTCGCGCGGCTCTGCATGGTGCCCTGGCGGTCGGACGATTGCAAGGGCCCTTTGACACCTTCCTTGTGTGACAGCCAAGGCGGCATCGATCGTCCCGCCGCAACTGAGTCGAGCGGCCAAGGGGGTATTTCGATTGACGTAGAGAGACAACAGCTCATAGTAACTAGCGCGGTTCAAGACCTCATCATCCGACATGTCTAGGAGTAAATTATTCAGAGACGATGGGAAGAGGAACAGGAAGGCGCACTCTGGAAGTCTTCAACTGTGTCCCATAGTTTTTGGGTGTGAACGAGAGTAACTTCTTCTTGTAGGACCTCCCTGCAGGTGATGTGAACCATCCGGTGGGTACATCCCGCTTCCTCGAGCTTCGCATGGATAGTCGATATCCTCAATGGTTGCTCGGGGTGAAAGTTGGGTATGCACTCGTGTTGCATCATTCGGGTGTCATATATATAGCAAACTTTCGGAGGGGTGATAGGTTTCTCCTCTGCAACGTCTCCGTTCTGCATCTCACCGAGGTTGAGAGGGGTAGACCGCGGAGGGCTTCTAGTGTTTGAGCTTGAGTGGTCGATCGTGGTCCGGTCTCAGCCAGATCATCCCAGCGCACGTGGTGTTTCCTCCGAGTTAAAACGACCAGGTTGTTGTTTGGGAAGAAAGATGTGTTCCATTCTCAATAAGTCCGTACTGTAAGTAAACGACACGAACGAAGTCAATCGGTTGGATTTGGAACAAGAACTGCTTATTATATGCCCCGTTTCCCCTAACCGACATCCATGGAAGAGAGGATCTCGTAGTGAATATGAGGCAAGTCACAATCACACGGAGGGAACACGAAACGCTCATGAAAACCGTAGAATTCACTCATGATACAGACACGTGATGGATATCTCATGCCCTCAGCTGAGCGCGGAGGTTGGCTTCCAGAGGACCTTTGGGCCGAATGAACTGTATATAAGCTCCGTCCCTAAGACTTAGTCAGGATCAAACTGGTCGAGATAAACCCAGTCCAAAACGTACTGTATCACCCGCTTGTCTTCCTTGAGCTTGAGGTACTCCTCCCTGCCGACATTGGTAAAACCCCACTTCTTTGAAATGATGATTTTCTGACGACCAGGGAACTTGTACCGGGCACGACGGAGGGCCTCCTGGATGACGTGAGCGTTGGAGTCCTTGCAACGGACGGACAAAAGGATTTGGCCAATGTCGACCCGTGCGACGGTCCCGTAAGGTTTGCCCCAAGCACCTCGCATACCGGTCTGCAGTCTAGTAGAGTGTCAAGCAATGACACGAACAAATATCAAATGAGACATACCTATCAGCACCAGCGCAGGACAACATCTTGTTGATGCGGATGACGTGGAAGGGGTGGACACGGACCCTCAGATGGAAGGCATCCTTTCCGGCGGTCTTGGTGATGTACTTGTTTGCACAGATACGAGCAGCTTCGAGAGCCTCGCTTGAGAGCTGTTCATATTCGTCCGAGACGAGATGAGCGCAGAAGGGGAAGTCATCGACGGAAGCACGCTTTCGGCCCAAGTCGAAGATCCTGATCTAATTCTGACGTCAATTATAAGTCGGAAATCTGAACGGAACGGGAGGACCTTGGAATCAGGGACACCTCGGTTGTATCGAGACTTGGGATATGGCTTGTTCTTGCAGTAACGGTAGCAGCGAGCTGGACGACGTCCCATCTTGATTCCTGTGAGCTAAACAAAGTCAGCGAACCGGCCCATCCAACACCGGAGTTGCTGATCCATCGATTCCAGGTGGAATTACGGTTCGAAAATTGGCCATGCCGCACTCACAATGTGCTTGGGAACAGAGTTGAGTTGTTGGGGTATGGAAGTTATGGAGGGGGGAACGTACCAATGTTTTTATAAGCCGAGTGGGTTGGGCGATGACTGAGACGGAACCGAACTTCGCTGAATAACTGACTTTAGGGCAGGTCCCTGCGACTGGGGCGGCTTCCGCTTGCTCCGTCATCCAATCTTCGTAGGTTCGTGTTCACTCCGTCTTTTCGTTTTCACGATGAAAAATTCTTGACAACCTTCGTTCTGCTGAGTAAACGAGCGTACGCCGCCCGTGAACTGCGGAATATTTCATGTTCTTCTGATCCTACCTACTATCGTGGATATCACAGGGATACTGACGGTCAATTGGACGTTTAATAGATTATCTCGTTCGTGCTCTTGCCTGTCAGCTGCATGGTGCGCTTGTTGCTTATTCGCTGGTTCGGCCCTTTGGTACGAGACCCATCCGACGCCTCAGATTCTCTGGCATTTGGATAAAATCGCCGTAAGAGATCTGACATCGGGGGCATTAGGAACACAAAGTCCATTCACGATGTTACAATGTGCCGTGGAATAACTCCGTCCGATGAGCCTAACCACCACCTGTGTCGGGAATCGCTCGGGAAATTGCCACACCACCTAAGCAGGATAGAATACTCACCGCATCCCCCTCCACCCCCGCACCCCCCTCCTCCACTACAACCGGCCCCACCACACCCGCTGCCCTTCGAGCTACAACCTCCACCTGAAACCCCACCTCCACACCCACCCCAGACCACAACGATCAGGAATGGAAGGGCACTCGTCGGAGAGACAAACACCTACAGCCGCGCGCCCCCCGTCCGGTCCACAGGGAATCCCAGATGGACATCCGTACCAATAATATATAGGCACATGTACTAAAAACGCAAGACCGTGCTGCTGGTTGCGCCCGCAAGTTTCGTCATCCACTTCGCCTTTCTTGAACTTCCTCAAGTCCCGTTCCCTCCTTTACGCGTCTTAGAAACCGTTGCTCACGCACTCTAACATTCTGCACGTAGACCGCGTTATGATCGCTGGGGTGTGTCGCAAGGAGAGAATCTGCGCGGTTTGGTGGGATGATTGGAGATTTCTTCTGCAAGAACGACCCTGAAGGCGGTTCAATTTACTGCCGATGGTATCCCCCTATTTCCCTCATCAATACGGCTCTAGAAAAATGGAACAAGGACTGACCGGCAACGGACAACCACAGTGCATATAGGGGACATCAAACCGTTGCTACCACAAACGTCGGCACGGCCGTTTGGATGGTAAAATCACTCCTCACCTTCCACGCACGACAAGTGATATCAAAGGAGGATGCTAGGTGGTTCTCTTCGACTTTGTCGTCGCTGGGATAACACAAGTTAGTGGTTCGGCAGTGATATGGTGTCCTCGACCTACTGGTTGACGGGTCGACCGACGAACGAGACACAGTCATCCAGGTACTTCCCTGGAAGGAGCTGGTGGGTGCTTTGGGCAACCGCAGTTAAAGGATGATCATTCGAAGACCAAGAGTTGCGAGCTTACTGCCATGCAATATCGATGTCCAACGTCGGTACAAAGAAGGAGTAAGGCGACGAAGAGATCAAATCAAGGAACCTTTGACTCGTGTTCAGTTGGGCCCGAAACACCAGCAGCACCCACTCACGCGTGATACCGTATGCTTCAATGCTACCTCGTCCTCACTGCTGTCAAAGAAACCAGGTCGACTCCAGCCTAGATCGTGCATCCTGTCGACGAACGCTCCCTGTCGTTGCACCTATTCCCATAACGAATGAGATTCTTCCACCGGATCCAAGCGAGTAAAAATCTTACAGCGCCGACAAGGTCAGGAGAATACGGTCGATCGCCAGTGTATGCGCTCATGACCCTTCTAAGCCTAAAAGGTCGCTGATCGGCCAAAGGTGATTGGGAAGATCCAAGATAAGCCTACGCACATGGGGGCCCTGAGGTGTCGACTCAACTCTCGTCAACAGGTCGGGTCTGTACTCGACGAATTCCTTGATCTTGTTTGCCCATGCCACAGTGTCAGTGGCTTTCCAGTATCCATCCTCTGAAAGTTTGTGTCGCTCATCGAGGTGGTAACACAAATTCTTGCTAGCATAGATGCTCGCTTGATCAACTTAGCTTTGTACTTGTCCAACATTCTGGCCCTCGTGGACCTTGTGAACAGCGTCCCACTACATAAACGTACTTCAGTGCTTAATGAATCACCTGATTTACGAATGGAACGGCGCTCACGGAAGGTAAACCGCGTCCTCGAACAGGCTCGCGTCGGCGAGGTTCTTGGGATCCTTCGTAAGGTCGCTCACGAACTTGGCAACCGCAAGGTTCTCTCTCGTGACAATGAATTGACACGCGTTACAGGCGGACACGAAGCCTTCTTGTGCCAAACCAGCCTCCCCTGGCGCAAGGTGACCTATGAACCTGAAACGCTGAGAACAATGCCACCGAGTCAAGTTTATGTGTAGACCAACGTGCAACCATAAGGACACCACATCTTGGACACACTAGTTCACGTCGAGTGTGTACCGCACTCTGCGGCTGGTACTCGGATATGTTCCCCATGATCTCCTACGTTTCATGAGTGCCACCCCAAGGGGGGGTTGTGAATCGGAGAGCCACTCGGCTAGAGTAAAGTAGACAGCCTCGACTCGAACCCAGCGATGGAACCTACCAAGCTGAAGCTCAGCGAAAACTAGTCAAGCCGAAGGGTTACACGGTGTGCACCTTTCCGGAGCAAGCTCTAAGAACCGGGTCCACCTCTCTTGTGGCTCCAGCTCTTGAGCCAGCGGCGGAAATTTCTCGCGCGTGTCCCGGTGAGCCTCCAAACCGGTGACTCGATTCTTCAGTTCCTTGAAAGCCCTCAGCAGTCCAAGGTGTGTCTTTAACTGAGAGACGGTCACAAAGGGGTCCTTCGGAATCACCCCCCCCCCTACAGGAAGACGGATCTGCTTGAGAGAGTAGGGAGGTGGGGCAGAATTGTTAACAGAGGTACCCGTGGGTAGGTGTCGAAGAAAGGTTTTCCGTCCATGAGGATGGGATTACCGGCGATGCCACCGACACCAACCTTTTAACCGGGGGCGGCGAGTTCGCTGTAATGTCGTCGCCTCTGGCTTGTTGTTTTGTGGTCCGCTAGTGCGCACTGTTGGTTAAAAGTGCTCCCAAATTGCGGTATCTTCTCTGTTTTACCTGCATAGATACACGTTGACAGATCCAACTAGTGGTAGTTGGGTCTGTCAACGTATCGAAAGGCGGTGAGATGGTCTGGAGTGCACCGCGTTCAGGAATCGTACGTAACGGACCGTGAAAGTTTACGGGACGACAGAATATGTATAACTCGCGGTTTTGCAGTCTCCTGAAGCAGACCACGCAATACTGCTGACGATCACCGATGAGGGATGTAGCGATATAGTGGCCTACCTAGCGGTTTTGGTGCTTGAGGAAACTTGGAATGCAGAGGCTCCCATTCACCAGGGTTCGCTGGCGATGATGTGGGTGCCCACGGTCGGTCGAGATCGCGACAGACAGGCGTATGCCAACTCTTCGCCCACTCCGTCCTGGCTGACCGTTGCCCTTTAGTCGATATGTAGGTGGCGTCGAGACTGACCAGTATTATGTTGCGCACGGTGTGTATTTTGCTCTTTGATAATCGATGAAGATTTGCTATGGGCAGACGCGAATGTTTCTTAGCCTACGCCAAAATCCTTTGCCAGGACGGGTCGGGAGACTCGTTGAATGCATCGATATCCTGATTCTTGTATAGCTGCAAGAGTTCACCCTTCGGCTCAGAGCCCTCGACCTTGACGCGCTTCCTTGGAAGGCAGCACCTTATGTAGCCTCGCGTTGGACTGTGTGATCCTATTTGTTTGTCTGTATGAGGATGACAAAGAACGTCCAAGCCCACCCAGGCTCAGAGCCCTCGACCTTGACGCGTTTCCTTGGCATTCCAGCCATTGACACCACCGGTGGACGGATGAAAGTAATCGCGCTGTATATGCATGGGTCGCCGGCAGTCCGATCACTATGGCTGGTGACAACTGAGCCGATCGTTGTTCGGTAACCGCCCGGATAAAGCCGCCACCCATTGTGTCCAGCCACCACATTGTCCTCATTTCCGGCTCATTCATATGGACCTCAAGCGGCCAATGCTCTTCTCTCGTTCACTCGTGGTTTTCCCACCCCCGTTCCTCTCCCCTTCTCCGTTTCCTCTCCGGTGCAAGTTCACCGTCGCATTTCACGACCCTTTCCGGCTCTCTTTCACGCAAGCCAGCAATGTTATCACCACGTATCAGTGAGTGCACCAGGCCACAATTTTTCAACCTCCCCCTGAGTTGGATTCACCTGTCCTAGTTTTTTTCTTTGGTCTCAACGCCATTCGCGTCATTGGCATCGTTTCCCTCATCCTCGTATTCGCGAGCAGCATCCTCGTCATGGTCACAGATGTCGCTGCTGTCAACACCTTTCTTGAAGATGCCGAGGACTCTGGGACACCCGTTGTTCAACTACTCAAGGGGTGTGACTACATTGAGTACATGTCATCCCTATCGTTCTGTTTTTCATTCCTCACCGCAGAACTCAGGAACAGTACGGTTCCGAACCAAACCGGAGGAATTTTTTGGGCTGTTGTCAATCGGCTGCTAATCATCACCCAAGTCATCATCCTCATCCTCTCTGAATGTGGCTGGCCCATGTCCATCTTTGACAAGTTCTTCCCTGTTCTTGGGACAGGATTCGGTCTTGGCCCCCTGGGAGTTTTCGAGAGTATGATCGGAGCCACCATCCTTTCCCATTACGTTGACGACTTCACTCTCGTCGCCGCTTTCTTCCTTTTTGCAATTGGCTGTCTCAACATTCTCCTGGGACTCGTCTTCGGCGTGACGGCCAAGCAGAAGCGTTTGATCCGCACTTGGAGGTCCGACTCTGATGATGTTCTCCCACCTATCGGCAAAAATCGTCCCGCATTTACCCGCCCCGACAGCTCGTACATGGCTTCACTCTTCAAACCAAGCGAAAAGATGGAATTTGGACCTGCACCCACCAACGGTAACACTTCAGGCCTTGGGTTCGGAAAGCAGGGCGAGAAGATGGCTGGTCTCAAAGGTGCTTGCTCAGCCATTAAATTAACCCACCTGGTGTTAACTAATGATTGGGACATTACTCAGGTTTCTTGATCTCCAAACCCCTTGAATCCCTTCCAAACTATTCCCCGCTCCACAACCCGTCCCGGAGCGTACGGTCACGTCCCGACCCAGGCTCTTCTATCTATTCCACTTCCTCCGCGAATGCGCCAGTATCTCAATTCAAGCCCAGTGATAACGCGGTTTGATACCGTCGGCGTCTTGCATTCCTGCAGGGCAGGCTGGTTTCGTGTCTCTCCCATCTCCAACGAGCATTTTGTTGTACTTTTACTGGTACCTCTATCACGCTACGATAGTCACGGTCATTGCTTGTATCCTTAGCCCTCTGCGAACATAATCGTGCACACGCTCATCCCGACCGGATAAGGAGCATTGACATTCCACAGTACTGAACATAAGGCACGGCCTCCAACACCCCACGATGAACAAACGTGACCTCCACACAACCTCGGTTAGAACTTACCCAACGATGATTCGACATATTTGAGTCAGCGAAGACCTTGTTTCCTCGGCGCCTTACTGCGCGCTAGCATAACGGTTGGGAGAGAGTGGGGCGTCGTGCATTCGGTATGTTTGTTGCCCGTAAGTAGAACTATCTGGCATGGTGGTATGCACCGTAGCCGAAGGCTCATAGCTCAACGGGGAGGGGTAAGTGGTGGGATCGGATGGATCCTGAGTGCCATTGAGCTAACTCGACTCTTAAGGTTGCAAAACTTGAACCTACATAAAATTTCTGGCCCATGGAGGGCTCTGTATCGTAGCTAGGGCTGGTGGGAGAATAGGGTGCAGGCATCGTTCGGTACGGAGATGTGCCTTGTGGACCGTGTAGGTTCGAAGGTGGTCGTCGAGAAGCCACGTAACGGCGACGCGCGATTATAATGCCGACCGCCAGAATAGCCAGAACTGCCACTCCACCAACAGCCCCTGTTGAATTATTCACAACTCCAAGACGAATTCAGATATCAGGCAGTGAGCTCACCACCGACGATGGGGCCAATCAAGTTGGGGGAATTGTCTTTGCTCCCCCCATTGAGGCCGTCCGTAGTCTCCGGGGGCCCAGAGAATGTAGGTGAGGGAGGTGAGGTGGTGGTTGACTCTGGTCCCCCAAAATGTTCCTTTTGATGAGCTCAATCCGGCCGAGAATCTGTCAAACGCACCTGAGGCCAGCTTCGCTGCAGTGACGTTCCACTTATCGTCTCCCTGTGTAACCCTTCAGGAGCCATGATGAGAACGCAGGGATCGTAATGGACGCACTCCAACAGGAAGGTACACCCAACCAGGGATAGCGGTTTCTTGGGGGATATCATATGGGAACCTGGCAAGGCAAGGAATCGGATGGCTGGTCGGTTCACGGAGAGCATGCTGGATACCAAGAAACATGCACACTCGAACAATTATATGACCACCGACTCCACCTGAACACCGGGAAGCGGAAAAGTTAGGGAGAACGATCGAAAAGTGGATGTCGATTTTGGCGCACAAAACCGTAGCCTCATTCTGGCAAGTGGCACAAGCTGAGAATAGTGACCAAGTAACGGTTCCGCAGCTGCACGGCTCTTCGTACCCCTTCCACGGTCCCGCATATATGTAATCGGGAGGGAGTGGATAGACTGTAAAATCTATCAAAGTTCCTCAACTCAGTATGGCGTTTCAGGGAGAGAGAGTGAACGCACTCGAGCCCTGACAGATCGCCATCAAGTATGCAACCATAACACAGGGAGATTGGTTTTTGGAGTTGTATAACTAACAGAAGATCGCACCAACCACCCCGCGCGGTATGTGATCCAGTTCCTCGCGCATGGGGATTAGCAGTACTCACCCAAACGTAGCCCTCACCCTTGCACGTTGCCAACGAGAGCTGACTCCGTACTATATGAACTCCGAACAGGAAAAAAGGCAGAAGGAACGGGACGAAACGGAAGGTCATTGTGACGGTGGGAGCGGTGAGGAAGGGAAAGGGCAGACGGACCCCGCTCCAGTGACATACTGATTGATAGGCACCCCACAAGTGACCATCAAAAAGTAGTACCGCAGAGAGGCTGTCCAGTCGCGCTTAAAAGCGGCATCGACAAGCACTTCTGGATAGCTAGATGAACCTTGGTAGGTCGGCACGTTTTGATGGTTAAGTGATCCGTGGAAATCGTAAGCCGATAATCAAAAAGATTATGTACGGGGGCGTGCCTGGAATGGGGCTGGATCTGACGTTTGCAAGTTCAGCCTGTTTCAGTGTGATTCAGTTCCAAATCTCCTAAACGTATGGAAAACCGTGGGTCATGCACGATCCATATTTGGCCGTATTCGTCAACTTGGTAGGGTCTAGCGTTCTTCACCTTCAAAAATGTCGCCGAATGGCGCCACCTCTTCCCCATTTTGCACATCGGGAGAGTTCCTCTCCCGTACCCATCATGGCCTTCAAAATAGGCGCAGTGTAAGAAGCCCTGCGTGACGTGCGTTTGGAGAGTGCGAGGTATGATCAATAGGGGGAACGCACGTAGTGTTTCTGGGAGCAATGTTCTCCACTAACCCACAATCTGCCGTCCGCTGTTGCTCCCAAGTTGGTACGGGGTTCTTAGAGAATGAAGCCAGCCAGTTGTAATAACTCCCCCTTAAAGAGCGGGCCTGAAGACCCTCGACTCGTTCGCCAGTAAGCACCAGACACCCTAAAAGTTCGGTCGCCTCCAGTGCGAGCACAGAATTGTCGGAGTTGGAAAGTTATCGGGCTACGGGAACTCGCTTGGCCACTACTTAGTCTCGCACGGAGCTTCAGCGCTTCAACCTTGGCCATCTGCCTACCGTAATCGAAGCTTTGTCAGATGGGGCACCCCTTCGTTCGCGATCTGTACACAAAGCGGTCTGACGATTTGTCTTTGTCATGACCCTGCAAAACGATAGGGACGTTGGGACCACACCTCGGTATCAAACCAGAATCAAGAAGATAAAAAGTTCGTACCACGTCCGCGCTGCGAATCGCCTTCTGGTTCCACAAAGGCAGCTCCGGTTCGAAGGGTACTTCGCTGTGTTTTAATGCCTAAGCTGAAGGTTTTGAGAGCGTAGTCCGTGGATAATTTCGACCCATTGGCTGATTTAACCGTGACGCCATTCCCGGAGTAGGAGACGCTCTTAACGGCTGTATTCAGGAGCACCTGTTCTGGCTTAAGAATTTTTTTGGCCTCGTTTCGAACGAAGTTTAAGAACCCCCGTTGACCGATGGAGAGCTCTTTGTCCTCGGGAGATCCGCCTTGATCGATACCGTACGCAAGTTGTCGTTCTGTGGTTCGATGAGCAAGATATTCGTTTGGCAAGAGTCTGGTGGGCGGTCCACGACGGAGCCTGACGAGCGAATCAGACGAGGGTAAATAACTATCAGTGGGTGCGAACCTCTGGAGAGTGTGAACGCTCCCAATCCCAACGAAAGTACTCCACAGCTTTCTCACGTGGTGTTTCTGGGGTTACCCCTACAAGATCATAGGCGTTGCACTGGGTCTGTACCCCGTGGTTCTTGGCGAGACCTCTGATCGGGTTCTCTGGTCCCTGACCCAGTTCCCCACTTGTTCCTTGAACCCGGTTTGTGCCAGGCCGAGAAACAAGGGTAAGTCAGCACCGTATTGCATAGCCAGTTTTCCGCTCCTTCCCTGGTTCACCGGATGGAATACCACGCAACCCCCCCAAGTTTGTCTCCCGTTTCGGCGATCCTGGGATTGGCTATTCTGTTCTCGCTAATAACCCAGGCAGCGATGACTCCAGAGATACCCCTGCCCAAGATGAGCACAGATGCATCCTTCTTTCTCGGTTTGCCTCAGGCACTGCTTTCTCCTGCGCAGGGGAGACATACAGAGAGCGAGGAAGGCTAAGTCTCAGACGGAGGCGAGATACGGGACGAGACGACAATGGAGCACGTCGCCTGGCTCCCAACTTCTGAGATAGGATTCTACATGGAGTAGTGATGCGAACCCGTTGGTAACTCAAACGATGGATTGACGGGTCCCAATCCCGGTCAACGGCTCGCGGGCTTTATTCCGGACCGCTGGGAGCCGGTGGCCGCGGATTTACGATGGGTAACAGAGGCGCATCATAGTAGATCCCGACGATACCCGGCTCGCACATCTTGTAAAGGACATTAGATTGAGAGACCCGGCAAGGTGCGACTAAATGACGGTTTTTGAGTGCCGCTTGGCGAGTCAAGGTGCACGCAGAGCGCAAGCGAAACCCTATGGGGACTACGCCCCTGGCAAGGATAATGAGAGGAAGAAGGGTGGGAGGATTCCTAGCGAAGCGAGTTTGAGCCGGAGTAGGGAGATGTTTGCGGAAAAACAGACAAGGTACACGGTAACCACAAACGGTCGGAGATTCCATTCCGAGCCCCGACGGATAGGTTTCAAGGTGGATGAAAGTGGTGGGTGACTTCACCGTGCCGCTGGCGTGATCGTCGATCGCGACGGTGGCAAGCCCCGCACTTTCCTCCAGAAACACTTCGGGTCTCTCTTGATCAAGCTTCACCACCTCTTAACCATCACCCGTGTCATGGACGGGAGAGGCGTGGTTCCCGCCCTATCTCCCAACGATGTCGAGACCGCAGCCCAGGTTCTCCACTCCTCTCCGTCGTTTGTTGGTCACTGACTAGTCTCCTTTACAGTTGATCTTGCAGGCTTATTCTCCAACGATGAACCTGTCTCTAGAAGAACAAAAACGTTTACAAGGTGAACTTTTCGAAGTTCAGAAACGTCCGGAAGCCTGGGGCCTCGTGATTCCTTTTCTTCAGCATCCCGATCCCAACGTTCAGTTCTTTGGCGCTCACACCATCCAAGTCAAGATAACAAGAGACTGGCATGTCTTCCAAGCTTGTTTAGTCGAATTACGCTTTTACATTTGTCTAGGGAGACTTTACCCCCAGGAGACCCACTTCGACTTCGTGATCTGGTCTTGGACCTTACCACATACTCGATGTTCGCAGGGCAGAGCAGATCAGTCCTACGAAAGCTTTTCGTTGCGGTAAGCAACCGAACTCCTCTTTACCACTCAGGCTCTCACCCCCCCAGGTTACGGCTATTGCTTTAAAATCATCCGTGAACCCACCTCCGGTATGGCCGAACTGGATCGTCTTCTGCATAAACCACTTCTCAGAGAGAAATATCTCGACGGGAAATATCCTGGACTTCTTGGCAATAGTTGCTGAAGAAGCAGAAACTACAGAGCTATTACCGAACCAGAAGTAGGCATACATCGTGCCAATGTGGAAACCGCTCTCACACGTCCCAACAGATCTGCGTTGAAGGAATCCATTTCCCAGGCCGTTCCGGTCGTGATGCAAGCAGTCATGTCTACTGTCGAACAACGATCCACACTTCCTTCACAACAATTCGAGTCTGCGTTACGATGTTTTGCGGCCTGGATGTCCTCGATCCCTGCAAGGTACTTCAATCCGAATCTCGTTCAACACTACTTGCAGAACACCAGACCCATAGCGACATAACCCCGGCAATCCCATCTTTGATATCTCTCCTGGAACCGACCTCGTGGCCCCCACCCGTTTTCGACGAGTCATTATTTGTTCCCGCCTCCGACGCGCTACAGGAATTGATGGCACACCCCCCATTCTATGATGGATCAGGTTCCAAGTCCCTCACTGAACCCTTGCTGATTTGGATTGAGAAGTGGGGTGGGGATATAGTCGGAGCCTCCATCCAAAGTGAGATCGCGGTGGCGTACAATGACTGTGGTGCTAACCAGCCTACCAGGTGGATTTGTTGATTCTGTTTCCCATTCTTTCTGCAAACTCCTTGTCGCATTGGGTGAGCAATCAACACCGTACTTCGCCACAAACATCACGTCAAGAGCAACGGTTTCTCCTTCGGGGCCTACGAAATCATATCTGGTTCAAGCGTATCTGCGCGCACTTTTATCATACACCGGGCTGCCCGGATATGCCGGTATCGACGAAGACGAAAGCGAGATGACGTTGGCGTTTTGGTACTTATTTCAGGAGTCGCTCTGGACTGCAGATTACCACCCGGACTTTGATGAGGATGGAACTGGTCCATCTGGACTGGAGGGGGAGCAGGCTACCGTAACGCGGGCGTTGTACCGTGAGCTAGTTCAAATACTGCGAAGAAAGGTTGTCTGGCCCAGCGCCAGTTCGTGGTCGAGGGGTAAGCATCCAATTCCTCAACTGTATTCTGTCTAACATTGACTCGCAGACCAGTGCGAGAAGTACCAAGTGTTTGTTCATTGTCATCGAGGACTGATTCACAAGGGGCTGACCTCAGTGTAGGTACCGACGTGACGTCGGTGATACACTGATCAACGCGTGAGTGCCCCTACTTGCGCTTTGGGATAACGTCGTCGATTTATGATAAGTTATTACATTCTGAGGTCGGATCTTACGAGTTACTACGTTAACGATGTCATCGAGCGTCTTCAAGCAGGACCAGACCAGAGGGGATGGGATGTAGGTGTACTTACACCCACACATTGTGGATCAGCTAACTGAACAATTCTCAAGGAAATAGAGGCGACTTTGCATTGTTTAATGTCTACCCAGGAAGCTTCCCCCGTCGAAGACAACGCAGACCTCAGGCGGCTCTTTGGTTCTGAAATCCTTGGGTTGTTCCCGAAAACCGGATCCGCTCGCGTACGGAGGACCGCCGTTTTGTTGATAGGTAACAGCATACCCTATCTTACGTATCTACGATGCTGATGATAACAGGCTCCCATGCGTCTTGGTTCACTACACAGCCGCAAAGCGCTGCAAATAGCCCGTCGCCACTGATGAACTCGATTCAATACGTGGTCGAAGCGCTATCTGAGCCACCTCTGTGTCTGCCGGCTGCGAATGCGCTCAGGAGCCTTTGTGATGCCAATCGCACGGCACTGGCTCCTCATCTGCATGCTTTCGGCGCCCTCCACGCGAGCCTCACGAATATTCCAGTAAGGGTCAAGCTGATTCCATGCCCTCCCGTTGACTCGTGATTTTAGGACACCGAACGATCCAAGGTCCTACAGTCAATCTCGAGTGTTATTCAAGCTTTGCCACCAGAGGATGAGATCGGGCCTGTGGAGGTATGGGGTTTATTCTTGTCCACCGATCAAGTAGCTTGTGTTGATGTTTCCAAGACCATCGTGAACCCTATCGTCACAAGACTTTTCGAGGCACTTCAAATGTCCTCCCGTGTGCGTCCCAGAGACCTGTCTTACACGCAAGCTGATGACAGTTCAGCTCCCGGAGGACGCCAGACATCTCTCGATTCAACAACTTCAGGCTTTGACTGGAATTGCCAAGGGACTAACGCGCGTATCCGATTCGCTTCTGGCAATCGACGATTCTGCGGAGGCACTGGAAGAAACGGAAAGGCTAAACAGGGCTAGGGAGGATGTGAGGATGACTGGCCTGCGTAACCTGCTAATGCAAGCGATAACATCAACCGTTGAGCTCTGGTCCACTGATGCCAGCGTCGGAGATGTGGGCGTTCTATATCTGTCATGCAGTCAAGCTTGCTTACCTCTCTCAGACTCTCAGCGAATTTATCAAGGCAATGACCTCATTACCCTCCGATGTGACGCTCATATCGTTGCCTCCTGGTCCATTGCTGAAGATCGTCTGTCTGGCAGCACAAAAACAGCTTACTGGCGCTTGGTTGTCCTTGATCAGCATGCTCGTCGCTCAGCTGGATCCCCCATCACTGCTACCTCCCAGGTTTAAGATGACCAACGAGGAGGCACAAGTAGTTATATCGCAAATTTTACCCGGGTTGTTACAGGATTCATTGATGTTTCTCGGCCAACTGGGAGTAATGGAGGATGTGAGCCACCGTATATCACCTATCACGCCACGCTCACTCTCGCCGTTGATTTAGAACCCAGACATTGTCCAAGGATTTTTTTCTTGCATGGAGTCGGTGAGCCTCGCACCACATCTACATCATGCAGTCTTTCATTCGTGATGTAGTTCGCGAACCATTTTGTCGTTTCCTTCTATCACTTGCCCTCAGAGCTCTTTAACTCGCTAATGCAGTGCGCAATCGCCTCGCTTGGACTGCAGGAAAGATATTCGATGGTCGCAGGTTGTGCTTTCATCGTCAGTTAGAACTATATCTCGTTCAAGAGCTTGAACTGACGGAGATCACAGTCCGCCATTTTACACAAGACATCGAGTCAGGATGAGCTAGCTGAGGCCAGGTTAACGTTGATGAATACTTTCGGTCGTGGGATCATGCACGGGATTCTGTGCGGATTGGCGGGCGTTGCGCCCCGGTCTGTGATTCAGAACTTGGTTACGCTGCTTGTCTGGCTCCTCACCAGACTGCCTGGGGATGGTAGGACATGGGCTCGCGATGTTCTTTTTGGGGTGCGTTGTGAAGAGATACCTTGGCCTACGCTCACATATGCCCATTTCCCAGAGCGACTTTGTGCAATGCAAGGCCGATAACATGGCGAGGGATAAATTTTTAACCGCACTGGACCAGTTGAGTGTCGTTCCCGTCTCGAGTAGTTTCTCGAAATCTGAACCGTATGGTCGGTAAAGAAGCACAAGGGGAAGCACGAAACGTGTCAAGGACGCGGCGAACCAGTTTGCTCTTGTGGCTCGGGGACTAGAAGGATCTGGGTTTGGATACGGCGCTACACAACTTTAGTTTTCGGCAAAGTCCGGTGGATTGTGGGGAATGCCGAGCCAATGGGAGCAACGGAACGGGGACGGAACAAAGTACAGCTAAGCACCGACGGTTTCGAAAGTGTTGGAGATGAGAAAAATAAAGTGGAAATGGACAAGCATCGTCTGAACCTTCCTTATTGGGCGACTTTTCCCCCCTCCCCTCCTCCCGCCTCCCCTGCCTCCGCACCGCTCTTGAACGCGACTGATGTCGGCCGTCGAGGGAGAAAACAGTTCTACAGAGACACTCCCAGAGCTCGGCTACCCTTCTTCAGGCCAAAATGGTAAATCCCCCCTCTCCACCGACAACGGCGACTTCTCCGCCTCACCACTTCCACCCTCTCCCTATTCAGCAGACTCTGCTATAAGCCCAAAGTCCGCCGCCACTGACAACGACTCCGGCGACGCTTCCTCCAGCGAAACAAACAAACCTAACCCAAAGTTGAAACAAGACAGCTCTCCCTCCGTTTCCCTCAGCGCTAAACCAAAGTCGTCGAGACACGCCCGCTCGCCATCCCCATCACCTCCACCGCCTCCCACGCGACCACCTTTACAGACGATCCGCCTCGAAATCAAGCTCGGCGGTCCAAATAACTATGAAGTCAACCTATCCACACTCGCGAAGGAGACTGATCAACGTCCTCCGACACCAGAACCCGTTAAACGGGATTCTAGTGACAGTGAGGGAGAGGCAGAAGGCGGGGACGAGGGAAAGCCACAGCCTAAGAAGAGAAGGGCACGTATACATTCTCTCGAGTCCACTCCCATATCTTCTAACCGTACCCTCCTGTAACCAGCGCAGGAACGCTGCAATGGAGTACTATGATACATCTGACCCCTTTATCGACGATTCTGAACTCCCAATGGACGAGCGGACGTTCTTTGCGCAAACGAAGCAGCAAGGTTTTTATGTATCGAGTGGCGAGGTTGCACTGCTCAAAGACAAGTATGTGATCACAGTTCGCAAAATAAGCCAGGGCCACAGAATTGATTTGGTTTCCAGACCGACGAGAAAACCCAAGAGCAAGAAGGTTAATTTACTGAGTCCGGCTGGAGTTTTGGCTACGGTTGGATCAACTGGAAATACCAAGGACACGTCGAACACCACCGAAGATGATGATAAGAAGAGGAAATCTGCGGAGGACCACAGTGAGGCGGTAAAGAAGAGGCGAACCGACGTTCGCCCATTCCACCCAGAGCTCGAGCAGATGATTGAGTCGTTAAAGGTGGCAATCGCCAACGGTAAGTACAATTCAGATACCCCATTCTACGTCGCAGCAACCCAGCCCCCAGAATCATGGGTGAAAGGCAAATTCCCTCCAGCCCTCAAGCCTACGTTAGCCCAAGTCGCCCTCAAGGCAGTCGTCCTTGGTGAATACGACGACAATTTCTTCAACGTCATGCCCAAAATCTTCCCCTACAATAGGTACACGCTCAGTGTAAATGATTCCCTACAAACCTGCTTCCACAGTCTCATAAGCTTTTATAGAAACTTATCAAGCGTCTAATCTGGAAAGACCATATTACCATCCTTACGGAACGGCAAAACGAACTACTCGCTGAATTGACCGAGCTGACGAAGGAGGGCTTTGCTAAAGCCCAGGAAGAATGGGAGAAGAGCGTCGCCATCTGGGGTACGCGACGCGTGGTTTTTTCTCCGCCTCGGCTAACAATCCTTCCCTAGAAAAGCGACAGGAAAAACTCAAGGCAGAAAACACTGAGGCCGGGTCAGTATCCGGAGATGCAGCCGCGAATGGGAGCGTCGCTCCTCCTCACGCCGGTGACGAGACAGCCGCCAGTGGCGCTGAAGATGCGGCTCCCAAAGCAAACGCGAAGGAGGCCCATCCCCCGGCGAAGAAATACCGGCTGACTGAGCCAATGAAGTCGATAATATGGCAGTTGGTCTGCCTTAGCAATGAGTGTTGTAGGATCGAGAACGAACGGAAGTGAGTATCGTCTCAGGCATCAGGGGTGAGTACCTGACATCCGGCCCCAGCACGCTTGAAGGGACCGGACAAAGCGTCAGCGAACAGGGAGTTAGGAAAAGTCTATACCAGAAGGTACGCTGTTCACCTTGGACACCACGTCCGCATCATGCCTTATTCGTCGTGCAGATTGTACAGGCATTCCCTCAGGGTTGGATATCTTCCGGGCAGATCTCGAGGGAAGGTGAGTCACAATTCTCCGCTGTGGCTCGGCGCGCTAATACCCTGGTATTCAGTGAGTTCGATGAAGAAAAAACTAGAGAAGGAGTCGATGGAGGACGGGGATTGACCTACGCGATTGACACACAGGTGCTTTCGCGTCGATTTTCTTTCCCCTTTGGACGCCTGCTGGATCCGGTTACTGTACTGTACCACCATTTTCGTTTGTGCTTTATTAAGTTTATCTCCTTGTTTATGCCTCGCTAGCATCACACAGCTGCGTGCCCCGGGTCACATGCTCGATGGCCACCTGAATTAACGCCAACAAAAAGGTGTTGCTAGCTTTCCAGCAGCCGCAGATCGTGGCGACATCGCATCCTCACAGCAGTGTACCTCCCGGGATCGTCTGCCCCCGTCTTGCGCTTGGTACCAATATCCGGCTGCTCCCACGGTGGTAGTCTTCAATCAGGACGATCCGGTACTGGAGGGCTATTGAAGACACCGCTATTAACCTTTGGAAAGCCACTCATTATATGTTGGGAGCGGAATACAACTATAGTATGAAATCCGGGGTGGCAATCCGCACCCCCAGTTCTAAGGGAAATGTATTAAGGCCTTAACTTCTTTTTAGGAGGGGGCCCGTCATCCCTCTTCCCGAGCATCTTGTTCCTAACCCGCAGCAGGGAGCGCTTTGGTTCGCTCTCTTTCCACGAATCAATGTCATAGTAATTCGCTGCATCCCGTAGCAACCTAGATAAAACATCAGTGATCGAGTTGATTGATATGAAAAGGCGCACGAACCACTCCGGATTCACGACTGTAACCGTGCGAATATATGGGCGTGTGGTAAGGACAAACTCGTTAAACAGCACCCATTCCGGCTGGGTATCCAGACCGCATGACGGGTGAAGGGAGACTTGTTGGTTGTCTTTGATTGTAACATATCCCTTTTCCTCTTTTCGTGCGACTTGCATGAAAAAGCCACAAACCAAAGCCTCCCGAACCCGCTGGTAGAGCTTCGGTCCCTCCTCGACCGAAACCAGGTCAACGTCGAAGCGGACCATCGTTGACTCTAACTGTCGTCGGACATTCTCGGCTTGTTGAAGTGCGCGGTGGGATACATAGTTGTCCCATGACCATGTTTGGTCCTTGGAATCTGAGGAGATATGGTTAAGCAGGAAACCCGGAAGAAAGGTTCTGCACATACTCTGCATCCACGAGTTGTAGACGTTGAGGAGGGTAAGATGATCGCCGTCCGGAATCGTGAGTAAAGCCTTGGCTTGGTCTGCTTCCTTGCGTTTGTTGTTTGGTCGCAGCCAGATGTTGGGTACTGGGCGATATCAGTGTGCGGTGTACTAGACAAGGTAAAATACAGTACCAGAAAGCATAGAGACGACCGTCAGGATCTCGTTGCTGCATTTAAAGTCGGGGCTAACAATGAGCATCTTTGCGAGCTGCAGGGGGTCAGACACGTCGCGTAAGCGGGGCGCACATGAACAATGAACACGCACTTGAGGGTCCAACGGGAATTCTGCCATGATCCCCCCCAGAGCCGTCAAGTTTCCCTCATCATCCAGCGCAGCGAGATAGTTTAGAAGTTCCAACGCCCTCATGAGCGTCTCCGGCGCCGGGGCGTCAACATAGTCGAATCTAACAAGATCCTGAGGTGGAACTGTAAAACGATGTAAAGCGACCGGCGTTGAGCGGAAGTACCTTGACACCCAGTTTTACCAACTCCAATACAGTATTTGACAAGTTACTCCTGAGGATCTCCGGATGGGTCTGATCCTCAAGTTCCTTCATAAAGTCCTTCTCAGTGTACAGGCGGAAACACTTTCCCGGTTTCGTTCGACCAGCCCGGCCAGCTCGCTGCTGAGCAGAAGCCTTGGATATGGGAGAAACCAGCAACGACTCGACTCGGATCCGTGGATTGTAGACCTTCTGCTTCGAAAATCCAGGATCCACAACGTAGACTATGCCATCAATCGTCAACGACGTCTCCGCAATGTTGGTGGACACGATGACTTTCCGGCCAGCGGGGCCATCCTGATTCCTTCTGGGAGGGGGAGGGTCAAAGATGCGTTGTTGTTGCGCGGGAGGGAGGGATGAATAAAGGGGAATACACGTCAAAGGGCCAACCGCGTCCGGGTCCTGGGTCAACAGATCGTCCGCCTCGATTTTGATCTTTCTACATGCATCTTCGATTTCCTCTTCTCCCGTAAGGAAGAGCAGGATATCTCCTTCATCCTCGGCGCGGTGAATCATGAGAACCGTGCGAATTGCAGCCTCAACATAGTCTGGCTCTGGCTCCTGGGTGTAGAATATCTCCACGGGGTGTGTCCTACCGGGGACCTTGAAGAGGGGAGCCTGTGAGTCTTTGTTGATGCTGAAATACCGTTGGAATTTCTGGGCATCGAGGGTGGCGGACATGATGATAAGACGAAGGTCTGGCCGTCTTTTGGCGACACCTTTCAGTAAGCCCATTAGGATATCGGTAGCTAACGTCCGCTCATGAGCTTCGTCGAGAATGACGGTCGAATAGCGATTGAGGTCTGGATCGTTCATAGCCTCTCGGAGAAGCATACCGTCGGTCATGTATTTGAGGAAGGTCGTCCCAGGCTCAGTCATATCCTCAAAACGGATGGAGTAACCAACTTCCTTCCCAAGCGTGACTGTAGGACAAGGTGAGTGACTGTTGAAGCGACGAAGTGCGAGGCACAGACCGTCCATCTCATCTGCAACGCGCTTGGCCACAGACATGGCTGCCACTCTTCGGGGTTGCGTACAGGCCACGAGTTTTCCTTTGGCATGTGGGAGATCTGAGAAGCACACGAACTGAGGTATTCTGGAAGGTTGTGTTAGTTCTCGATTCCGAGACACGCAGACACGCATCCCACTGAGTAGTTTTGCCGGACCCGGTCTCTCCGACCATAACGATTATCTGGTTTTTGGTGAACTTTCCAGGACATCAGCTCCATCACAAGTCTCCTTGAGGGGCTCTGAAGCAGGTTCTGACCTCCCCTCCCGGACCTCAGATCGAAGGTAAACCACTCACCATTTCGTAAAACTCGGACATTTGGGTGTAGACTGGGAGTTTTTTTCTGACTTCGAGGATTTTCCTGTATTGGGCGGAGTGCGGTCGCTTGTTGAACGGATTTACATCCCCGTCCTGCAGCCTTGTCAGTTTTTTTCAGTCGCGTCTCGTGGATCTTCGCGTACCAAGACAACCTGTACTTGTTTGGCAGTGATTCTACGCGGCACAAAGCCGTAGAGAGGCTCATTGGGGGTCTTCTTGGACCCGCAGCCTGGGTGAGTGGGCGGAGTATTGTCCTTGGGTGTGGAGGAAGCAGTCATGGTCAAGAGAGGTCACGTTACCTGAACGCACTTGCGTGTTCTCCTTGAATACCACCATGGACCACTTTCCAACCAACTGGGGTCGCCCTGTCGGTCTGTTTCCTCCGATTCTGAGATTCTGAAGCTGACCGCAGCACTCACAGAGGAACGATGCCTTTGATGCCTACGGAACCTATCCGATTCACCAAAGGCCCAACAAAGTTAAGGACACCTTTACTGAGGGAATCCAGCGCACCCAGTCCGTCCAATCCCATACCCCATTTATCCTTTGACTGGACCCATCTGTGCATAGGCAGCCCATTGTTACGGGAACCAGCGTTCTCGCAATCAAATACAAGGACGGAATTATGATGGCTGCAGACAACCTCGGTGCGTAATCAAGATGTTCTCCCCACCATCACTCCTTATAAGCCCCCAGCGTCGTACGGTTCCCTCGCGCGATTCAAGGACGTTCAACGTCTTCATGCCGTCGGCAACCACACCGTTCTCGGTGCCTCCGGAGACATGTCCGACTTCCAGTACATACAATCTCTGTTGGACAACCTCATCATCGAGGAATTTACCGAGCAAGACGAGCATACTCTAGGGCCAGCTGAGATCCATGAATACTTGTCCCAGTTGATGTATGGTCGAAGATCCAAGTTGAATCCATTGTGGAACTCTCTGCTCGTTGGTGGGTATAAAGATGGGAACAGGTAGGGCATATTCCAACCTCCTCAGTTTATATCTAACAAGTTCGTCGCACATCATAGATTCTTGGCTTACGTTGACCTCCTGGGCACAACGTATTCTGCATCCACCATCGCCACAGGCTATGGATCGTACATTGCTCAGCCCCTACTTCGCAAAGCAGTAGAGGGGCGTGAAGATACGCTTACCGAGCGGGAGGCTCGGGCTATTCTGGAGGAGAGTCTTCTCGTGCTGTTTTACCGTGATGCACGGAGTTTAGACAAGGCGAGTCTTGCAAACCTTCATCTTTTTCGCTTTTCGCTTGACTTACCCACCCTCAGTACCAAATCGCCAAGGTTACCGAGAGTGGAGTGTCCATCTCGGAATCCATGGCCTTGAAAACCTCTTGGTCATTTGCTGAAGGCATTCGTGGCTATGGTGCTCAGACTCAGTAGACGCAAATTGTACAACCCTAACGCGATGTTGCAATGGGAGTGAGGCAGTAATGAAACAAACAACTATGAACCATCCACATCCATGGCATCGTCGCGAACGCCAATGACCTCTTCGTGGACCACCAGATTGCGTATCTCCTCCTTGGTGAAGGCCGTCGTACCACGACGGAAACCGTAAGTCCTCTCTTTCGTAACACGTTCGTTCGGTTTCACAAAGTTTCGAAGCATATCGGTCTTGGTCGCAGTGATAACGCAAGCATCTACGTTGGACCCAGAACCGAGGTCGTTAAAAATACCGGCTGAGATGGCAGCGTTGACGAGATCGAGGGCTTCCTCTCGCTTTGGTTGTATAGTGGGTCAGTTAAGATTTTGAACGTAGAACGCTCTGACAAACCGTCATGTCTGGTTTCCATTGAGCTTCGAAAACCGCCATGGCCGCGAGACTACCGGAACCCATGGTTACGTATGGCAGTTTATCGGTTGACCCGTGTGGGTGTATTGTGAAGAGATGAGGACCCGTAGCATCAACTCCTCCAAGGACTAGGGCAGCGCCGACGTGACCTTGATACCTTGATGTGGGTGTAAGGGACCGGGCATGCAACGAACGGACGAGTCACCGACCGAAATAGGTACTGCTTTAGCATGGTCATGGCAGTTACGACCCTCGGCTTTCGGCCAGTTGAGAGGGCATGGAGTTCCATGTTGCTGGAGATCATCGCTGTCGTGAACTCGGTATCTGCAGCAGTACCGGCACCACAGCATCGGATGGACTCGGTGATATAATGTATCTAAGAGGGATATCATGCTCGATACTAAAAGGGGGTGATTCGTAGCTCACCTTTTCACAATTCTTGTCAGCAACGATGTCACCCTCGGTTGCGCGGGTATCAGCACCTAGGACGATTCCGTCCTTGAAGAGACAGCCGACGATGGTAGTCCCTGTACTGGTCGCCTTGGGAAGGGGGATCCCGCGATCTGCGAGGAAGTTGTTTCTGTCTAAAGCTGGAGAGACTGTTCCTTGAGATGTTTGGGACGAAGACTGACCTGATCTGATTAGAAAAGTCGAAACCGACTGGGTTGTACACCTTTGTAGCAGCGGCCATGGTGGTGTCTGAGAAGGAGACGTATACGCGCGTCGCATTGATCGTGATCGTCATTTCATCTCTCTCTCTCGAACCTTCACCATCTCTTGATAATGGAGAACTGGAACAAGATTTCGTCCTCTATCGCGGCTATCAACATCGGCCAATCTGCCACGAAGCTCGCAAAGGGCTTCAACTCGAATGTACAGGCCGCAAAGGAACGCCTCGGTCAGGTCAGCGTAGACGAGCTGACCGAGCTCCCCCCAGGTCACAATCTAGATGCCTAGGTTGGTCGTGTGCTAATCGCTACTTCTCCTCGCAGAGTACAAGGAACTCGAAGCCCGAGTCGATGCCCTTCGTTCTGCCCATGTCAACTTCCTCAAGTAGGTCCTGATCCCCTTCAGAATTCTCTGATCCCTTGACCGACCCCTCTTTCGATAGGATCGCAAGGGTTTATCAATTCGAAACCTACGACTATCCTACCCAGATCCAGGAATCGATCGCTGATTTCTCCTCCACCGTTGGCACGACTGTGACGAACTTCGCGGCTGCCAACCTCCAGGGAACCAACCTCCCCGCTCCTGCCCCCGTGCAGCCGAAACCAGTCCAGCACAAGACCCTCCCTCACGCCCTGTACAGGGCTTCCTTGACCGCGGTCACTGATCTCTCCGCAACCTCCAAGGATGACAAACTTACGCCTGCATTCACCGCGTACGGTACCGCCTGGGAAAAGATTGCCGCGGCCAGGCTTCAGCACGATGAAACGATCAGGACTGCATTCTTACAGCCATGGCAACAGACTTTGGAAACGAATATCTCTGTGGCAATCAAGGCCCGCCAAGCCGTCCGTACCTCCCGGCTTGAGCTTGATACCGCTAAACAGACGTATGTCCATTAGATCTTCTAATCGTACTCATCAGCTGATTGTTCAATGTTCACAGCTTGAAATCCGCTGGCCCTGCCAAACAGGAGGCCGCTCGGATCGAGGTCGAAAACGCTGAGGATGATTTGGTCCAAAAGACCGAGGTGGCCATCCAACTAATGAAAACTGTGTTGGACAACGTACGTGATAGGTTTTTACTCTTGTCATGCTCCTCATAAACTGTGCCGCGATCTAGCCTGAGCCGATCAAGAACTTAAACGAGCTTATCAGGGCTCAGGTACGTGTCTCCCGGGTCTACGACTTTCATTCGCTTACAGCATGAGTTCAGCTCCTGTTCCACGCCACCACCGCTGAGGCCCTCTCCTCCGCACAGGGTGAGATTGAGGAGCTCGCTGTCTCTGCCGAGGGTGAATACAGGTGAAACGTGTTCAGTGAACGTATCTGACCCCCCCTGTGCTCATCCAGCGTCGTTCAGGAAGTCTCGCGATCACTGAGGTTCAACTTAGTTAGGACTGACCTGGACTGTAATTCTACTTTGGATTTCAATTTGTTTGTTTCTACGCACTGCGGATGTCTCCTTTACCCCACGATAATACATGAAATGAGATATGACCGGTGACCTTGGGCACGATCGGAGATCTCTATCTCCTCCAGCGTTGCCCGTAACCACCATGTCGGATTCCAAAGTCCAGACGACTATCATTCCACATAACCAACAACCACTGGTCACCAGGATCTATCCGAGTATCGAGGAGCTTGAGGAGGTTATCCTGTCTTCTGCAGGTGCCCAGAAACACTGGGCCAAGCTTCCACTCTCAGGCCGGATTACTATTGCGAATAAGTTTGTTGTAAGCACGGCGATGCGCCTCCCATCACTCATGATACTCAATTTGCCCTGTCGTTCTCCAAGGACGAATTCAGCAAGATGTCGAACGAAATACCGGAGGAGTTGACCCTACAGATGGGGAGGTGAGCGCGAATTCATTACTCTACGAGAACGATGTTACACATATGCCTTCGTTTCCAGGCCCATATCTCAGGCCCTAGGAGAGGTACGGGGGTTTTTGGATCGTGCGCGATATATGATATCTATCGCGGAACCCTGCCTTGCGGACATTTCCCTCCGAGACACAGACAAGCCTGGCTTCAAACGATATATCAAACGCACCCCACTCGGTGTGGTCCTCGTCATCGCTCCATGGAAGTCTGTATTAGTACCCTTCGGGTGGAATGCTCATATTTATACTGACATTCGTTTCCCAGCTACCCCTATCTGGTTTCGATAAATGCTGTTCTACCAGCGATCATCGCTGGAAACAGTGTGTTACTTAAGCCATCACCCCAGACTCCCTTGACCGCAGAACGTTTTGCATTGGCTCTCACTCGTGCCGGTGTTCCGCCTGCCGTGATTCAGGTGGTTCACCTCTCTCCAAAACTCACAGAGTACGCCATCAAGCATCCAAAGGTGGACTTTGTGTCGTTCACGGGGAGTGTTACTGGTGGGAGGTTCGTCCAAGAGGTCGCCTCGCATACCAATGGATTCAAGGGGGTTGCGCTTGAGGTACGTCCTGCTTGACAGCCCTCAACCTGATCCTGGACTAAAATCGTTCGTCGGCAGCTCGGTGGAAAGGATCCTGCGTATGTAAGGGCCGATGCAGACCTTGATTATACAGCTGCTGAACTGGTCGATGGTATGTGCGAAAGGTCCTACAGACGGTTTCTATCTTCTAAGTACTCGAAGGCTCCTTTTTCAACTCTGGTCAAAGTTGTTGCGCTGTAGAGGTAATGCTCTACATGTTCCGTGTCCAAAAGATGAAGGCGCTCACTGAAAACAGCGAATTTATGTTCACGAATCGATGTATGACGATTTCGTTCTTAAATTCGCCAACATCGTCAAGAGCTACAAGCTCGGGGATCCGACCAAACCGGATACAAATCTTGGGCCAGTAGTCAGCCTCGCCAGCGCAGAAAGAATAAGGAAACAAGTCGAAGATGCTGGTAAGTGAAAAATAACTCGGAGGTCACAAAGTTCCTCACGAGCTGCGTATGAAGTCAAGGCAGGGGCAAGGAAATTGATCGTGGAGGAGGACTTCCCGGTTGCCAAACCGTGAGTTTTCGCGATGCTGCCGGTGGGTCGAAAGTGAGCTTTTCAGAGGGACAACATTCGTCGCCCCGCAGGTTTTGGTCGACGTAAATCATTGCAAGTGTCGTATCCCCTTGACAAATCACACTCTGACAAATCACCCCCCTAGCCATGGAGGTCATGGTGGTAGGTCTGACGGGGATTCGAGTTCCGAAGAAGCTAAAAGCGACCTATAGGAGGAGACATTCGGACCAGTGGTTGGGATCCAGAAGGTGGGGGAGCCTACGATTGAGGTTACAATTCGTGTGACCAAATTATGGCAGGTGTCTTCCGATGAAGAGGCGATTAGGCTTATGAACGACTCCCCCTACGGCCTCACTGCGTCTGTGTGGACTAAGGCAGATTCAGACCCTGGATCGGAACAGGCGTTCCTCCGAATTGTGGATGAGCTCGAGACAGGGACAGTTTTCCTAAACAGGTCTGTGACACCTATTATGAGAGGCTGGCATATTCATTTGTGGCAGATGTGATTATTTGGATCCTGCCCTCGCATGGACTGGCGTCAAGAACAGCGGGAGGGGCATCAGCCTGAGCAAGTTTGGTGCGTGAGGCTGCGCCAGATTTTTGGTATAGTGACTGACACCGCAGGGATAAGGATACGACCAGCTTACGAGGGTGAAATCGGTGCATATGAAGATACAGATCCAGTGATAGCGCGCTGAGGGGAAACGAGATAATATTGGAACCATTAGACCTTGTATCTTCGGCCAGTCTTGGTGAAGAATGTCTGCAACACATAAACCTGGAATCTAGAAAGAGGTTTGGTGAGAAGGGTTTATACGGGACTACGCATAACTTACACCGCCATTCCAATGATACCCGCACACTCCAGGACCGCGTACCAGAATAGACGGCTGGAACAGACGTTGAACTAACCGAGGACGCTGCAGAAGGTAAACGGTATACCTTTGTGTTGATTTGACGGTGTAGAAACCGCGTGCCTCTCTGGTATGGAAGCTGGGCGGCGGTCAGTATCCGCAGTGGGTTGTGGAGATGTAAGGGAATGATTTACTATTTCTGGGTCCTCTTAATGTTCATCAGCATGCTGTTGAGGCGGAATATGCTTTCTTCCAACGCTGTTGTCTGCTCAGCGATTTGACCAGGCTTAGCTGGAGCTTCCCTCCGGGGCTCGCTCTCGACCATGATGTCAAAGTCGATTAGTTTTTCCGTCAAAGTTGACATGTCGTTTTCGAAACAGAATGAATATTCTCCGACGGTGTTTGCGGTCAAGACGTAGTCGCCCTGTCGGTCCCGTTGGCCGTCGAGGAGAACCTTGTCCTTGGGGTCTTTGACGTCAAAGTCGATGTCGAAAGAGCCACCGGATTGAACCTTGTCGAGAAACGCGTAAATTGAAGCAGGATTAGAGCGTATGCAGCTGAACGCACGGCAAAGTAGAACTGGAAAGGAAGGTTAGGAAATGGGAGATGGGGAAGTTGTGGTCGGACACGTTACCCCGATTTTCTCGCCAGGTTTGTCGACGTCGGCGTAGAAACAGAGCCTCTCGTTGGGTGCGATTGCTGTTGTCAAGGCGGAGGCATAGGCTCTGTTGGCGAGAGGGAGAACGGCTATGAGGGCGAGGGTGAGCCAGGAGGAGAACATGGAGCTCGGAGGAAGAGATCGTGACGCGCGCTCGCTCTTGATCAACGACCACCACGACCGACGACGTCGACCGTCGCCACATACGACCTGCTCGTCAACGATGATGGAGTCGTTTCAGCTATCGGACTGCCGCTCAACGTCGCCCTCGTCCCCGACGGATTCACGATGTCCAGAACCCCCAACGGATGATCCAGCCGTCCCAGAGGTCGAGCGGCAACTCATGTCTTCCCCCTCCCCGCTCACTCTCAAACATTCGTACGGGCCGTCGCCATCTTTCGCGTCGACGCCCAGTTATGCTTATCCTATCGCCTGGTCGCCTTTATTCTACACGCCTTACGAATTTCAAACCGTCCGTCCTACTTTCGTTCCATCCATATCTCCAGTACTCAGATCGGACCAAACCAATCGTTATTCTTCCAACCGTCTCAACCAATCAACTCCGTTCGTCCAGAGATTGCTGAATGCCAAAGCTCAGCCCAGCCCAAATGTACCGCCGTTCCCTTCTTCCCCCCCTAGCATGACCTCTTGTGACTCGGATCCCAACTTCTTCGACGACTCTTCCCCGTTATCGACTCCTCCATCATCTCCACCGTTCAAGCGCACTCTCCAGCTTCCAGAACCCCAAGATGATAAGTCGCCCCTGAGCTTGTCAATCGCAGATAAGGTCAAGCGCCATCGCCGTGGCGCCGTATCCTATCCCTTGTCGTTTGACAACTATGAAGAACTCACTCCTGTAAAACGCAAAGCTATCACCACCGACGATGGTTCCTACCGGCCACGAAAGATTGTTCGCACAATGCCATCTCCTACGGAAGATAGCGACTCCGATGATGATCATGACCTTGGTTCTTCCGCCACAGCTTCCGTCCAGATAGGCGTATCTGCCTTCGACTACCCTTCCCGTTCCTTTCCACCCTACGTCCAGATCCACCCAGGTTTCCCTCTGTTCTATCGCCGTTTTCCAGTCAGTTCATTCCAGACAGCAAGGTACGCTTCGCGTCTTCTGAGTTTCGAGTCTCTCACAGTGGGTTCGGATAGCAATAAAATCTCTGGTGCGACCTTCAACGAACCCCGTTTTCCCTTGGACCTCTACACGCCACGTTTCGTCAAAGGAACTGGAAGAGAGAAGGTTGGGTTGTGTCCCATCTGTGTCGAACCGGAAGAACGCGGCGGCCATAACAAGAAGCTCTGGCTCTCTACTAAATTCTCCGCTTTCAAGTGGTCAGTACTCGGTGACCCTACATTTAGGATTCCTCTGACGGCTCTCGCAGAGTTTTTGTTTTATCATCGTGATTGATTCACTCGGTTGATGGGGCTCCTCTCGAAAGCTACCACATGCAGTACAGCCATGGTTCGTTCAGACCCCCCTCCCCCCAACGAGGCATTTAGAAGTTGACTCGTGTCTTAGGAATATCTGCCTTTTCTGCTGCTCCGTTCTCGCCGCCTATGATTTTTAGAACCAAACCCCGCAACCAGGTCACGAAACACGAGCGATCGCAGATTACGGAAGGAAAATGTCATAAATGCAGCAAGTGGATTCCCCTCGAAACAATCAAGGATGCCGACGTCAAGGTACGTTTTATTTTTGCGGTCACGATCGAAAACTCAAGGGCGTTTTGCGCAGGTTAAAGAGATCTTTTGGTTAGCATATCGCTGCGTTCCAGCGCCAACATTTCCGACTCATATTTACCAACCACAGGTGGAAGCATGCCGCTACTTGTCACCACGGATCCACGATCGAAGGGGAACGCAACGTCTTTGTTGAGGATAACTTTTATCAGAAAATTGTACGAAGCAGCTAATTTTTACACTTGGGACTTGTATGTACTTGTAACCCTCTCTCAAAGGAGTTTGTAGCCATTATGTAGGAATTTCGCCGCCCCATGCCTTGATGGCCGAAATGTTGTACTAGTAGATATGGTCTTTGTAGACGAGTTTAAGGATTATCGATTATCCCTGCCCTTCCTGATCGATCGATGATCCTGTGCGTTTACTTGCTGCGTGTCTCCTATGAATCCGATTGGATCCGTTCCAAGTCCGAACGACGTTCACCGTTTCAAGTCGGAATTCACCCGCGGAAGCCTCCCGTTGGGTGCGTACCTGGAAGCAAAAAGACCTCACCCGCTGTTGACCGCGCGACTGATCAGCGGAGACCCGCGCACCTTGACGGGTAGAAAGTTAAAAATCTGAGGCGAGACAAATCAACTCACCTCCAGTTGAGTGGGTGAGACTTGATAAAACCAGGTATATATGTATATCGGTCGTAGAAGGGGTGTCAATAGCCGATGTTTATTGGCAAATATATGAGTAGAATATTGTACGGATCCAACCCGGCCACTCAATCCGAGTGCGTCGACTACCCTTGGCCATCGATGCTGCCACTAGAGATACCATATATGGCCCCACTTACACGGCCGCAGTAGAAAGAACCCAATGGGGACCCCCACGGCGTCGTGGCTTGGGACTCCCCAGGGGCATGCCCCTCAGTGGTTGGGGATAATACACGATACACATTTTGAGATCCCAGATGAGTGATTTAGTATATCAACCTCCCGACGCAACGGTCGGGGTCCTGACAGTTAATGTAGCCTTACGGACAGTCACCCAGTAACGTGGGAAGCTCACCTCTATCCAGACCACTGGCTTGAGGCGTGCAGAGGGGCTGCCATCAAAAATAAGCAAATCGCGGCCGCCGCTTCTCAACTCCTCCCGCAAATTTGGGCACTTACAGCGGGGGTCGTTTCCATAGACGATTGTTCCCGGGACCGAAAGGACTGGGTCTTGTAATACGCTTCGGCTCAAAATCCACTCCAGAGCCGAGTCGATCGCCCTTCTTGTCGGATAATTGCTCCCCCTCGACAGCCCTGGAATGATCGGGACCCACGAAACTTGCTCTGCCAATGTGCTTCGACAATAACCGCATACTCGCTTCTCAATTCTCAATATGGGGCGAACCAAATGCCCGGTATATATATATGGGACAGACATGGGGTGGACCCCTTCAGTCCCCCTCCCCCTTCTCTCTCCCTCTAGGAATGTTTGTCTCTCGGTTTGTGAAACTGGCCCTCGCGGCTGCCACCCTATTCGGACAGCCCATATCCGCAAAACCGCACTGCACGCCTTCTGTTCGACGCGAATGGAGGAGCCTAACCCCCGGGGAGCGTGTAGAGTGGATTGACGCTGTAAAGGTCGAACATGTTCCGTTCGGCGTCACTCTCACAGAACTGACGCTTCCGCGGGCAGTGTCTCAACAAGCTGCCTCACAACTCTTCTTTGGTGCCGACCTTTAACACTTCCTACGCCGCGATCCCACCTGTCAACACAAGCAGCTCGTACTTTGATGGTTCGTTAATACCGCCCGCTGTCGCAGACGCCACTCATTCCATATCGAAACAGACTATGTCTACGTCCACATGGATCTTAATCGAATTGTAGGTCCTTGTTGGGCTCATCCACCCCCCGGACAGCAATTAAACACAAACACAGATCCACCGCACTGGCCAGTTCTTGCCCTGGCATCGCGCATATGTCAAAGACTTCGAAACTGCCCTTAAGGAGAAATGCGGATACACAGGCACTCAACCATACTGGGACTGGACACTCGGTATGATCTCGACGCATTCTTTCCACATCGCTGGCCTAACTCGCCCTATGACAGACGCATCGAATTTCCAGAACAGTAATTTCTGGGATCCAGATACCACCAGTGGCGTCGGTGGCTGGGGTGACCCCAATGATGACAATCAGATCACCTCCGGTGCATTTGTCAACTTCACCGTCTCGTACCCCGCGTCTCACAGGATCCGCCGCCAGTATACGCCAACTGATACCAACGGCACATCCTTGGCAGCAACGTTTACGCCCGAGAGTCAAAGGGCCATGGTAAGCGGTTCCGTAGGGGATTTCGTTAGTTTCCAGGCATCTTTTGAACCGAGGTCGCATGGAGCCGTCCACCGCATTGTGGGAGGGTCTGTAAACCACCAGCGCGTTGTTGTTTCGCCCACTCACAGAGCCCACGCAGAGATCTCCTGGGGAATTGTCCTGCAAACGCCCCTGCTGGTTGTGCACCCGGCCCTAAATGGTCCCCCAATGGTGCGCCTCTGTTTGGTGCACATATACGGGATGCACAATTTTGACGTTTTAATAGATCCCTTATTTATGATGCACCACTCGGTAAGGGGAATGAATGCGAGCGGCCTCCATTTTCTGACATGCCATCTTCCCTCCCCCAGATGGTCGACAAGCTCTGGTATGACTGGCAAAGAGCTAACCCCGCCAATTTCTGGTCGTTTACTGGAGGTTCCGTCTCCACGGTTGTGGTCGACCCGGCCTGGCCGAATGGGGTTCCTCCCCTCATGAACGTGCGTGGCCTCTTGACAACACTTGTTCGGTTGACGAACCCTCTCGTAGTTCTCGACGCCGATCCCGACGGATGGGATTTTGAACGATTACACCATATATGAGCTTATGGACACCCGGAACGAGAGGTTGTGTTACGTCTACGAATGAACTCTTCACATTGGAGTGCCAGTGGCCAAAGTTAGGGGGACCACAGCCCACTAATATCACATATGGACTTAAAGCCTGCGATGCATTTCTTCATCGATTCATTTTCGACCGATAATACGTACTACCACCATTCTCGCTCTAAAGAACAAAAAACATTCTTTCTGAACCTAGGGAGGTTGGAGCACAACTCGTAATGGCATATATGTAGCGATTAGGTTACTCATCGTCATCACTGCCACCTTCGCTGTCGCCAGCGACACCAATGAAACCTGCGCCTGCCTTTTCCTTGGATGTCTTGCCCGCTTCGGTCAGTTTAGCACCCAATGTGTCCCTGACGTTGTGGTTGGCGCCGATGTCCCAGACTTGAAGTTTACCCGCGCTGGCTCCGGCTGTGAGGGTGAGGGCGTCGTCCGGAGACCAGACGGTCGAGAACACTTTACCCTGTGTTTCACACAAAACGTCAGTGTCACGAATTTATGGTCGAGGGGGACTTCTCACCACTCCAAGATCCCTGTTGGTCACCAGGCTGACCCCCCTCCTACCATCTCCCGCTTCTGTGACGTTCCAAAGCAGACGCAGCACCATCATGTGCTGAAAGCGTGAACCAAGAGGGAGAAGGGTTATTCAGGTCAGATGGAAGAGTCCGCGCGTCGAAATTCAGAATAAGCCCGTTTTCCGGGGAGACGTGGAAACCGTATGGATCCCATGGATCCCAGCACAAAGCCTCGACGTCGCTCCCTATAACTGCGGCCCGTGAGTCAAAGGTCCTAACCGTGCGATTGTAGCTCAGGACGGTGGATTCTTTGTTCGTTCCATTGAACCGATTGGGTGCTCTGCCGGTCATTCTCTCCGATCACTCAGCTTTCCCCCTGCTCACGTGACACTCCTTTCCTGCTCATAGACAGCTGATGTTGACCGCCACCAGAAGGCACGCTGCCCAGCCATGGTCGAAATTCACCCTGAGATGGCTCAGTTCCCCTGTTCAACGGTAAGTCTTTCGTATATATATACACATCCTCACAATCCCACTTAAACCTCCCCCAAGTCCTTCCGAAAACGCTCTCAATCCCTCCGGTCCTCCAGCCGCTGTTGCTGAGCCACAGTGGGCCGCAGCCACCGTTCATGGTCGCTCTTTATGTCTCCCGTACCAACATCCGAGGACACACAACATCCCGGTTGCCATGATTCATTTCCGTTCCTACTTCCCCCACCTTCTTGACCAGTTCACTCATTTCGCTTCTCATTCCGCCTCCGCTCTCGCCATCCCAGTCTCGCGTCCGGCCGCTTTACCGACACAACGCTCTCTGTGGACGGTCCCAAAAGGTCCGTTTGCCCACAAGAAGAAGCAAGAAAACTTTGAGCGCAAAGTCCACAAGCGCGCGATCAAGGCGTGGGACGCGGACCCCGAGGTCATCCAACGCTGGGTAAAATACCTCGAAAACCACGCAATGGGAGGTGTCGGCATACGCATCACCAGGTGGGAGAGGGCAAAGGTTGGGGTTGGAAAGGGCAGGCTAGAACACGTAAAGGGCCAGATGAGGCTCGCGTCCGCCACAAGTTCGGACAAGGTCAAGACCCTTGGTGAAAAGATAGTTCAGCAAGAGCTCGCCGGCAATCCTGTCGACGCCTGAGCTCGTCCTGTTAGATTCTACTATACGTTCCCAGCAGTAAATCTAGTGCTATTTCATGTCCGTCTGGGTCCGTCCGGCGATTGCCGCAACAGGTTCAACCATGTCCAGCTACGAGAACGACCCGTTCTACCTCAGGTGAGATTCCTCGGCTGTGCCATAGAACCCAGCGCTTGGGCAAAAGAACTCACTCTTGGTTCTTTTGCCCACCATGTAAAGATACTAGTAAGCACGTCCGTGGCAGTGACTCAGTTAACCGTTTCTCACTTTCACCGCCCCCAGCACTGGTCATTCCGGAAAACACGGTCACGAATTCCTCGAATTCGAATACAGTCACGGACGGCTACGTTATGCCAACAACTCCAACTATCGCAACGATAGTCTGATCAGGAAAGAGAGTGCGTCCCATTCCCTCTCTCCCTCTTTCGCTCTTTCTCATTCCTACGTAGTGTGGATCGGACCACTGATCGTGAAGGAGCTCAAAAGGATTGTGGAGTCTAGCGAAATCACAAAGTTCGTAAACCGCTGAAAGCTATTGGCTGTATACCTGATCTCTGCCACAAAAAAGGGAGGATGATACGAATTGGCCGAAAAAGAACATCGTTGGAAAGCAGGAGCTCGAGATCCGCGTTGGTAACGATCACATCGCCTTTGAGGTAAGGGAGAATACCAGACGTTCCCCGGTATAGCACCGTGGATCGTTGACGAGCCGTTGTTGTAAATAGACCGCAAAGATCGGCTCGTTGGTCGACATCCAGGACAGCGAAGATCCTGAAGGCCTTCGCGTTTTCTATTACCTCGTACAAGACCTCAAGGCAAGTTTCGCCATGTCCGGACCGCAGTCCCCCCCCCCCTCCCCGCTGAAACGTTGTCCTGCAGTGCCTCATCTTTTCCCTCATTTCCCTCCACTTTAAAATCAAACCCATCTAGATGGATTTTCCTCCATAGCACAGACCATGTATGTAACCTGTGCCCGGGGTGTAAGCCACGGAGTAGATGTACAGCCATCGGTTGCCGTTTTTGTCTGTGGACGATTGTTGTATGGGTGGCGCATGGCCACTGAGGCAGAGCATAAGAAGTACAGACTCGTCTTCAGCCGGCAACGGGCTGCTGACGGTTTGCAGACTCGTCTAGAATCACCGCATGTTATCGTCTCTCTCCCCATACTAGGTCCGTCCGGTATAAAATTTAAAGCATGGTCTCTCTCTCCGCCGTCTTCTCTTCCCTCTCCTCCCGGCGCAACCTCTTCACCATGGTTTCCATTCCCGCCAGAAAGCTCTTCAGTAAAGAGGAAACCCCATATACGCCCTCCTCCGCTCCCCCCTCCGTCGTCCAACTCCCACCCACCCTCAACACTTCCCCCCCTCCCCAATCAAATCCAGAGACACCAGAGCCTCTCCGTCAGAGCCAAGTTTCCAGCCCAGACTCGCCAGATGGTTCTGGGGACGATTTCCTCATGGATATATTCTCCGATAGCGACGACGATAGCGACAGCGACTCTGACGAGGACCGGCGGACGGTTCCAAAGTTCGACTACGACGCTCGGTTCCGACCCCTCGAAAACCTGAACCTGTCGGCAGTGCAGGACCTGGATCCTGAGGCTGAACTCTGTTACGTCCTTGAAGACTTTGGTCCCGAAAACATTAAGAGTTGGTGTCTCCCGGATTTCGTCTCAGCGGAGGTCTTTGCAATCGTAAAGGGCGGAGAACCGGTCGACTTTATCACAGAGTTCAACGAATTCTTTTGGCGTGAGTGTCCTTCATCTCCCCTTTCAGACGTCGTGACTGAGGATCCTATTCAAATCAGTCGTCAGGGTGCATCGCACGAGCAGAGCTGGCGTTGTCCCCGCGTTCAATATAGAAGGCCAATTCGAAAGAGAGGCTAGACACAACAAGGAAGCCAATGAGAAGGTATGTTACGCCCGCCACCACTCATCCTCGGATCCATCACTAACACGCACCCCGACAGCAATCACGCCAGAGAACTCCCCCCAAACGAGCGTTCAAAGACCAAAACACCACCCACGATGCAGATCTGCTGGAATCAGTGTTTGTGGAGGATGAATCCAACGAGCAACCACGAAATCCAAGATCTGTGGGTTTCAAGTCGATTGTACCGCAGAAGGTGTTCCGATACGTCGCTCCCGATTACACCCCCATTGGAAAGGAGTCTAGTGAACCCGTGTCCTGGATAGATGGTTGGGTGGAAGTCGTTTGCCCAGAAGACGAAACCCTGGACAACGCGGATACCTGGCGTCCTGGTCGTGGTCGCAGCATCCGCCACGGTGGATTTAGGAGGTTTAGAATGTAATATTGGGATTAAACTATATTCTTTTTTTCTTTGGACGATATCCCTCTTTGTATGCTCATCGTTATCCCCTGTAGCCCTTAATTTGCTTTGCTGTTGTGTGTGATACCCATTTGTTTCCTCGGTGTGTTTCTCCAGTAGCGTCATGGAATAGACGCCTGTGTCACGTCGGTTACGCGTGATTTCCACGCGGTGTAGACTCGAACCAAAAATTCGAATTCATTTTGGTTCATTTTCCTCGTTTGTCTCATCCCTCAATCAGAATCACTCCCGCCGCTGTCCCTGCCGTCCTCCGCTTTCCGTCCCCAGCTGGTCGACTTCCGACCCCCTCGACACCCTAGACCGTGGTCGCGACCGACAGCTGTTCATCGACAACGACGGATCCGGTCTCCCCGCCTTCTCCGCCCCCCCCCCCAGAGCCATGCAGCACACTTTCGGCGGCAAGTATAGAATCGAAGAAGCAATCGCGAATGGCGGTTGTGGTGCGCTCTTGTTTCCCAACCCACGTCCTTGACATCCTTACCCCGCTCCAGGCTCAGTATACCTCGGCACGCATACAGTGGCCGGGAAGGAGGTCGCCATCAAGCTCCAGCCCACCGTCCCCCGTAACAGCCCCATCCGACAAGAATCGAAGATATACAAGACCCTCTCCGGCTCTCCTGGTATACCCTGGATTATGTGGTCTGGAAAGCACGGAGAGTTCGATGTCATGATCCTTGACCTTCTCGGTCCCTCACTAGAAGACCTGTTCAAGACACGCAACAAAAATTTCTCCTTAAAGACTGTCCTTCTCATCGCAGACCAACTGGTGAGCACTTCCCCGCGTCGCGACCCCTTCAACGTCACTTTGGCGATGTTTCCTTTTTGGGCGGCGTTAACCCAGCCCCCTTATCCACAACCCACAGTTGGAGCGCATAGAATTCATCCACTCTCGCGATTTGGTCCACAGAGACGTCAAACCCGCGAATTTCGTCATGGGTGTCGACAAATCATCCTCAGTCATCAACGTGATTGACTTTGGCCTGGCGAAGAAATTCAGAGACCCACGGACGACAATGCACATCCCATACCAGCAAGACGAGCAGCATAGAGTCGGAACCTCGCTTTTCGCGTCAATACATACCCACAACAGCATCGGTAAGCCGAATAACCCGTGTCACTTTTCTCTCGACGCCCTAACACCCTTGTAGAGTGTTCAAGGCGCGATGACCTCGAGTCCCTGGCTTATATGCTTATTTATTTCATTCGGGGGAACCTTCCATGGCGGCGGTTACACGGAGAAACGGTTGCGGAGACGTGGGATATCATCCGCGATAAGAAACTCGAGACCGAGCAACTTCTGACCGTAGGCCTCCCCGAAGAGTTCGACATCTTTTACAAGTACACCCGGAGTCTCGATTTCGACGATCTCCCGGACTATGAAGGACTTCGAAACCTGTTCCGAGGTCTTGCAGCCAAGCACGGCATCGAATACGACTTCAAGTTTGATTGGGTTAGCGGGAGGCCGAAGAAGACGAGGAGGCGCCATTGTGCCGCGTGTCACGCCAAACATCAGTCGGCCTGATAAGAGGCGCTTACCAACTCTCCTAACGGTTGGTTGTATCACTATAATAATCGGTGAGTCGTCCTGTGCGTTCGTCCAGCTCTCAGGCCTTGACCATCGTATTTAGGCATTGCGGTGCCACTTCCATGCTTGCCTCCTTCCTGCGAGACGGTTCACGATAGATGCTCGATGCGTTTGTGACGGCTCGTCTGCGCGGGAGATTATCCGATCCCCTCCATCCACTAGTCGTTCACTATCGATAACACTGCGAATGGAAGCTGGGCCCTGGTTCTTCGGGACACTTCGCCGACCTCCCTTCCCTCTTCATCCTGAAAGATCCGGGACTATGGCGTTTACGTGGGTTTTCGGCACCCTCCTGTGTTCCTCCCGTCAGCTTTTTGATGCGTATGGTCATTAGATTAAGTTGTTACCCCGGTTCTTTATAATCTGCACATGATTTTGTTGTTTTGACATTCCGCCTCACTGATGCATCCTCGTGTTTTCAGCATGCCTTTTTTGTTCCCATACCATTCCTTGATCAATCAATTCCGGCTCACGTTGGTCACCACTTTTATCGCACACGCGTTCTGTCTCTCTTTTTTTTTTTTTTGCTGGGTCATGTCTGCACAACAGAAACAATATCCTTTCCGCTGGAATTTACAGTTGTGCCGATCATTACATGGATGATCGTGTCCCTCACCACGAAGACCACGCGCACCATCCCCACACTGAGGTGGGAAACGAACATGAGCGTAAAGACGGTCGGCACTTGGTCAGCGTCCGAATACAACAAAACTGCCCCCTTTGTATACTCGACAGAGCATACTGCGCAGGTACTCGCGCTCCTCGATCCTAAACCCGGAGATAAGATAATCGATTTCGGATGTGGTAGTGGTGAGGTTACTCTCAAGCTCTCGGAGGTCGTCTCGGATGTCGGTATCGTTGTGGGTGTGGACTCCAG
>Ga0307517_10001193_pt1 | contig 43846 bp, 55 predicted proteins | sample 23_EM_MG_FD_194515 | JGI IMG/M metagenome (GOLD analysis project Ga0307517, IMG submission 194515) | Populus trichocarpa ectomycorrhiza microbial communities from riparian zone in the Pacific Northwest, United States - 23_EM | ecosystem: Host-associated > Plants > Roots > Unclassified | place...
TCAGGAGAAAGAAGAGATGAGAGAAAGAGTCTGGGGTAGTCCAGACGTAGGGAGGGCGCCAGGTTGCGTCAGGACGCAAGGAACGTTGCCAGGTAGCATCTGGAAGCGTGGGATGTGGCGGGGCGTTACAACGCAAGTCAGGACGCACAGGACGCATGGGACGCAGGAGATGCGTCGCTTGCGTCAGGACGCAACGCCGACGGATCAGACGCAGGGTCCGTTTTTGCTGATGATCACCGAGCGTTCCATTATTCTATGGTTATTGATGAGACAGATGATGATGGATATGAGGTAGTAGAAAGTATGCAGATAAGGCCAGACAGGATACAAGCATACAAAAATAGTGGAAATTCAGGTGAGTCAAGTATTCATGATGAAATTAATACAATATGGGATAGTAGTGAGAACGAGGAATATGGCGATGAAACTAATGATGGTTATTTCCTTGATCTATAAATTGCATAATTTCTTTCTATAAATTCACTCAATTCTCCACTTTCCAAAACACCGTCCATACACTTACTATTTTTATACTACTTTTACCAATTTTCTATTTATCTTAACCTCTGTTACTTTTCCTTTTATACAACCTTCTTTTTTCACTAGTAGTCTGAGTTATTCTGCGTACTTTTATTACACTATTATGCCTTTATGTCAGGTTGATGCTTGTCCTTGCAATGCAATTCTACCAATGCGTGGTAATCCCGAAACCTGTATTGGATGTAAGCATCCAATTGCAGTTCATCTTAGTAACCCCAAAGAACAATCTATCCTTCACTTTTGTAAGATCTCAGCTGATATATCTCATTCGACTTAAGCTAATCCTGTTAAATCAAACAGCTACTCGAAAACCCAGCACCTCAACAGCCCTTCAATCTGACACAAGTGAAGAGGTTAGGCGTCAACGCTAGCGGGCAGACCAATCCAAAGACCAACCTGAATCAAGCAGTCAATCTCGCTATAATACCCTTTCTCTACTATCCTCTTCGACACCAAAGCCTCTCAATAAATCCTTATCCCTTTTTTTCTTCCGACAGGGGAGTAGTAGAGCTACACTTCATGGGTCACCAATGATTATCCCATTGCAAAAATTGAATCGGGTAGATGATTGGCAAGAATATCTCCGCATCCAAGTTCAGGATCATCCAGCTTGGAAGTCATTTCCCAATGTCCGGACTCAAGAAATTGATCCAAATAAACCTATTTGTGTTGGATATTGGGAAGGTGGAAGTACACTTCCAAATGCTAATGAACTGATTGGTGGCGGAAGTATTAGTGACCTGTTAAAACTTGTTGACAATCCAAAATCTACAATTAGTCTGCCACAACACGGTGTTAATAAAGGTCGAAAGTCTAGCGAGTCAATAAGAATTGGATATACAGTTCATATTCGGATAATTGGAGACGACTCTGATGAAGATCATAATGAACACATTCCTTCTTCGCCACCAATCAAGCTTAGCGATAAAAATGATATTCCACCTATCCTGCGCCAAAGCAATCGCCGTCGACAAAAGGTCCACTACTCTGAAGAGGAGGCAACCAGCGATGATGACAGTCCTTTACCCTCTGCCAGTGAACTTTCGTCTCAAGATGAGAATATCGCATTAGCCAAGACCAAGAAGGCAAAAAACCGACCTCCTATTCTTTCCAGTCCTTCTATTACTCATGGACCTGCGGTGTGACAATCCACACCTGCCTACCCTACCCTGGGTCGTAAACGGAGTCTTACTATTCTTTCGCTACAGCAAATATCTACAAGATCAACACGAGAGTTAAAAAAAACTCGAAGCACCTCGGGTCTCCTTGATCATGCCACCCAGCCCAATGAGACCCCTGTCACCAGCGAAGGAACAGAAAATGATTTTGAACTTGGTTTTCAGTTTCTTAACTAGTTGACATACTTTGTGCTTGTTTTTTTTTTGACTTCTTGTTTGTACACGGCATCAAGTATGATACCCTTCTATAAGCAATTTCTTATTTCAAACATATTCTGGTTTGAGGTTCCCTTTCACAAATTATTGTCGCAATTTTGTTTTTCTGTTTTTCTGCTTTTTTATCTGCATTTCTTTCATTACTCTTCCTATGATTTACTTGGTTCCATCATCTGTCTTTCTATTCTTTACCCCTTTCTATCGCCAGTTTTTCTATTCTTTACCTGTTTCCCTCATTAGTTATTTTATGTTTTACTTTTTATCATATCAATAACATCAAGCTGAAACCATGCATAAGCTTTCTTTCCCTCTTGTCAGCCTTACTATGGGGCTCCTATAGTGATAACCTTCTAGGAAATACACATTCTTGACTGGACTTTGGGCTTCAAATTGTATTTTCAGTAATAATTTACTATCGTGCAAAGATATCATGCAGAATTCTAGTTAGAAATAATTTAAAACTTTTGGACTCTTGCTTCAATGCATTTCATCTTTTATATCTTGTCCGATAATACTTAGCACATGATACTTTTTTAAGCCATAGTGTCAACTACCTTGTAGAAAAGAAAAAAAATCATACACCCCGGACACACAAGTTGAAAGCTCCTTCGGTTTGCTAATTTTCTTTATTATCTGCTCTAGTGCAGTTAATACCGTAAGAACTCGAATAATTGGACCTGGCGCTAAGACGTCCGAAATTCCCTCTCTTGGATAGGGGGTCGAGCGCACAGCGAAAACTGACCCCCTCAACCCGAGCTTAAGACGAAATAAAAAGAAAAAAGAGCCAGACCTTACCAGCAAAGGCAACTCCAACGTCCTAGCGTGAGGTCCAATTATTCGAGTTCTTACGGTATATATTTAGTTATAATCCCGATCTCACCCACAAATGGCATGGTTACCCGGCCTTCATTGTTTTGGGATCGGTCTTTTGGTTGCACCGTAATTCTTATTTGCACCTCGTGTACGTTTGACCCGCCGTAGATAAGGGTGTTTGACTACACATCGAGTTTTTGGAAATTATACCGTGCTTGTAGAATTTGGGTTTGCTACAGATAAAACACTCTATCCCGTGTTAATTTTCCTCAGTAGTAAAGAGTAAAAAGCCGAGGAAGACTTTCAGCTTCATCTTTGAATCCATGCTTGGAGGACATTCTAGAAAAGTAGGTTCTTTATTAAACCATGTCCATAGTGGAAACTAATCACCATGATATCTTACCAAATAGCTAGCAAGCCCTTACATCGCACTGCACAGGTGTAGTGAATAGTCATATCAATTATTTTTTCCTTGATATCTAAACAACCAACACGTTCACAACCCAAGGTGAAGAAAATGGGGAACAATCGATGGGAGAGAAGGTGAATGACCGACCAAGAACAAAAATCTATTAAAGTACTAGTAGACAATATGATGGAAATTTCAACCCACACAGGCCACACCAGCTCATTTCAATACAACAGCAACGATCCTCCTATAACACCAAAGTCCAGATTTTGAACAGAAGTTCACAAGTCTTGACCAAACCCCATGAGAAGAATCTAGATAGAGGGCTTGACAGGTGAGTGATAAATATGTACATTCCCATTGTATGTGACTTCCCCCCACCCATAGAAAATTGAAACTTTAAGCTACTTTTTTGTCGCAGGCTTACACCAGAAGGTAATATGGCAGTTACCATAGGGCAGGTTTTAAGGGTCAGGAGAGGTGCGAATAGGAAAAATGGCTGTTGGAGCAGTAGCGCCTATTGCAGGAGCCATATATTGGCTATTAGAGATATCGGAAGGTGGTAATGAGGGCGATACCTCCTCAGGCTAAGGTAGTTCTGTGGGCGGCATCTGGTAGAGGCTGTAGTAGGGATATCACTCCCATATGGCTATATCTAGCAGCGATTGAGAGCGGTGTTTGTCCATACCGGTTTGGCTTGTTATTGCTAACCCCTTCCTGTTTGAGTAGTAATCTCACCACTCCTTCGTGCCCATTGCGAGCGGCCCACCAGAGTGGGCGTTGCCCGTTCTTATCTGGTTTGTCGGGGATGACGTTGTTCCATCTGAGCAGTATTTTGACTACTTCCTCACGCCCATACTCGGCTGCTTTCGAGAGTGGCGTCTGACCAGACTCATCCGGGCCGTTGGAGTCGATGCCCAGTCCGAGTAATATTTTCACCAGTTGCTTGTGCCCATTCTGGGCAGCCAACAAGAGTGGGGTTTTGCCAACCACACCGGGCCCATCGGTGTTGGTGCCACCCCGATGGAGTAGTAATTTCACCACACCCTCGTGCCCATTAATAGCAGCCCATGAGAGTGGCATCCCGTGGTAGTCACCTGGCGTATCGATACTGACGTCCTCTCGTGCAAGTAGTGCTTTGACCACTCCCTCGTGCCCAGCGTAAGCAGCCGCCCCGAGGGCTGTTATGCCGTTCCGATCTACCTTATTGGGGTTGAGGCCATCCTGTTCAAGTAATAGTTTCACCACCTCCTCGTGCCCTCTCGAAGCAGCCTTTATGAGTGGTGTCCCGCCGTAAATAGCCTCATCCTCTAGGTTGATGTCGCCCCGATCAAGTAACATTTTCACCAATCCTTGATACCCCTTGGAGGCAGCTATCCACAGCGGTGTCTCGTTGTCCCGATCGAACCAGTTAGGGTTCGTGTCATCCCGTTCAAGTAGCATTTTCACCACTTCCTCGTGCCCATCGGAAACCGCCAACAAGAGCGGTGTCCGATCGTACGTATCTGCCCGGTTGGGATTAGTGTCATCCCGTCCAAGCAGCATCTTCACCACTTTCTTGTGCCCGTCCGAAACAGCCAACCAGAGCGGTGTCCGGCCAAACATATCTGCCCTGTTGGGGTTGGTGTCACTCCGGTCCAGTAGCATTTTCACTACTCCTTCATGCCCATTGAGGGCCGCCCACCAGAGCGGTGTTTGGCCTCTATTGTCTGGCTTGTTGGGGTCAATGTCATCCTGTGCTAGGAGCATTTTCACTACTTCCTCATGCCCATTCCTAGCAGCCCATCCGAGCGGTGTATTACCCATGCTGCCTTTTTGGTTGATAATACAGCCTTCCACCTTGACCGAGCCAGCTACAATCTTAGCTTTCCTAAAAATAATACTGAGTGCAGACCGTTGAACCAGGAACCTTTATTGAAACAATATCCCAGAATACAGTTTCTGTGCCTTCAGGATAATTTTAGTGCATATCCGGTTATTTCACTCGTAGGTGCAATCAACTTCGCTCAATCTGAAAAACTTACTTTTGCCTGGATTCCACAATATAGGGAAGAATACTCAAGAAGAGTGTGGGTTGGAGATTAAAAGGAGGGCACGTTGGAGAAAGAGCAAAGGTGTTGGAGTCCTAGGAAGGGACTGGCTGTGAGCTTCGACCTCCTGCGAATTCCGAAAATTTGACCAGGTTTCTGAGATTGTCCAGTGAGCTGTGCCAAAAAACCCAGGATGAGAGCTGAGGTATGATATAACAGAGGTGAAAGGATTGCTTAGAGGTGTTGATGGTTAGGGATGTTGAGATGCACGTTGCCCATTAAATAAGAGGTTGCTTGAGAATAGCCGCTTAAGGCCCTGCTCCAGGTGCCACCATAAAAATAAGGGTAAACATTCAATCTTGTCGCTGTGGCCTTACATTTTAGGCTGGTGAGCTAACCACAACTGTGGGGGGTTTTTTTTGCCGACGGAGCTAATGGTGACTTGTTTTTCTTTTGCCCTTTTAGGTAAATGTTCATCATGCTGGCTGACCTTTAGAATACTGTAGACTACTGTCGGGGGGACTGTTGTGAAAGACCTAGCGCTCCTTAATATTCTTAAACTTGCGCGGTTGTTTTGTCACGACTAGCAGGAATGTTTGTTAGATAAATGGGCGGCTCTGAGGACATGCACAAGCGAGGATGACGAGATCCGGAATTGTTCTGTAAATACGACTTTGATCGGATGCTTCTTTTTACTTTCGTTTCCTTTTGATCTTCGGTCTATTCTGACATCGATAAAATTGTATCATACTCGAGCATTCGTGATTTGGCTAACCTACTCTACTAGACGTATTGTGGTTTAGGCAGTGATTTATGTTAAGATCCCCGATAGCGGGTATAAGTACCATCGAAAAAGTGAAACCATTGCATAGAACTATCATTCTCTTCGGCCACCATGAAACATCTAAGAAAAGTTAACAAATAAAGTGAAAATGGATGAGTAAGCGTAGTCAACTTCTTATATCTATTTTCCACCCCAGAATGGCTTTCTGTGGAATGGTTTTTTTAACTAAAAATCACCATAATATTGAATGGAAATTCTAGAAAGATACTAGAAGGGTTAAACTAATTCTTTATTTTTTCTGTCACTTCCTTTCCCCATCTTCTTTGCATTGTTTAAGGGATAAAAAGGTATGCCAGTGTGCAAAGACTTCGTTCGATGCAATGTGGGCTCTCGGTGTAAGTTAAATGTTTCACCTTTAAAGGTATCCGAAAGGGTTGGACCGCCAAGCGCATGGTTATTCTAAAGGTTTTCTCCATCGCCCCCTCTTTTCTTCACTCTCGGGAGTCACATTAGCCTACTCTACCGTATCGCATAAAATTCCCCAGGAACCGATCCTTTATAATCTTCAAAGCGGCAAAAAATTCAAAATGTCCCAACACCTCATCAGAGACAACATCAACTCTTGGAATACCAGTATTTTTAACAACGTGTTGAATAACTATACGGTGGCCGACGAGAAGTCTGAAATCTTGGCTTGGTTATCCACACTTGAACCCCAGAGACGGCATCACGACATCCGAACCCGGAGGGCTGACGAGGTGGGAGACTGGCTATTACAAACTGAGGAATACCGGAATTGGTCTGGTGGTATTCGTGCGGGTGACTCCGATGGTTCGGCCTTATTTTGCCACGGAGGTCCGGGGGTCGGCAAGACCTTCATTAGGTGAGAGAGAAGATATCCGAGGAAAGAAAGGTATTGCTAATGAGTTGTGGTGTTAGCTCGCTAGTGATAGATACGCTGTGCAAGCAGGCCGTGGGGGAAGACGCTGCCGTTGCTTGCTTCTACTTCGATTTCGCCGATCTAGAGGAGCAATCCCCTACTGCCATTCTGGGTTCGGTGCTAAAACAGGTTGTTGCTGGACTGAACGAGGTTCCGGAAGCGATAGTCAAAGCTTTTCGCAACAGAGAGAAGGACATTGGCGGTCAGAGATTAGAGCTCGCAGAAATTGTCGAGTGCTTGCAAAATTTGTCTTCCTCACGATCTACATTTATATGCATTGATGCCCTCGACGAGTGCCCACCAGCACATCGGGTAAAGCTTCTTGATTCACTCAACCAAATTCTCCAGAACTCCTCAGGCGCGCGGATATTTCTAACCGGGAGACCGCATATCCTGGATGAGATTGAGAGGCATCTTGCTGGGAAGGCAGCGACCAGGTCTATAACACCCACAAAGGGCGATATCATCATATTCCTCCGAGCGAAACTGAAAGAGGATACGATCCCGGATGCGATGGACAAGAGGTTGGAGAAGGAAATTATAGAGAGTATTCCCGAGACAGTTTCAGAGGTGTAAGTAAGAAGCGGGGTCACAAAAAATACCTAAAGCGGTGTACTGAAAGATATTCTATGTAGATTCCTGCTTGTCTTCTTGAGCATCAAGGCGATCCTACAAGAGGCGACCATACACCGAAGGCGGCAGAGGCTTAGCGCGATGAAGAGTGGCTCAGACCTCGGGGGCGTATACGGAGCAACGCTGCGAAGGATAAAGACCCAGGACGGAGAGAAGGCTAGACTCGGGATGGCCGTTTTGATGTGGATTACCCATTCGAGGCGGCTTTTGCAAGTAGATGAAATCTGTCGCGCCGTAGCCATCGAGATAGGGTCAAATAATCTCGATAACGATGATATCCCTACGATATCGACCCTGCTGGACTGTTGCCAAGGCCTAGTCACCGTAGACAAGTGTGCCTCGACTGTTAGGTTAATTCATTTTACGCTCCAAGAGTATCTCTGCGCACATCCCGACCTCTTTGACGGAGCCCACTCGACGATAGCGGAAACCTGTTTGACGTTCCTCAACTTCCAGCACATCAAGGAAATTCCAGCTCTCCCGCCCCGTGACCCCCGAGACACACCCTTCCTTGAATATTCCTCCCTATATTGGGGAACCCACATGCGAATAGAGCCCTCGGATCGCGCAAAAACATCTACGCTCCAGCTTCTTGGTCAGTTTGATAGTCACATATCTGCCAAATCGCTTTGGAAGTCGATAAATAGTGGATTACGGTTCGACAATTGCCCTAGTGATAAGCCTTTTTCCGCGCTGCACTGCATCTCGTACTTCGGTATCCTCGAAGTAACATATACTCTAATAAAGATGAACAGATGGGATGTGAACCAAAGAGATGGTGCGGGTGTAACCCCGCTCATATTGGCCGCAAGATATGGGCATGAAGAGGTAGTGAGGTTGCTCTTGCAAGAGAAGCGTATTCAACCTGATCTGCAGGACACGAGTTGTGGCCGGACAGCACTCTCTTGGGCTGCCGGAAATGGGCATGAGGGAGTGGTGAGGTTATTTCTTGGACCGCGATTTGTCAATCCCGGGAGCATAGGCCGTCGATGGGGGAAGGCCCCACAAGTAGCTGGTCTACTGTTTGGCAGGAGATACGTCAACCCCGATAGTTCAAGTCAATTTTGCACAACACCACTTTCGTGGGCTGCCGGGAATGGCCATGAGGTAACAGTGAAGCTACTACTAGAGCGAGAAGATGTTAACCTAAACACCTTAGACACGGAGTATGGCCGAACACCGCTCTTGTGGGCTGTGAGGAATAGCCATGAGGGAACAGTGAAATTACTGTTGGGGCGAAAAGATGTCAACCCCGATACCCCAGATACCAAGTATGGCTTAACACCGCTCTCGCAAGCTTCCTAGAATGGCCATGAGGGAATAGTGAAACTGCTGCTAGAGCGGAAAGACGTCAACCCCGACACCCTAGACAAGATGTATGGTCTAACACCGCTCTCACAGGCCGCCCGGAACGGCCATGAGGGAATAGTGAAACTTCTGTTAGAGCAGAAAGATGTCGACCCCAACACTCCAGACACTGCATATGGCCTAACACCACTCTCGCAGGCTGCCCGGGATGGCTATGAGGGAATAGTGAAACTTCTGTTGGGGCGGAAAGATGTCAACCCCAACACCCCAGACACGGCATATGGGCTAACACCGCTCTCACAGGCCGCCCGGAACGGCCATGAGGGAATAGTGGAACTTCTGTTAGAGCAGAAAGATGTCAACCCCAACACCCCAGACACGGCATATGGCCGAACACCGCTCTTGTGGGCTCTGAGGAAGAGGCATGAGGGAACAGTGAAATTACTGTTGGGGCGGAAAGACGACCCCAACACCTCAGACACAATGCATGGCCTAACACCGCTCTCACAGGCCGCCCTTAATGGCCACGAGGGAATAGTGAAACTTCTGTTGGGGCGGAAGGATGTCAACCCCAATAGCTCCAGTAAATCTGGTCACACACCACTCATGCTAGCGGCCAAATACGGACACGATAGAGTCGTGGAGTTGCTACAGGCCCGACATTCCCGAGCTATCCGGTAATTGGGCCCCCGCTTGATTCCCTACAGTTTGTCGTGTTGTCTCATTGGAAATTGTCATTTGTTGGTACTAGTTTCCAAACTAATCGGAGTTTTGTCCCGAGTGGTCTGAGATGCTGATTTGTTTTTTTGCTTTCTGTTTTTCTCCTTCCATCGCTTTAGAGATTAAGTTAGAAGTTTCTTAGATACGTCAGCCTCTCTCCCGCTCCTGGGCAATCTCACTCCTCCGCGCAACAATACAGTAGATTTAGGCCTAGGTATGGTATGTATAGCTTGGGATTCACTTCCGGGTGGAGGGTGTCTTTGGCTTGTATAGTATGATAACTCTTTTCTTCTTTTATCTCTTCTGGGTGGAGTAGGATGTAAAGTTAAAGGCTTATGAGAGAAATATTTTTCCAGATACATTGATTGCCGACCCACGTAGGGGCATGCGAGAGAGTGATAGTTTGTGGCTTGGGGGAACGGATGGTGGTGGTGGTGGTGACGGAGTCAGATGACAAAAGGATGTTTGCAAGAGAACGGCGTTAAGTTATTGCAAAGCGACCTCAAGGAATGTGTTTTTGAATTACAATTATGACACGCCTCCTAATCCTAGAATATATGACATTCATATGCTACAACATATAGGACACTATAAATATAGCCAGCCAAAATAGAGGACGGGGTCATGATACGGAAGCAGACCGGCAATTCATCCTGAGAGCATCAATAAATTGGTCCTATGGGAGGCATCAAAGAGGTTCCCACCGGGGAGAATCCATGTCGTGTGTACGCCGTTAGGCAAACTGGCCTTATATCTCGGAGAAAAGGTGTTGATGTGTGCATAACCGCGAGCGATGATGCATAAGTGGCGGGACCGCATTTACTTGGGTATGAAGGTGGGTGATCGGACAGACAGGGATTACAAAACCTATGGGTATGCATAGGCTTTCTAATCCCTGTCTGTCCGATCAGCTACTATCTCTATACTCTAGTACTGAGTCAATTCACTATCTGCGCCGGTCGCTAATCCCAGATTTCAGAGACAGAAGTTCCCTAGCAAGATTAGTGCTTTCCCTGCCTGGTATAACATGAGCCACTAGGCAACATTGGATCTCGAGATTGACAAATAGATTCCGAGAAGCGTACCGTTTCTCCCGAAGAAATAATGGGAGGGAAAACTTTGTGAGATATGGAACGACGCTGTTGGACAGTTGTCGCAAACTCCAATGCAATAACCCCCCATCTCAAGGCGGAAACTATAAACCTCCTTTTTCGGAAGATATTTCTCCTATCCAGGTATTATACCAGGGGGGCAGACAAGTATCTAGCTTACTTCCAAAAAGAGACCTCTCCAATGTGTTTGTCGGCCAAAACCAGTTTTGGAAATTCGACTCATCTTTGGTAAATAAGTAGATTTTAGTGCCAGCAAAAATATGGGGCACACTTCCTGAATGAGATATATATGTGTTAGATATTCTGAGTTGATTACTTGTACCGGAGGGCAATTGCTTAGTCATGGAGCTCCCTGGAGGTCACCGTGACCAGTTCTGGCTTGTCTTTTCAAATCTTCTTTCTAGCTAGCTCTTCACTAGGCCCTCTTTTACTCGAGTACTTTCCAAAAGCATAAATCAATAAAATTGAAGCCGCAACTCGTTTCTCATCTTTCGTTGTTGACAGGTATCGGGAGTATATAAGTGGAAGCAAGTGGTATCACGAGTTCAAAAGGAGAGTGGCCCCCAGAGTAAGCGAACAACTTGTATTACTTGTTGAACAAAGAGAAGAAGATTAAGAGAGAAGGGGAAGAAGAGAAGAGAGGGGGAAGAAAGAAGAAGAGGGGCGTGGGTAGTGAGAAGGGACAAGGGGTAAGGCAAGAGGTCACGAGGTGTCACTCGTGAACGCAGCAACTGAGAAAATGAGAGCACACCCAACCGTGAACACAGTTTCCAACATTCGTCCTTGCACTTTCCGCATCCAAACAGCCCCTATAGGAGCCGTCTGTTTAAGCCACCACTCATCCAGCCCAACTCGCCGCCTACCCATTTCCGACAATATTCTACGAGTGATATCCTATGAGTACGAAGTCCATAATTAAGATGCTATAATATTATTATACAAACTACAAAAAACGAGTATTGTGGCAGTCCCCCACAAGCACTAATCACTGCTTGTAGGCACTGTGGCATGGTTTCCAACGAGGCTTTTGAGCCCCCCCCCATTTGAAATCGCATCCCAAACCCCATTTAGTGCTGTTTCCGAGATCCCCGGTATTGTCAATTCCGCCCCAAGTTTCCCAAATTCATTCTTCATATCGAACCACAAGTCTCCGGTTAAGCTTAGATCGGGTGATTGGGACGGCCACTGCATTGTTTCCACCTCCTTAATCCAATGCCAAATGGCCCTGCCCTTTATGACCCCGTACACTTGAGCGCTCAAGAGAGTTGGGATGTCCAAGTTACTCTCGACTGCCAGGTTCTCCATTGAGAACACGTATGTACAGAGCGCACCCAACATAGAAAACCTACGCAAACAGGAAAAACCCACACCACCGTCAAAGCCCACAGTATGATACAACAATCACGACCCTTCTGCCAATCATGCCCCAGACTAGTTACCGTACCCTAACACCCATCAGATGGGACCTCATTTATCAGAGGCCACTGCACTTATACCTGAGAGCTATCATACCCCTACTAGTATTCAGTCATGATTTGAGTCCTATTATTCCCCGTCGGGCATACTTCCGTCACATGGAAGCAACATTCCCAACAGCCATGGCACCCCACCAGGCAATTGGATCCATCCGAAACCTAGTACAATAAATTGAACATCTATGATCAGCAACCGAGCCTGCGCCCATCCCTTCACGCCGCCCCTAAAACAGCATGGAACAAAAATAAAGTGAAAGAGGATTCCCATCCCTAGACATAAGAGGGGCAGAGTAGCGTAGCGCCCCCAATAAAATAATTCTAGGGTATTATGTGGATTAAAATAAATCAAGTAATAAGTATAGACAGAGAAAAGTTAATAACAGCTAAAGCCTCCTCTATCCGCATCGATCAAGCTCGATAAGAAGCAAACGTGGGGCGTCGCCGTAGGACAAGACCGAGGTCGTGGATATTATAGTCCTGGTAAAGTATCGGTTAGAAAAATTATAAAAAATAAAATAAAATAACTATAAACTTACGCTGACGATCGCATGAAACCCAACAACCTCCTCTGTTTCGGCGCACTCTAGGCTGTTCACATTGTGGGGAGATATATGTATCGGCCGTTCGAGGGACAATTCCGAGCTCAAGATTTTCTTGAGCCGGCCGAAATTGGTCTCCATGGACAATCCCACCACCCGGTCTTGCTGATCAAGCCTCTGAAATGCGACCGTAACCTTCTCGATTCGCTCCCCAGCCGGACCTGATATTCTCATCTTTGCAGGCCCTTTAATCTTGACGTCCTCCCTTTCAGGCCACTCACCCAACGTTACCAACCCCATTCTAGATGTTCCACAGAAACGAAGACTCCTTATGCCAGCGCGGAGGGACAAGTTGACGTGCGCAACGATTTGGTCCAGCTGAGCAGGATCAAAGAGAGAGTAGGCTCGACCTATTCCGGTTTTTCCAATATATTGCTTCTCCCTTTGAGCCACAAGAGGAGAAAGCCAAACCTCCGCTGGAAGCGCCCGGAGATTGCTAAACCATGGTAGTTCAGGGTCGGATTGAGGGAATTGTGTAATAGGTGGAGGAGTCGGAGAATGGGTTTTCGAGCATGCAATAGAGTATCTCCTGTGCGGCCGGCATAGTAACCCAATGGCACCCCAGTCTATGGTTTCTTCGTAGCACTCGATTTCCTGAACACAGGTCAGAGTATGTATGGGGATCCAATCCCTGGGAACTCACCCGATCCAAAGTTCCATAGATTCCCACGGGCTCCAATCCCACTGGCGGTTCGCGGAGTATCACACGTTCGGATCCCCGACCAAACCATGGTGTTGTCCTACCTTGGTCAGTGCAAAGCTAGGCTACATCAGCAGTGAACCGCCTATACAGAGCACGATATGTCTTACTGCCAAGGCCTTAAGGTCTTCTGGAAAGAATATTGACGTAAAACGCTCCCCTTCCATTAGCTCAAAGGTTAACTCGTAGGCGGAGCGGCAACCAAAGACATTACTCTCCCAGCCGCCATCCCTCCGGAACAAGAGGCCACAAAAATCGCCACTTTTGCCAACATACCCTTTAACCGCATCGATTCGCTTCCCTTCCTCCTCATCAAAAAATACACAGGCAGCACGGGAGGTAGGCTTGATCTTTCGGTCCGCAGTTACATCATCCAAGCGACACTTCCATGGAAACTGAAGCATTTCAGAGATGAGCTTTTTGGAAGCAGGCACAGTCGAGTCCGGGGCGTAGATGGGGGCCCATGAAATGAGTTGATGATAACTAAAATCGAACTTGATTGCCACAAGATATCGTGAGGAGACACGATACTTGACCGGAAGAGGAAGCTCCCCCTCGTTTCGGTTCGTCAGGAGCTATAAAATATTAGTCTTTGAGCCCCCTCACCAGATCCATTAATGGATAACATACGTAAATTCGATCCAAAAACTGCTGCTCGTCCCCATTTGTGGATGTACTCTCTATGGAATCTCGAAAACCTTGCCCCACCCCAGGGCTAGAATAGGTAGGATCTTCTCGAATAACTACAATCCCTGCCACTCGTTCGCCATTCTCATAATCTATCTCTTGAATATAAACACCGCCGCTGACATCCTGCACATATCCGAAGAATCGATCCTTTCCTTTCGCAAAAGAAAACCGTATCCCTTTCATTCTGCCATATATTGTGACCCTGCGAAGCGAACGAACATCTACCCAGCCACCAAATTGCGCAGGAGCAAAGTCGCGGGTGAAAATACCCATCTCTCCTGGGCGAGAAGCTATCGACCATTCTTTCGGTGGCGGGCCATCGTCCCACACCTGCAATTTAGAATCTAGGTCGCTAAAAGGAATGGAGCGAGGAAGGGGGGGTTCGTAGATTCTATTATCGTCAATGAGTAGCATGAGTCCCAGTTGTAGGAACTTTTGATCCTCTTCGTCATATAAACAGTGCAAGCCTATGATATCTCCAGTAGTTTCTTTGCGAAAAATTGTTTGGGACGGGCCGCCAATATTTGCTGTTGGAGCAAAAACTTTGTGGGTTCCGAGATAGCGTGGTCCAAAAACCTCACTTGTATGCCCGCCTCCTGTGACAAACTAGAGAGAATCAACATGTGATACTAGATGAGTCGGAAGTCGACCTACCAGAATGCCATGAACACACGCGTCACTATAGCAAATGACAACGGCAGCCACTGATTCTCTCTCCTCAAAACGAATACTATCCCGTTCTTTCGCTAGCTTTGACCCGAGGAGAGACGTGACTCGTCTGTCGCTGCTACGCTCTCTATAAAGGAATTCCAACCCCCTGAGTGCGGTATCATCATAGTAACCCACAATTTCCAGCAGTGTTCTGTCATTCCCACGTGGCTCCTCTGCTCCCTCCTCATGAAATCCATTTGCCCAGACCTCCCACTCTCCCTTACACATTCGCCAATCCGTGATGTGAGGCCCTTCGCGTTCGAGTAATTTAACATCCGGTGGGGGAAGCCTCTTCCAGACTGATGCCTCCGCGTGAGAGATCTCGACCGTCTGAGGTGGAGCAGGGAGAGACCCAATGGCATCCTGACGCTCGAACTCGGGGGTCTCTTCTAAGATGCCAAGTGTTTCAATAAATCCACCCGAGTTAACAAAGCCAATCACACCGACAAGATTCCGATATCGGGAGGGAGCAGTGATCTTTCGGGCAACCCCATTCCAGCGTCCAATCTTCCGCGAAAACGAAGTGTCATTATCAAAAACCAGCTGTACTCCGCAAACAATGTGGTTATGCAAACAAAAAACAAACCCTGTCAGAGTCTTCAAACGGACGTCGACATCCACATAGATACTACCACGCCTCCCAAACCTCTCGCAGTTTTGCACCTCCTGATCTTCGCTGCTCACGAAAAATCCCAGACCACAGAGAGGCCCACCCTCACCATCAAGCCAAACTCGAACCACATCCAAATTAAGGGCCAAATCCTCTCGCAGCGGGTCCCCGGCCTCGTCCTTTATATCTGGATCGATGACTCGCGTACGAGGGCCAAAGTAGACGCTCTCAATTAGTCCTTGTCTTCCTGTACGAACTCCCACATACCCCCTGACCACTCCCGTTCTTTCCGCAAAGGGCACAGGTGCGTTGTATCTGTGCAGCAATAATGCAGGCGAGCTCTCAACAAAATGATCCGCCATAGGCTTCACGATCTTCCAAATTCTGTTCCGATTCTTCAAACAAATATCCACGGACTCCCATCCTTCTCCATCCTTCGGGGCCATCATCAACCTCCGAAGGCGTTCGAAGCTACCCCGCCAGTCAATTGCGTCAAGTTCCTTACGTTCACGTAAGGCCTCGTAGTCCCCAACCTCTTTAACGAGGGTCGGAAGATATTTGAACTCGTCCCGTAAAAACCTCCGATAGAATGAGTCAGGAAGACCCAAATTGTATGCTGCGGGCGTTGCAGTCTTAAGACTGAATATGTCGGTGGAGGTGAGCATGGTGCAAATCTCAAGGATTATTTCCGGAGGAAGTAATTGGAAGGGATCTATAAGTGCAGCTCTTGGTGCACACGGAAACGGCTTGCTTGAAACCAGCGGTAGAAGAGGTGAATCAAGCACGGATATTCTGGATGGGTCAGCAACAAGCCACTAAATAAAACCTGTCAGTTATGATACCATTCCAGGCGCTCAGAATAGCTAAGTAACTGACATGAAGCCCTTCTTCGTGTTTCCATTGCCAACCCTCTCCCGCACCCTGACCTTCCCGGTAATCTACTTCCCCCAGCCTAGTAACAATCCCATCACCCCGCCGCTCTTCTAATAATGCTGCCCATGTGGATTGGGGTACAATAGAACTATCCATCACACCGGTCACCCCCACAAGCCCTCTGAGATAACCCCACAAATCATCCATCTCTATCCGTTCATTCATCTCGTCTATGCCCCTTTCCTTGCCGGCCTCTTCGATCGCGAGGTCCAGCATAGTCCAACATTCGTCGTGAAATGGTATCGATGAGATGATGTAATGGGAGTCTAATCTGCCAAGCTCCTGATAGACATGAAATCCGTAGATGCCATGTTGAATCTCCTCATCGGAAAACACGGGGAACTCAGTGTGTACGTCGGAACCGTCACTCTCGTCGTGCCCCTCATCCTCCTCGATCGAAGCAAATGCATCAGCCCAATTCTGTGACTGCCGAATCAAGCCCCTGCCCGTAAGGTAAGCATTCTGACCGTCATTCAGGTACCGATGATGATTGAATGGCTGTCTATTCGCCCTCTTGTATATGAGGGCGCGGAGGTTTTTAGTCCATTTCATCTGCTGGGTCGAAATGAGGCCCCCATCATAAGCGTGCCAGGTAGTCCTCTGTTCACCCGCCATTCCTCTCCTAAAGCCATCCTCTTCTGCACGAAGACGCAATGCCCTGCTTCGTTTAGCTGCATGGCTCATGTTGTTGAGCACAAACTCCTCGGGAAGGATCCGATTGTCCTCCGGGTCCAAGTTGAACTCATTCTCCAAGTCGGTATCCACTCCATCTGTTGAACGGCCTCCATAGAGTTCGTGATGGTAATCGACATTATTCGGGGGTGCAGGGGGGACGGCGGTGCGAAGTACTTTCGCAAAAGGGCCGCCGCACAACGCACAATAGAAGTGCGTTTCGTAAGACCTTGCGCCAGCATCGCACATCGCAGGACAAAAAAACAAAAAAAAGTGCCTCGGGAGAGCAGGCTTCTCCCGTCACCCAAGTCCAACTAGTTTAGTCAGGCTTAAAAGATCGGGGGGGTAGGCGAAGGCGCTAAGATTCGTGCACCGGGGAGGGAGAAAAGAGGCGGAAGGGCGTGTGAGCGAAAAATGTCACTCGACAAAGTCAACGCGGAGAAGCGAAGCTGGCAGAACGGGGAACGACAATGTTGAAGGTAACTTTTCACAAGATCCTAAGAACGGTCGGAAAAGGATAGTGTAGAGATAGAGGGTATGTACACTGGTGCCCCGTGAAGGTTGATGGGAGTAATGGGTGATGGAGGTGCCGGAGGGATATGGCGAGTTGGAAGTGTAAAGATTATGGCGGGGGTCAATGAAGGGGCAGTATTGATGAACAGAATTGAATTTTCGTGGAGATGGATCGCTAGGACTAGTGATTCGACTATCGCGCTTCAACTAAGGAATTAGTCGCTAGAAATACAGTCCTAACTGAATCTATCGTGCGGCGGCAATAGGGACGAGACGAACATCCAAAGGCGACTGAGTACGGTATTCAAGTGGCAACGGTATCTAGTATCTATACACCGGTAAGAATTACCAGTATATTAATACTCTACCCAGCAACCTCAGCCAAAGGTAAGTGGCGAATACCAGAAGCGGAGGTTGAGGATCGATCAATGGGTCAATATTGGGCAAAAGAAAGACTGGTGATATGAGGAGAAGAGATACAGCAGCTTCCAGTATTTGGGGTCTTCGGAAATCCCTGTCTCCCAAAATAGCCTTCGCTTGCAGCCAAGTTACCCTACCGCAGCGACCCGAGAAAAAGGTTGCCGGTGTTTCCCTCTCGTGGGAATGGGGGCAAATGTAACACGAAAATGATTTATGGTTTAATTGATGCTTATACGATTCCAGAGTTCCCCCTTTTCCTCCTTTTTTTTTCGTTTTCCGCTAAAAAGTTTGAACGCTGATTGCCTGCGATACCTCACGGATTTTGCGCACACCCCTATCAAGCGCTAGAAAACGAGGGCGAGTCGGTGAACGGGATTTTAGAGGGGTGGGGATGAGGTTTATACGGTAAGCCATATCCCCACGTAGTGGTATGTATGTTAAAAGAGAAGCAATTCCGTCAATACTCTAAAGACACTTGGTAAATTTCATTTTTCGAGTTCTAAGGTGCTAACTGGCTGAGCTCGAATACTTCGTTACCGAACTCGTTGCCAATAGCCATAGTACCCAAGTGTCCACGGGTTTCATCCCTACCCTAAGTACGATAATGCTGTACTCGAGCACTGGACAGTACCCATTGCTTACAGAATCCTTGCAATGGTCTGCCGGCCTCCACTGTGCAGTACTCCTGCTGACAAAGGGAAGACAAAGATTCCCACTGCCCATAGCCTCCAGGTATCAAACTCTTTCACCTCCATTACAGCTTTCCCGGTGGATCGACCCAAAACTCTAGCGCATTCCTGCAGCCGAAATGCTTTCCCGAGGGCCAAAGCATACCGGTATGCCTGAAGCCAAAGCCCATTCCCAAAAACAGTCCAAACAACAAAGCGACCGTCATGAGAGCATGCTGGGCAGTATCTCGCGATCTCCAACAGAAATAAAAGCAATGAGATTCAAAATTCGCTAGGGTCGAAAATCGCTTCGATGATTTTGAAAAATGGTTCAGGTGGATACTCGCTTTATTCAAACGAAAGACGAGATCCTTGCGATACCAAAAGAAATGGACGACCACGCTTCACTTGGAACAGAATCTTGTTCCCTATCAAGCATGATATGCTGTCCGAGGGTGTGGCTCCAAAAAAACTGGTAAGTTAATAAAATTCGGTATTCTTGCGTTGTTTGTTAACTCAGTGACTATGGAGCGCAAGGATCACTTTCTTGCTATGCGGAGTGCAACCCCCCCATCGAAATCAAATAGCTTGGTCATAAATCCCCTTTTCCTCCCTCAAACCCCCCTCGATCGAAAATCAGATGCAACCCAGCTAGCATATATTAATCAACTTAATGACCGACGAGAAGGCCTTGTCCCAGGCAAGAGGCATCCGAAAATCCGAGCAATAAGCTTGTGACAGCCACGGATTTTGTGCCAGATATTTTGCGAATCATCGTCTCCTATACCCCTAGCGCATGTGCCGGGTGGCGGATCTATTGTGCGGTTCATAGCATCAATGCCGCTCCAGCAGGAGAGCTACACCAGTATCGTGTATTAACAAGGGCGTAGTTGTCACACAGAAAACCAGAACTCCGCATCCTCACCTCAGCCAACCTACAGGAGAAAATTCTAGCCGCGGGGTCCGATTGCACTACCCACCATTCATCCCGGAAATACACCAATGACCTTGGAGGGAGAATGGCGCATGAAATCTCCTCTTGTGCTAAGAAACGCTGCCCCTCACCTCTCTCAAAGAATGGAAATATTTTACTACGATAGACGCATTGGAGGAGAATTTGATACAAACCCCCAACGATAAATATGAAGGTCTATAAATCTTGACTATCACCTGACCAATAATTTTGAAGAGAAAACCATTACTACACTGCGGGATTTTTGGGTTACTTAATCTATCAGTATTATCCTTTGCACTGCACTGGTCAGCAACGCGTTTAGTTCAAGTGCTTGAAAACGTGCCAAGGGACAGTACCGTAGTCGCAAGCGCTGGCTGCTGCAGTACCCTGAATAGACAATTGGCGCGGCCGAATCGAAACCGGACACCCTCATATAGTAGTGATCGCCGGGGCAATAAATGTACGGTACGTCTCCGAATCACCAAGCCAAGTGATGTGATCCTCTATATCATAGACAATGGGTCGTAGCAGATGGGCCAAACTGGCACTGATGAAGATTTGGGAAACTCTCCCTCAAGCGGTGATTTGCCGAAGAGGTTAAATATATCATGAAAACCTTTCAAGTGTAATTCCTCATAATGAAATCAATGATTCTAAGGGCAGAAGGGCAGGATACCATGTTATATGGGCATTGGATATTGGCCAGGCCATGTACCGAAACCAGCTGTGTAAAACTTTTTTTCCCTCTCGCATCGTATGTGATTATTAATTGTGTTACCCTGAATGAGCTCACTATTGGCCAAGCGATCACTACCATAGAACGGCGTCCGGTTTCAATTCTGCCGCGCTAGTATCACATTTTATCCTAGCAATACCTATTCGGCGTTCACTCTTTAAGAAACACCGCCTGCACAGTAATTGCCTGATCATGAAACGGGCTGCGATCGCTTACAGACCAAAGATTGGCCAGACCCTCACAATTTTAGTGGCGTGCAACAGCAGTCCGTTTTACGAGCGTCAGGCGGTTGAGTGTGGGTTCCGCCAAAATTTGCCACCACACCCACCAGCTTCCGCGGTTAGTCTTAGCGCAGGAGAGCGGCCTCGCCCGATAAGATACTTTGACTTCGGGATCCAGTGAAACCCGGTCTCCGAGAACACATTGGGGCCAATAATATCATACTGGTAAAATTCATCGGAAGCACAGCGACCCTTAGTTTCGTTTTCTCCATAGGAGGGGGAGTTACAAAGTGCCCAATAAAAACATTTCCTAAGCCTACACACCGAATTTTGGCGGAATGCATACCCCGGGCACTCATTCCCGTATGGTAACTATCCATTAAGCCAAGGGAACGCAAGTTCGGTGATGCTTGCGCGGCTGAATTACAACCAATCCTCAATCAACTTTACTCGCACAAGGCCTCCCGCTACAACAATTCCAATATGACAGGCTTGAGCCTCTTCCCAACTCTTGCTACCCTTTCCGGGCTTAAGAGATCTTTGCCGGTCCTGTACTGCCCAATCCTGTACAGTACAGTACCGTATTGTCAAAGGCAGGTTCAAATCAGGAGGGTTAGAGGGCCCATCCTATTGATACCTAGCCATACGGATGAACCCTTCCTTCTGACTCAAATGGCCGCGCTCTGAGGCCGCTGTGGTATACATGTCAATGTAGGGAAATGAGGGTCGCACGGAACTTGGCACTTTGGAGGAAGGATATGGAACATAAGTTTTCCGCCTGTAATCCTTCGTTCATTCGCTCTCGCTCTCAACTCTGCTCTTCTCTACTCTCTCACTAACATCAAAACTATTGGTAGAGACAGGTGTATAAATAAAACATAGCACGACTTACAGATCCTCCTAAGGATCACCACACCTAGCTCCGCGTTTGCCACATGTCCCTATTCCTCCATACACTCCCGTGACAACAAAGAAAAGAACATTACGGATAAAGACTTTTATAGAACATTCTCCCGTACGCATATCTCCTGAACTATCCCCCCCCGTAACAAACCTGAGCAGATCCATCTAACAACACACGTACGCACCAGTTGAAGAACGCGCAAGCCATGAAAAAAAATTCACCCTCCTGTTCCTCCTTCCTTCTCATCTTCCCTCGCTTCACACTTTTCCTCCTGCACACACACCTTTCCTCCTGCACACAACCTTCCTAAGCCTTTCCTTTCCATCAACTTATCACAATCAATCATGATATCCATCTCTACTTGATTGCCTCCAGTGTTCCCAAGCGTCTCGTCAGCCCTGTAGGCACCGCCAGGGCTCCACCCCTGGGCATCCTGGGCGTGTGTCTCATACTGCAGGGCAAGAGCGTCCGTCCTTTAGGAAAGACTACCGTCTAAGAGGATGACTGTAAGTTCCTATATTCCTCTACGGATCGATAACTCCTGAACGGTACCTGCAGTCCTCATCCGCCATCTGCAGTCCTCGCTAATTATCTATAGGGCCCGCCGATTACCTGCAGGGCACGTCAATTACCTGCAGGGCCCGCCCCTCATCCCGAGTTACCCGGAAAATTGCCCCACTTGAGACACCTATAGTCTCCGCCAGTCCGTCCCGGGCAGCTGACGCCAGGATACCCGTCCGTCCCGTTCGGGCCCGAAGACGGGCGGACTGGACGCTTGGGAGCACTGATTACCTCTTTATCCACAATCCTCCTATCACCACACCGCCCCTATACAAGCTCGCCCCCGATACTTTCTTCCCCTCCAAGATACAAGGCATGCAAGGAAATAACATCCCACCCCCCTGCTACAATACCAATTACTACCATCAGGGTCCGTCCCAGCAATTAGGAAGCCCCAGAGAATCCTATTTAGTCACTAACCTCTCGCAGATTCATCGTTATTCTGGGCCAGTCACCTATCATTATCACCACCACCATTATTATTATCCATGTACTCGAAGCCAATGGGTGAAGGGGGATGGCGGAGGAAGACGTAGTGGGAGGCAGGGGGTTCAGTGGCATTTGGGGGTTGAAGTTTTGTTTCGATATAGTTTTGATTATTATTGTTATTCCTATACTTGAGTACGGTATTTGGGTGGGGGGGGGATATTGGGACAAGCAGGGGGATAGTGGAATTACTCTAAGTAGTAGTTATCTTGCTTTTTTGGTTCTTTGATACTCCCCCAAAGGCGTATATACGAGTACACACGTACAGGCCTCTGTTACCCCTACTTGTCCCAATTCTTCACCCCTACCCCTAGTATGCACAAGAATGCATGGTATTGAAATGGTCTTCTCCATTTCATACAGAAAACCACCGTAGTAACCAGAGTTGTAAAGAAGGCCTTGGGTAATCAAACCCGGGGGTTAGAGGGGTGTTGAATCGGGTGTTCTAAAAATGGGGATCGAAGAGAGGGGGGTTCTTTAATGTCCTTAGTAAGCCAAAATAGTAGGAACTTTTATGGGAATTTCCACCTTCAACTTATATGTCTGAGTATTTATTTCTCAGATGCAGGGAAAGAGGAGTACTGGGGCTAGTTTGTTTGTTTCTTCTGCTACATTTACTTCCTTTTCCTATCACTTTATTTATTCCTCTGCTCCCACCCGCCTTCAAATGTCACTGTTTACCCTGTTTACCACCTTTGTTAGAAGGGGTTCTATCTTATAACTCCCGCTCGAAAAAGCGCGTTCCTAGTCCTTCGATCATTTTTAATCGAACCCCCGCTTCGTTGCACCATTAGAGCGACGGCGCCCCGGTGCATAAACCAAAGTTCGAATTTAGAAATCCGAAGCCTTAGCAACCATGCCCCATACAACGCTGGGGGGAAAACAAGGAATACCCAATAACACAAACTTCTTACTATGATACAAAGAGGTTACAAATATTGGCCAAGAGCTCCAACTCCCGACTCCGAACTTTCACTCCTGCGTGGGGCACCGCCACTCTATCGGTTCTCAAGTAAGGAGTAAACTCGCGTCGGGAGGTATGTCGGGAAGAGACATACTCGAGTACACAGTGTGTGTAGGAGCTAGAATTAACATTTGACGTCATTCTGAGAATTCGAGACTACTGAGTGCTGAAGTACTCGAGTGTACTTCCCCTGCGTATCTGCCTTTCCGGACATATGTTACCCCCCCAAACTGACATACCCCCCGACGCAAATTTACAAGAGTTAAGTTTAGTGGTTTTTCAAAGCTAAAGCAAAGAAATCTGTTGTGTTACAATAACCAATGAAAACGTGGCCATCTGAAACCCAACCGCCACCACATCGTGTGGGCGATCCCTGCCAAGCGAGTGGGGGCTCGAAGATGGTTGGTGATCGTGGCAACTACAGTCTCTCCCGCATCACATCACACCTGTCCGTTAAGATGTTGGTGTCAAAGCTTCGGGGCGAATTGTGGGCTACCGTATCACAACAACTTAAGGACAAACCATATGACGCTGAAAATGGGTGCCTGCAGGAAAATGGGTTGGATGAGCTTCATATCACCGCACGTCACTCGAGAGCCATCCGGGTCGAGGTTTGGAGTTGCATGTCTGGATCTAAATTTTCCGAGGGAAACAGCGTACTTACTTGACGGCTACGCACGCTTGCCCTGCGTGCGAGCCTCGTTAACCGGCAATACTAACTTTCCGCTATACCGCAAAAACCGCGGAAACTCGCTCAATCCAGACCAGAATATCTTAATTCCCGTCCAGTAAGATATCGTATAACTTGAGATTTGGGCATAAAGAATAGGTTGCCATTGGCGAGTGCTTGCCAGTTTATACCGACCAGTTGGAAGCGCCCGCTGAGGCTGAATCCTGCTCCCTCACTAGCCCAGATTTAACATATCCTGATCCGGGCTTATTGAGTTTCCACAGTTTTTGCAGTAATCAAGGAACCGAGGCTCGAGAAGTTCGGCTGTCATTGGCGGTGGGCATGCGACTCTAAGCTGGGCAACAGATCTTTCTCTGAGGCATGCCTTTACTTTCATTATAACTTTCAAACACGAGAGTTGAGAAACTGATCCCAGCAGGGGCTCGGGCGGATATTATACCCAGGCACTCGGGAAATTTGCAATATGCTTCCTGTCTGTTCGGAACGGAAGCAATTCTACCTCTCGAGAATTCCTCTAACTTACACTGGAAAGCATTGTGGACTAATCCAGACAAGAAACTTGAAGGAAAAAAAACCCCCACAGGTCACCGTCAAAGCGTTTCAACACCCTCCATCAAACCTCCGCCAATCTTGAAATCAAGTTCAAAGAGACCGAGACACAAGTCACCTTGGGACTTGAAAAAAAGGGAAACACAGTAGACACTAATAAATACCCCCCGCCCCCATGTCCTATCCCAGCCCACGTACAGAAACAAAGAAACCACAGCAACCACAGCCCCTAGCAATCTATTGTCATAACAGTATGTCCTCCGCAATCACCTCCCAATCCCCAAATCCCCTCAGCGAGAAAGTCACAAGAGCCCTGACACTAGCGAGAGAGCTCAGCCTCGCGCTGATAATATGTTACAAGATGCCTAATTCCTTCGCGGTGGAAGGCGGAGTCAAGCAGGTGACGGATATGCTCCGCCGGCTGGCGGAGAATATAGAGCACCGTCATGTTGAATTCGAGGCTGGGGATGTTGTCGTGGAGAAGTGTTTTGACGCTCTATTTGACGCGCAGGAGGTTATTGAAGGGTTTTTGGATGCCGAAGATCAGGCATTCAGAGAGGAGTTGAAGAGAAAGGGGCAGTAGTCTTTTAGAAGAGGGGTGGATGTTGAACTGTTGGGAGTGAATGAAGAGTTGTTTTTGCCGGTCGGGGAGTCATATGTTATCACTCCGCTTGATCACTTGTTTGGTGTCGGAAATATTACCTCCATGTGATGACACGTAAGGATATGTTCAGCCAATTGCCAGGCCACTTTGGACATGAGGGCCTATGAAATGGCAGTGGTCATATTGATGTATATTCATACTACACATTGCTGTAAGTTCGGTGGTCTCAAGCTCGTCTATAGACCAGCATGAAAGACAGCAACTCTCTCTTTCTTTCATCGATCAGTCCTATTACTTCCCGCTTCGACTCCGGCCTCCTTGGTGTGACCTCCGACATTTGCGAATTTAGAGAGTTGACGTACCTCATATACGAGTAGGAGTACTCTAGAAATTTCGTAATCTTTATTGAAAACGCCAATTTAATCCTGACCCCACGTCTATCCCTGATCCGAAGTTCAAAAGTAGGAACCCGCCGTCAATAGTACACCATTTCTCTTATGCTGAAGGAGAGGGCATTTTGCCCATCATAGCTCTTTTGCGGAGAAATTACGTAGCCAGTCCTAACGATGCAGGCACCCTAACACCCCTACACACCCATCTGTTCTTCGCTCCGGATATCCTAGATATTGAAGCCCAGACTGGGTAGCGGCCGACTAGGCCTCCGCCTGCCCCGCCCCCACAAAGTTCCGGAACTTGAGACCCAATGAGAAAATTCAGGAAAGAAATGGTGGAAGGGGTAGTGAACTGGCTAGGACCCTCTCAAAGTTGAATTCTCAAGATGCTCGCAGCCTCTGTTAAGCTTATCGTCGGCCAGTCTCTCCAAGCATAGCGCTGCTCCCTCAAGCAAGCAGATCCAGGCCGTAAGCCAAGAGCATCTTACACCATCTACCGACTTGAAATCCGCACAATGGAAACTAGTTACAAATAACCACCCTATCCCGCATTCTTTTCAAGCGGGAGCATTTTTATTGCCCACCCCCTTGAAAAAACAAGCGCGCACTCACTCATGGCACCTCAGAAGCAGATTTGAGTTAGTGGAGTGGTGTTGTTGGCAGCATGGTACCTCGCAGATCTGCTCCGGGAGCCCCCACTAGGAAGGAGGCCAAGGTTCGCTATCATCCAGCCCTCCAAGGACTCGGTCATATTCTACCCCAAGAGAGGGTAGGTTTGGGATCTCGACATCCTTAGCAGCTATCGTATAATATTAGAGCCTGTTTGGCAAAAAAGGAACCGTTCAGTTGAGCGACCGTTTCTGCTGTGAAAATGACCTCTTAGTTTTGAAACGGAAGGAAAAAGGTCATTTGTATGGGAGAACGAAACGGAAACTGATGTAGCCAAACGGGGCTCTTGGGTTTTTTAGATTCTTGTCTACGCATGCGCCCCCGTGAGTGAGAATTGATAATTTATCACTTGAGAAGAGAAAGTTCAGAAAATGTTAACCCTTGGATGAGTATTTAGGTCAACGCTTTTCATAGGCCCCACTGGTGGTAGTGTGAAGTTGCAATTTGAAAGCACCCTATTTACAAGAAGCGCATCCACCTCCCCCGTTTGACAGTCTCCCCACTATAAGCTTCCCCTGTTACATACTCCATGGCATAAACGCAGATACCCCCCTCCCCCCAACACTAACTTAAACCCCTCAGCCAAACATATCCACAACACTCCTTTCACAACACCAAAGCCGAGCGCACGATAATCACTCGAATAACAGAATGCAACACGCCCCCCCCGCCACCGCCCTCCGCCAGTCAATAACCGCCGGCAGATCCGTCTCCCGCTCCATCCTGCATACCCTCTCGAAGCACCCACAAGTCCCGGAGGTCCTGGAAAAGATTGACGCTGTGCAGAGTATGCTCGGGGTACTGGATAGGCTGTCTGGAAAGTTACTAAAAATGCGGCCGGAATTGGAGAAGATTGAGGAGGCTCTGGGGAGATGTATTAGGGTTTTGAGAAGACTTGAAGAGGAGGTTGGGGAGATGGGTTATCGTGTTGATACTATCCCTGTCACGGGAGGTGTCTAAGATTTGGGGGAAGGGGGGAGGTAGGATAGGGGGTAGATGGTATTAGGGTGGATGGTTGGGTGAAGGGGCGGTCGTGGTAAGTTAGTCCTGGGCTTTAACTGCTGTAGGTATTCTTCCAGGAAGCATTCTATGTGGAATAAGTAGTCTGGGTGATAGTTCCGCCCCCGATGGAGATGTCAAGCAATGTATTTAGGATCAGCTACAGTGGGGTACGAGATGGGTCCCTCATCCAGAGACAATATTCAAGCGATCTAACACATATAATACTCTCATAAGTCGTACAGGCCTGAGAGGGGATCGTTATCATAAACCTTCATCCCAAAAACGTCAGTATGCAGATCAACAAGCAACGGAAATTATACAATACAGTACAACAGAGTACAGTAACCTCCCCTCATTCGGTCATTACCCATTACCCCACCCCACTTCTGCATCACTCCCCAATACCACTCCAACAGATCCCAAACTCCAAACACCCCGACACAGTTGGATATCAAGGGTTGTTCGCCGAATCTTAGTCATGCAGTTGAGTTGGTTGCCATCGGCTATGGGGCCCACTCCTCTTCTTTGCACTCTGTTTCGTTCCGCTTCTCTTGTTAACTCTCCACTCAACAATTTCTTTCTACACAGAAAACCAAACCCTACGAAACTGCTCTTAAGGCAACTCTCATTTTGGCCTTGAATCTCTCTCTTGTTTTCACCCTCAGTAAAGTCCTTTCCACACTATCGCCATCAGGCGGTCTGCAAACACTTTATTCCGCCCACCGCTTAAAGCACTCAGCCAACCACGGATCATTTCCAACACTCTTCTTGTTTGTTGCTGTGGTTACGAGTGATAACTCGTGACCACTTGCCTCATCCCCTGTCCCCTCTCCAAATCTACGCCCCTCTTCTCTCTTCCTCTTCTGTCTCTTCTTTTCTTTCTTTTCCCTCCTAATATCCTTCTTGTCGTTCAATAAGCAATACAAGCTGTCCGTTTATTCTGGCGACCGCTCTTCTTTTGAAACTGCTCGCTTCCACTCATTCACGTCTGACGCCTCTCAACACCATGATATTCCCCGTTGGTCTCCCCATCCCCTTACTCACTCCCGTGCTAACAAAGGATAGACAAACTCCCACTACCCATAGCCTCCCGACATATGGCACTCATGTATCTGGCTCTTTTACGCTTGCCTTACGGCTTTCCCTCTTTCCTTCCTCGAAGCTACCCGAATAACAAAGGAACTATCATGAGAGTGTGCCTAACGGCAACAATGGTTCGTCTCAGCAATTAGGAAGTCCCAGAGAATCCTATTTCCTCACTAACCTCTCGCAGATTCATCAGGATTCTGGGCAAGCCATTCAAGGGCCATTGCAACTTCGGTAACGGGGATTGTCGTGCTGGCAGTCGAGCTTGCAGAGCGAGCAATCTACCGATACAGGGACCGTCTCCGAAAGAACTCCAACCCCGCCCCTCATTATCCTCCCCCTCCCCCGAACGCCGGTGGTGGTGGTGGTGCTGCCCTTCCCCCCGTTCCCGCCCCCCCTCCCGACATTCCTCTACAGCCTTGGCTCGCTCAAGCCAAAGAGGCCCTTGAGCTGATCCCTCTTCTACAAGGGAGGATCGTTGCTCTGGAGGGCCTCGAAAAGCGAGTCAAGGTTGTAGAGGATGGTCAGGCGGGGGTCCCCTTTCTTGCGAAACAGGTTGACTACCTTTTATAGTCATGGGCACGAGAAGGTTCTTAGTTAGCTAGTGGGGAAGGCAGGATGTAGAACCTCCGGGCGCAGGGTGATTTGTAAGTACTTGCATGGATCGTGGGTTGTGTGAGCGGTGGGCTTGGCCCGGGAAACAAAAAGGGAGAACTAGACTTTTGTATCTACAACCGCCGTTCTTTAGTCCAGAAGCAACAGTGGCGTTCGTTGTTGTTTTCACTTGATAGTCATCGACGAAGGTGTGAGCGGTGATAGCCCGACTCGGTTCCTTTGACTACTTTCCTCCGATTCGATCATTTCTTCCTCTTTGTTTCTTTTTTGTTGGTCTGTGAACTCGGCCTGGAAATTATCTTGCCTGGGGGCGAAAATCATCGTTTCAGTACCATACTCGAAGTCAATGGGCGAACCTTTTCCATGCAATGCACTTGACAACAAACCTTTCGGATACCATCAGCCGGGAAACATATACTGCGATGGGAATCCCAACTGAACACCCAAATGAGGGAACAACGCCATACAACAAGCAACGTAGTTGGGATCTCAACAGTTGATTCAATGAACGGTCTGGAAGTTTTCGGTAGTTGTTGTTCCGCCCCACGTATTTCCTTCTCCGTCCTCGGTATGCTAAAAACTCAGCATCACAAGTCTGGGGTGCCGCAAATGGCCAAGGTGAAGCTAGGAGAGAAAGTATGGGGAATAGCTTCGTGTAAGACCGTGTTTTTCTCTACTACATTTAGAGAACCTCTTGTCATAGATATTAGAACGAGCCTACAATCTTAGGTAATTATACAGTAGGGTACATACCGTAAACCTCGCCTCATTCGGTCATTACTCATTGGTTGGAAATTTGGCTGCTCATCACATGCATATATTCTCATGCGCGCTGGATAAGAAACGCTACTACTATCATCTGTTACACACCATTGCTCGAGAACTGTTCCACCAGCATTAGCTTCAGATGATCCCCGACATTGATCCTGCATACTCGACGCAACAAGATCAAACTCCAATCACACGGCACTGAAACAGGAACACTCACGATAACTGAACATCAGCTTTACCCTCGGCTTCATACACAACCTACAGCTGGCCGCATTTCAATACCCGCGGGAAATTCTGATCCAACCTCGGACCCAGTTTGGGAAAGGGGATATAGCAACTACTGAATAGGAGGAACCGAGGGAGAAAGATTGTGCATGCGCTGGTAGTATGTCACGGAGGAAGGATAGGATATAAGGAAGCTTGTTTTTTTCCCCTTGATTTGTTCATCATCAGCTCATCGCATTTCGTTCCCGTCTTTGTTCATCTTATCTTATTATTCTTCACTTCTGTTTGATCACTTTCCGATTGTCCATTTCCTTTGAGAAGTCTTTTGTCCGAATCGCATTCCTTTTATATTTGCTATATTAAACAATCAACTTGCGTCAATCCGTATCTGAACTCCGAATCCGCTGTGCCTAAAAACCTTGTTGTTGTTGTTGAAAATCATTACCCCACCCCACTTCCGCATCATCACCCCCAATACCATTCCAACAGATCCCAAACTCCAAACTCCCCCGACACAGCGCAACAAAACCCCAAGTAAACCACCCCCTCTCAAATTCCTCTACCACATCCTCCCCCTTCAAGTTCAACCCCCTCCACACCCTTAATACGCCCCCTCCTCCCCCCCAAGGAAAAGGTCCACAACCCCAACAACCGCATCCAAAGTCCTCCGGCACCTCTCCACCACCCCCCTCTCCACCCCCTCCTTCCCATCCCCGTTCCGGAGTCTACCCAGCACCCCATCCAGGACCCCGCCAAGCTCGTCCACACCCCGGATGATCTCATCCACGTGCGGTAACTGCGGACAAATCAGCAACGCAGCGCGCACGTCCTCTGCCAAGAAACGTGCGCTGGTAGCGGCCTTGTATAGCGCTTTCGTCGATGAAGGTTTTTGTTTCGGCATGGTTTTATTTCTTGAGGGTTTGTATAGAGAGTGAAAGAGGGAGGGAGGGAGGGAGAGCGGGAGGGGTGATGCTAAATATGATGATTTGGCCTGGCCCACCGGCGCCGTGTGTTTCTTGGTAGGTAGGTATGTTTGGTCGGTGGCGCGGGTTTGGTATATAAAGAAAGTGGGGTTTTTTTTAGAAGAATTTTTTTTTCCCTCATGCGCCGACAGGAGAAATGTGTAGTTGTGTGTGCTCAGCTGATCCGTTTTTTAAGTGGTGTGTGTGGCGTGGTGTGGTGGGTGTAATAAGCTCTATCTATAGGGAAATGTCTATTGCATTGTGCAGAAAGGTTGCAGCGGTACGTATCGTGAGACTGCTGCGGATTAGAATGGTGTTTGAATAGAAAAGAGTAGGCGGGGAGGACGGGGAGAGGTAGGATATCACGAGTGACGGTTTATGATACAGTGCTTGTAGGTTAAGGGTAGGGTAGGGAGTTGGTTGGCGGGCAGGAGCTTGCAGGAAGGACGAGGGAATGGGAGAGCACGTGGTTAGCGAGGCTTGGCAGGGGGTGAGTGGCTGGCCAGCTTGCCGGGGTTCACGCGTAAATGCTGGCATCGGATCTGTCATACACCAGATAAATTGGATGCAGATTCCCGATAATGAAGCGGGGGTTCCAAGGAAATACAAAGAGTCCAGCTAGGTATCGTGGGATTCGTGCGACGGTGCATGCTGATCCATGGGTCATACCGGCCTCCCGGTGAAATCTACTTGTCCCAGGCAAGAAGTATCCGAAAATACGAATCGCGAGTTTATATGGGCGCTCGGACACGCACGGATTTCTTACCATATACCGGTATTTCGCGAGTCCCTGTCTTATCCCTGTTTTCGAATACTTCTTGCCTTGTAACAAGTACCCACAATTCCGCCACTCTGGCGAAAATACACTCCCATCAGTAAGCGAGGCCAGCAACACCATTTCAGATATCCTCATATCACAACTACCTATCGTACGTCCAGCTACTGCACCCTCAGACACTCACAGTCTCTCACTCGTGCGCTTGTCCCCTATGAGGGCTAATCATCTCGATTCGCGTCCAACATGTCACAGCAGTGGCCCATCATGCAAGGGTCATCATGAATTTGCAGTACCCAATTCTCAGAGAGAATACACGGCCCAGCTACTCCTCCTCACCAAACGGATAATTAAACTTCAATAGCCCGTTCAAACCACCGACCCAGCCGTCATCCTCCTTCCCTCCTATCCTCCCCTTCAAGCATGGAATACCACCTTTTTCGCCGTCAATCTTCTCCGCCCAGACTCTCACCTCCTCACCACGTCCGATCCCGCCCCACCGGCGGCCGTCAACGCTGACTTCTACCTTTCCAGCGCGATTTTTGGCTGAAAGCTTGAGTGTGAGGATGCAGTCTGCCGGTAGGACCAGTGGACGGAAGGATAGAGAGCGGGGGCAGATAGGTGTTAGGAGTAAAGAAGATACGGATGGATGAATGATGGAGCCACCGGAGGAGAGGGAGTACGCCGTCGAGCCGGTTGGTGTGGCGATGATCATGCCATCGGCCTAAGGGCTTAGTACGTCTCTTAGAAATAAAGAGAAGGGGGACAAACTACAGCCTCGGTAAGGAACCGGCCATCAACAAACACCTCCACAATCGCCAAATGCGGAGCCTTTCCTCGATGAATGTTGACTTCATTCATTGCGTGGGCATCTGTCATCATCAGCTACTCTCCCCGTTGCCTGCACAAAGCGCAAATCTTTGGTTCGCATTTGGGGTCATAATTTAATGCGCACTGGACCTACCACCGATACTTTCAAACTCCCACTCCCCGGTAACCCTCTTGCCATCGCGGTCGTAAACGCCAACCCTCAGCCTTTCCCGTCGGAGCACCCTCGCGCTGCCGGCAAACGCCTCGCTAACAGCCTCGGCGTGCTCCTCCCACTTCCATTCTCCCAGGAATCCTAGGGTGCCCATGGCAAAACTCAAGACCGGTGGGACCATGCGACAGGCTGAGAAGAGCGATGCGGCATGGAGGATTGTACCGTCACCGCCCAGGGTTATTAGGAGGTCGGTTTTGTCATGGTAGAGTCGTTCCCCGCCCGGGCCCAATTCCTCTCCCCTATTTTCGGAGGTACTGGGTTGAGGTGATGGTGGCGGCGGTGGTGGTGGTTGGACATGCGTTTGCCGTGGGCTTAATTGCGGAGTGCGAGGGTACGTGGACTGGGTATAAGGGAAGGGTGTGGTACTTTCCGAGGGCGGGAGTGTGTAGACTGGGAAATCCAGCTCATGATGTACAGAGTGGGCTGTGGATGGTTCCAGGATGATGTTTGTGGATGGGTAATTCGCTTTCAGATGTCTTTTTTTTATCAGTCAAGATAACTCTCGTCGGCTCAAGGAATTGGTGGGATGGGTGAGAGGGAGAAAGAAAGACTCACCTTGCCAGCGATATTAGCGCACTCCTCACGATGAATACGTGCCTCTTCTTCACGATGAGAAGATTACGTGGCGGAGCGCTCCACGTCAAGGAGGATAATTTCGAATTCGCAGTCTTTGCGAAAGCCGGGCGCCTTCGATCCCCCAAATGTATAAGGGAGAGAACGTCTTTGCGAATGGGGCTCGCCGATAACCAGCGTCGTCTCTGAAAGGGCAAAGACTCCGCCCCCCCGCGAAGAAAGCCGAGCGTATGGACAGCTGAAACTATGGGTGATCGGCAGGATATCATATCTCTGGGCGAATTGGATTGGAGAAGAAGGGGTTTTTTTTCTTTCTTCCGCTCATTCACCCATTCATGCCTCAAATCTCTCCCGCAACGGGATAACGGTACGGTCGGCAGGGTGGATTAGTCATTAAAGGGTACGGTGCCATTATCTCGGATAACCGAGGAATAGCCAGCATAGTCTACCGTACTCGTAACCCATCGAATGTTAAGCTTTTGGGCTTGGCTTGGCGATGGTTGATCATCTTCCGACTTGGCCGGATAAGAAGGCACCGAGCCAATCAGTTTTGGTCTAACCCAGTCGGCACAGGCATGATCCCTTAGGCCATGTGAAACGCTTCCAAATTCCTTGCCTTGAGACGACAACTGACTCAGCACATCCAGAGCTGTTATATTCTCGACGAATCACAAAAATCAAATCCATTCATTGCCTGTCTGGTGACGGGTTTCACTGGTTTACACCACACACCGCCCGTGGGGCATCCCGCCCTCTTGGGCCTCTTGGGGGGGCTATTTGGAGGACGCGTACGCAGTTGCATCCTTTCCTACCTGTGTGGTGTGAACGTATCAAGGGATGATGTGGAACTGGTATAGTTACTAGTACTCAGTTTATTAACTGGTAGTCTACAACTAGTATGCGAGGGATCTTGTGAGGAGACCATATAAATTGTTTCCTACCCCCCGCTCACCCCGCTCCCTCTACACTACTACGCTCGAGAGAAACTCATAGACTTTACCAAAATTCACGACAATGGCTTCCAACGAATATTACAACACCCAACCCCAGTACCCTCCTCAGGCCGCTCCCGGATACCCACCGTCACAGGGCTATCCTGCCCAGGGTGCCCCGCCACAACCAGTATGTCCCCCGCACCGAACCCCGAATCGCGAAACTCCTACAATCTAACCATGGCTTGACAGATGGTCTATCAACAGGCCCCTCCCCCTGTGCAGGAGAAGAAGAGCGGCGGCGGCGGCGGCGGTGGTGGTTTCTGCGCTGGGATGTGAGTCGAATCCCTTCACACATGCCCGAATATGGGGGACAGCATTATAGTGACGGTACTGACGAACAAGAGTAGACTTGCCACACTATGCTGTTGCTGTGCTTGCGACGCCTGCTGCGACTGTCTGGAATGTCTTTGCTAGAGGGGTTTAATTTCTTTTGGTTGTTTTGTGAAATTCGTTTTTAATCACTGATTGCGGTGCTCTGCCTGCTTGTGGGGATGAGGAAATTGTGACATTACTATTCTATTCTTTTTCGTCTGTTTTTTCTCTTCCCTCTCCACCTGGAATCAATCAACCCTACCGTATGGGGCATGAAACTTCCTGTCACATTTTTTTTTTCCACTCGTGATTGCTGCGGTGTGGGTATTGTGATGGTGTGTGTTTCGTCATTCCCGAGCTTGCCATGGATCGTGTTGATGGGCCTGATCAGTCAGCGGCTAGTTGAGCGAAAATAGACGTGAAGCCACACAGCATGTCGGGAGAATTTCCTATCATAATGTCGGTTGAACTATAATATAGCAACTTATCAGCTTATTTTCTTGCTTGATAGATTTAGGCCATGTTCACATAGTATTAGATTTAATTATCTCACTTCCTTGACACCAGGAAACCCACCACTGCCAGTCCATCTCCACCATACAAGCCCCTTTCTTGTTGCTGGCTTATCCACGGCGAGTCACTCGATTACCCAATCTTATCTCTCGGCACCCATCCCGGGTACAACCCCAACTGACTAATCATCGCAGGTCTTGGCAGGATAACTTTGATCCGAGGGATGCAAACTCTGGAAGGAGGGGGAGAAGGAATCATTCTTTCCTCTCTCTCCAGCGACCGCTGCTGTCGGTCTGCCCACTCTCCATCGTGATCGCGAGAGTCCACCATCGTCTTGCTAGCTGCGGTATCGTAAGATACACCACAGCAGACTGCACCATCACCCTTCCATCCTCTGCACCGCTGACTTGTCCGGCCCGCGCAGATCCTCACCATTACCCCAGTCCTTCACGCACCACCCTGCGTTGGAGCGTCACCTACCATATGCGAAGCCCAACATGACATCTGCATCACCATCTCCGTCAACATATCTGCCCCCCTTGCCCCTGCCCTCGCAAACGCAGTATCCCTCCTACTTTGGAGCATGGGGGCGGGTGGAGGACGACGAGAAGAAATTAAAACGTTGGTCTAGCTTCATCGGTATCATCGTAGCTATCGTCGGGAACATTCTAATTTCGCTCGCACTAAATATTCAAAAGTATGCGCACGTCAGATTAGAGAGGGCTAAGAAGCGGCGGAGGAAGTTTCTAAGAAGAAGCCGACGGCGCTTGTTTAATTCTCGCCGAGCCGGGGATGGGAACGGAGAGCGCTCATTACCGTCGTTTTCACGCGAGGATGCGAACCATGAGCAAGTCTTCATTAGGGATTCTGCCTATGGCCTGCGGGGTCCTATGAACTTTTCCACCGACTGTGGACATGATGAGTTGCCACCAGATGAAACATCATTCCTCCTTCCCCGCAGTGCACACTCCACTGCTTCCAAAGAAGATGGTGAGGAAGAGGTACACTCCCCGGACCAGCAATACCTCTCATCGCCATACTGGTGGCTCGGCCTGGTCCTCATGTCAATCGGGGAATGCGGCAACTTTCTCGCCTACGGATTCGCGCCCGCGAGCATCGTATCCCCGCTCGGTGTCGTAGCGCTAATCTCAAACTGCGTTATCGCACCCATGATGCTCAAGGAGCCATTCCGCGGTCGGGATCTCATGGGCGTTGTAGTCAGTATTTGCGGCGCCGTAATTGTGGTCTGGAGTGCTGAAAAGGAGGAAGTCAAGGTTAGCGATACCTAATCCGGGTGTTTCATTTACTAGCCCGCCTACGTTCTGACTGGCTGTTGTGTTGTTGCGAAATATAGCTCGGACTTGATCAGATCCTTGAGGCCATCTCGCAAACCGCCTTTGAAGTTTACTTTGGGATTACGTGTGGCCTTATTGCGCTGTTTATGTATCTTTCTTCGAGGTATGGGAGAAAGTACATATTCATTGACCTAGGGCTTGTCGGGTTATTCGGTACCCCCCTTGCCCTCCTTCGCAATAGGGTGACTAATAGAAGGCAGGCGGTTACACTGTCCTCTCAACAAAGGGAATATCATCCCTTCTCTCCTCATCCTTCTACCTAATCTTCACCTACCCAATAGTATACCTCTTCGCTATAGTCCTAGTCGCAACCGCAATCCTGCAGGTGAAATACGTAAACCGCGCCCTCCAACGCTTCGACTCGACTCAAGTGATCCCAACGCAATTCGTTCTCTTTACCATTTCTGTAATCCTGGGATCAGCAATATTATACAGAGACTTTGAAACCGTCGACGCGGAGAGAATGCTAAAGTTTGTCTCTGGGTGTTCGCTGACCTTCTACGGGGTGTGGATAATTTCTTCTGGCCGTGGTAGGGCCAAGAACCCGGATGACGAATCCGACTACGAGAGCGATTTTGATTCCGCAGTGGTGCTAGAACGGGGAATAGCAACACCTAGTCGGAAAAGCAGATCCTTATTCCTTGATGGGCAGGACACAACCAGTTCCAGCAGCGAGGGTGAGGACGAAGCCTCTTCCACCCGCCATACCCTCCCACCACTTCTCGAAGAACATACTGCATCCCGCCCACAACTTACACGAGGTACCTCCAGTTCCTCCCTAGCAGTGACCGAACGCTCTATGGCGCTCTCGGATGCTATGCATTCCGACCTCATGCATGCCGGCGAACCCCAATCCAGTCGGAGGAATAGCCTCACACCTTCCCACCGCCGCTCAATTTCTTCCCTGCTCCCGGGACCGATCGTAGCCGGTTCGCAGCTAAAAGCTGTGGTTGTCGGAAGCGTCAAGAAGCGCCGGGACGAAGGTGCTGGCAGGGGGCGGAGTAAGAGTCTGAGCTTTGTACTGGATTTGTTGAAAGGCCGTGGTCGGAGAGGCGCTGGTGGTGGTCGTAGAGGTGGGGAAACGGAAGGGTAGTGTAATTACGAGTCTTTTTCTAGCTAACGGGGCTCAAGACAGACGGATGGGTGGAGGAGTAGTGATTCGTGATTCACTCATTGCTAATCTTCTTTCACTGCTTTTTGTTTTTATCATTTTTAATCTCACTCTCGAGCTTTTTGGTCTTTTGTGATATCCTTGTATAGTAGAGCTAAATCATGCATTGCGTGGTTGGGATGGTGTTTTGCTTTGTTTCTGCGGTAGCGCAAGTAGAGTTTGGTTTGGTATTACAAGTGGAGGAGAAGAGAAAGGCGGTTGAGATGTGCACCGGTTGGTAGACACCAGCCTGGTAATTGCTCCGAGCTTGCCTTCGGTCAGTGAAAAACCATGAACGTGGGGAATCGATATGGCATAGCCTTAACTCTCTATGCCGCTCGGCCGCGGCACTTCTAAAGCCGGTTTCCAATGGACGGACAGGGAACGCGGCTGCTGTTCAAAATTTTTATACATATCCCCGACTGAGAACGGCCGACTTGAAGCACCGCTCGACATTAGACTATAACTTACAGCAGCAGCGTGTCAAGACTAGTTAAAGTACAGGACCCACAAAAACATTTTGCTCCACGCCCTTTTTGCGCCAAAAAGTATCCATTTTCGCCACCCTCCCTCACAACACAATGCTTATGAGAATATGACAAAATCTCACAGTGCATCGGTGGGCCTGCACTAGTAGACAGCATGGGGGATGCTATAGGATCCTTAAATATTACAAAGGGGCGGACAAAAAAATGCTATCTAAGCGTGGGGTATCTGTCTATATATGTATTATCATATTCGAGAAGATATAGCAGAACAGGTAGGGGGAAACCGAAAAGCAAACACTTCATGTCACCATCAAAGATATGCTAAAACAACCTATCCATCGTTAAAAGGAGAAAAAGGACAAGGAAAGGGAAAGAAAAAAAACCACCCTGAGTGGAGGCCCTAAATTCCTTCTCAAGACTTTTTCCACCACTCTTCGTCCCCCCCCAAGAACTTGCCAAATGCCTTGACCGAGACAGCACCTGAGAAACCCTGCGTCTCTCTCCTTTGAGTGCCCAATCGCCGACGGCGAGTTCGACCAGTTTCTTGGCCTGGTGGCCATAAACGTCGACGAGATTTTTGGCACCGACTTCGAGAAAGGTCTTCATGACGAAATAGTGTGTGTGTTCGTGAGCTTATCGGTGGCTACAGCGTGCCAGGGGTTGAATATCAGATATATGGATTTATTAACTTTGAATTTCCAAAGTTTCTGTAGAAAGGCGCCGTGAGATTAACTGCTGCTACATTAAACAGGGTGAATATGGTGAGCAACACACCTTCCCGCAATAGCAGTACAAGCACAGTATACCCAGCCGTCAATCCCACCATACGGTTGACGTGGTTTCCTCGGATTTCCAGGTCCCGTCTTCCTCTTGGATCCAACTTGACCTCTTGCTAGCGATCACTTTCGGTAGCCTCCGGGCCCAGTTCGCCAGCCAGGATGGGATTCTTCTTCTTCAGTCTAGCGATGACAATGTCGATAAAGGAATGGCCATTGACGAGCAATCGTTCATCTGCAAACGCAGAGATGGCTGAAACCCCGATCGGATCCGCAGTGCCAGGCTTCATAGTGCACTCATTGATAACTTGCATAACGAGCAATTTAGCGAGCTCACACAAAAGCGACAGGGACCGGAATATCGCAGGAAGGGATCCTGGTTTAAGGAAGAAATCATTGGCCGAAATCATTGGTCCCTCTTGATTGACAAAAGCATTTTTTAAGGAAATCACGCTGAGTCGCAACGCATGTTAACCTTTCTCCTCACATATATGCAATGAACCGAGGGATACTTACAACTTCAATAGTCTGGGTTCTCTCGACTGACCAAACTTGGGGCGTAATCCACGGCGGATAGAAGTCAACTTCTTTTCTTTGGAGAACGACTCCTCATGGCGCACAGTATGGCGCAATTGATATAGCCGCGATAACCCTCTGCAGCTCTCTGCTCCCGCTCCCTTTTTTCCTGTTCGCGGCTTTGCCTTTCCATCCCCTGCCGCCTAGCAATTTCCTCGGCCCTTCGAGCAGCTTCTTCTCCTTCCCTTGCCAACCTCTCCCGGTGCTCCTTCTCAATCCTCGCTTTGTTGAGGTCGTCCTGGCGCTTCGCCTCGTAGACTCTCCACACCTTTAATGAAAAATTCCCTCGAGCTTAGCGGCTTCACGAGCATTAAACCTAGAATCCTGGAGGTGAACCAGTGTAAACTCTTGGCTCGCCTTATTATCCGTAGCAGTGAGTTTTCTGGCGAGAGAGCACTCCTTTGCTTTCAAATCCAAGGCGTTGATCTTCTCAGCTAGGTTATGAGAGCGCACTGCACAAGCGGACTGTGCACCACGTGGTGATGTAGTCCTGCTCGTGGAGGAGTAGATGTTCCTGGAGCTGGCAAAAAGGTCGGCGTCAGAGCTCCCTTCCTCCCATTCATCTTCGGAGTCGGAATCGGGTAGCGGCATTTTGACGGCTGGACTCCAGGGTTCCGAGAGCGCGCGCTCTCTGTCTTTGGCGTCATGATTATAGGGAAGCTGCTGTACCGTATAATCTGGTGAAAGCCGGATTGACGCTAGTTGCTGTGTACTGAACAGCACAGTACTTTTTTGCATGGAGCCACATACAGAAATTTGAGTCACTTTCACACTGCTTGACACAATCATAAACCGTGAATACAGCTTCGATCCCTTGGACCTCCTCTTCTAGCGGGGTGTAATTATATATAGTGATTTTCCAACGGATGGGAAGATTTCAAGTGTTCCCAAGAAGGTATGGCTGGGAATTATCTATTCGAAAATGTCCGTTTTGGATAATTTTGGTGGAAAAACCATAGTCGGAGGAAACGCCTTGAGCTAGTACTGCACATGGCTAAGGTGAGAGTGATAACCCATGAACCCCCCTCCCAGCCCCTTATCCCAAATCCATGACAACCCAGGAACCATTGGGAATAACTACAGACCGAGTTAGTCCCTACCAATTCCATAATCCACAATAACAACACTCACCAAGGCACAACTTCTACCGATACTAGACACCCGCTCGTTAGTAGCCCAACCACCCACCCACCGCGATCCAAAACACATCCAGTAACCAATAATCCCATTCAAAGAAGCTCGAATAAACCCAACCCCCCACTCCCGCGTCCTAGCCTCTCTCTCCCCCCCCCTCTCTCTCCCACCCTAACCTCCCTTACACTCCCCCCCACCCACACGGCAAATTCTCCAGAACCACATCGTTCAACGCCTCCAGCCTATTAAGACACTCCTCGAGCCTCCCACACAGCTCCCGAAAGCTGACACCCTCCAGCATCGCGAGGCCAGCGATATCCCCAACTTCTACGCGAATGGCGTGCAACTTTTCGTGGAAAAGCTTAGGCCTAACGCCGTCGTTCCAAGAGTTTAGGGTTTCCGCCAGGCTGTAGGTGAAGCAGAAGATGGTGCTGCGCAGATAGTTGTAGCGGGCTTTCTCGTTGGCAGCCATCATTTCGGTGGATGGGGCGGGTGTGGTGGGTGTTTCGGTCCCTTGGGTGTTTGGGGGTTGGTGTCTGGCTCCAGTTGCATTCGTATAAGCTTCCGAGGGGGTGTTTTTGCTGTTTGACATGTGGGATATAGGTTTGCTTGGTGGGTTTTTTTCTTTTTTCTTTTTGGCTTTAGTTTTGTGTTTGGTTTGGCTTGGTTTTTTGCCTGATGATTAGGGGAGTGGTGGGGAGGATGAGATGTGTTTTAAAAGCAGAGCTTTTGAGTGCTATTTAGGGTATTGTTTATAAAGCCTAGAAAGCAAAGGCCACACTAAAAAATTTCGGAACTCCGGAACTTCTCTTTTGGGTGGCTGGTGAAATGCGGGTTTCTTGGTTGATTCTAATACAGTTAGCTTACTGTGAAGACCAAGTATGCTCTTCTCTGGCATTCAAGTCTACAATTAACCCACTCATGAAATTGAGACGATGCTGACCCTGATGCTGATTAGGGCTACATATGGTTGTCACATTGCTATTCTGAATTTCAAAACTACCACGATGCGTGTAGGCAAGCATTTCGATTGGCTCCAAGTTGGAAGTCGGCCAATCGCTGGCATATCAAATGTAAATCTCTCAGGGTAGAAGGATGGGAGAAAAAATGAAATTTAAAGATTCATGGTTCAATTATGATAACAGCTTTCGCTATTCCCATCTCGAAATTGATTATCGCTGGTGGCAATAGCGAGACAACCGTGAGAAAGGAATCCAATTGGAACCTCGACTGCAGGTTTGAATCAAATTCAAATCAAGCGACACAAGGCACAATTTAGTGCTCCCATCACATACATCATGAATCATAGCAGTCCCCTTTCCACACCCACCCAACGGGATAACAACCCCGCAAGTAAGCCGCTATCAATCCCACCGCAAACAAAACTAAAACCTGCTCGAACGTCACGAATCATCACTCGCCTCCGACCCTGTCGCCCTTCTCATCATAGCTTCATACTGGGATTTGAACTCCTACCCAACCGTAAGCCACGCCCCCCAAAAATCAACCAACGGGAATAAACGGGTCAAAGGGAGAGCACAAGGGGTGGAAGCAAACCAGCAAACTCGCCCTCCCCCCGCCAATTGCAAACCCCTCAAGCACAATGAACGCCCGTCTGGCCCTCTCTTTTTCCCAATCACCCGGGCGCTCAGCACACATCCTATCAATCAGAGATCCGAACCTCCCGGCCCAATACCCCATAGGCATACGCTTACTAACATACTTGCACGCCAGCTCCTCAAGCGCCTCTTCTTCGCTCGGGAGTGTCTTCAACAGTGGGAGGAGACGTTGAGGGGGCTGAATTGGGGGTGCATCCCAGCGGCTGGGTTGGCGGGACTGTGGTTCGGCACGTGCCTGCGCCTGGATGAATGGGAGGGAGAAGGAGTGGGGGAGGGAGTTTCTAGGTGGCTGGCGGCGGACGGCAGGGGTGAAAGTAGCAGTTGGGGGGCGTGAAAGTGATGCGGTGGGATGAGCCCGGGATTGAGTGAGGTTTGGTGGGAGTTGGTAGGAGAGCGAAGCCCGTGGAGGGCGGATGGTTGAACCAGGGGTACGGATTGACGTGGATAAGGTACGGCGGTGAGAACGTGCCGGGGTCGTAGCACTGGTAGAGTGAGACGTAGATGGGGTGCGGTGTATGTGATGCATTTTGTTTTATTTATTTGAACAAATTTGGAAGAGAGAGGGGGCAAGGTGAGAAGGTGGGGTGCGGCAGAGGTGTGAAGGTAGGGAGATGAATACGAGAACATAATATCATACTCGTTGACTTTGTCTATGTCGGTAACCCTCAATAACAGAAAACCAGGGCACGCAAACATTACCCTCGCTTGCAAACCCAAACATGCCGCCCCATTCCAGAACCACTCACGCATATTTGTAATGCTATGCACATAATGTATTCCGCATCGTAGGTAGCAAATCCCATCCCATCTAAGTTATAAACACTTCGCAACAAACAAATAAAGTCTAAAAAGCCCATCGCGCTCAAATTTACACCACTTTCCTCCTCCACCATTCCTCCCTGTGGCTAGTGAACCACCTCCGGAATCCTACTGTGCACCTTACCGGACCCTCCAATGGGTCTGAGACCACGCAGGATTTGTAACTTAGTTATTTTAGCTAGAAACATTATTATTATCATACCTAAAGGACTTTCATGATCACAAAGAGGTTTTTAACGAGTACCGAAAAGATAAGTCCACCACAAGGAAAGTGAGATAGGTTACTACCAGGATTCGGGGTGAAGATAGTGAAGTGCTTAATCAACACCGCCTTTCAAGTTCAGGTACTACTGCAGCCAAACTTGAAAGACTTTGCATTGCAGATGAACAATGTCGCAATTTAGATGGCATTGTGGCAGACATATATGAGGAGGATGTGGACATTAACTTTGTTTTCACGAACCATCTCCTCTACACCTCTGGCGATTGAAATCTCAACACCATGAGAAATCATCCTCCATCAGGAAAAACGGACCCTGCGTCTGATCCGTCGGCGTTGCGTCCTGACGCAAGCGACGCATCTCCTGCGTCCCATGCGTCCTGTGCGTCCTGACTTGCGTTGCAACGCCCCGCCACATCCCACGCTTCCAGA
>Ga0307517_10001194_pt1 | contig 43803 bp, 46 predicted proteins | sample 23_EM_MG_FD_194515 | JGI IMG/M metagenome (GOLD analysis project Ga0307517, IMG submission 194515) | Populus trichocarpa ectomycorrhiza microbial communities from riparian zone in the Pacific Northwest, United States - 23_EM | ecosystem: Host-associated > Plants > Roots > Unclassified | place...
TAGCCAGTACCCCAGGCGCATCGGCAGGACCCCCTGCCCACATCCGGCGGTACGCGATGTTACGCGGACCGGGTAACAGAAACTCGGGTAGGCTCATTTGAAATGTGAAGTTATCCCTTCTCAACGTACCCTGGCGAAAGTGGCAGGTTGTCGACTTCACTCAAGGTGCCGACAATATGCCGAACGGAACACGGTGGGAAAACCAAAATAATATTCACCGGTGGTACAGAACAGCGCATGTATACGTACGGGAACACGGTACATAGTCTCGGGCAGAACACAGAATGTAGCCCCGAGGGTAATACGGGCAATGAGTGGCTGGCTGCCGGGGTAGGCCTGGGGATTTAGTTATCCCTTTGAGTGCCACGTCAACAACGGCGAGTCCGAGCACCGAACGCAGCGAGCCTCGACGAGCTCGAGGGCTGGTGCGGGGATTTTGATGGCCGTGAGTGTAGGGTAAGGTCAAGAGCATCAAAGAAGAGGGATATAATGTGGGAGGTGTTCAAGTAGTAGTGTCGCACAACAGGTGTCGAATCTCACATTGAAGTTTGGGTTCGGGTTTGTGTGGTGTGTACGGCGCCCGTGCTAGCGAGAAATTTCGATGTTCCGTGTCAGCGAAATCGTACTTTTCAATCCACTGGGAACCTATTCAAAGGGGTGCGTGCAAGAGCAGGTTAGTGTGTGAGCAGTCACGTGTATGCACCCGTGAAGGTCTGGGTGCCACACCAGAGGATGGAAAGGACAACTAGGGATGTGATGTTGAAATAGCGGAACCAGAAACCGGATGAAGATCTGTTGAGGAGCTGGGAATGCTATATGAAGTCTGGCATCAATGATTCCGTTGAGGACGACGACGAAAGCGATGATAAGGTGTCTAAGAGCTATTGCCGGAAGCACAAATAGTTTACAGGGTATGCATACATGGGCGTGACATGAAAGGCGGGGAGATGTATAACACGGGGTGCAAATCGACGACGGGTGGTAGGAAAACAAACATGGAACGATGTGTGTGAGTGAAAGAGATAGATAAAAGAGAGAATGTTCTCGAAGAGGACGATAAAGAGAGGCACAGGAATAGCAGCAGTGGTGAAGGACGAAACGGGAGGCGGGGTAATGGGACAAGGACTTGGTGGTTTACGGGGGGAGAAACCGAAGCAAGGCCGTCATTCTGACTCGGTAGTCCGCTCTGAATGCAAAGAATCAATGTATGCGGCGTGTGCTATCATTTCAAGGAGCTCACCACTGTCATCCAATTCAGGAGTAATCGGACTGCTCATTTTTTGTTCAATACCCCCGAGGATCCCCCTACACATCTCCAGTAGTTGTGCAGCCTCAAGCTTCTCAAGTAGACCGACAGCGCGCAGTGCCTCGAATCTCGCCTCTTCAAGCCTGCCTTGTAGATGGCAAAGGAAAGCGCGCAAGCCCATCGCGAGACCAAGACGGAATGCATCATCGAGTGCGTGTGACTTGGCATGTCCAATGTGAGCATCAGCGTCTTTGAACCTTCCTTGTTTGAGAGACAATATCGCCGAGCGGAAATGGATCCAAAACAACTGATCGCGCCAGTCGAAGGAGGACGCGATTCCGAGAGCCACCTCGAAATGGTGAACTGCCTTCTCCGTATTGCCCTTGGAACCATATATATCGCCAAGAACCCGATGACATGTGCAGGCCAAATACTGCTCGCCTGTTTCTGGGAGAAGACTGATCGCGTGGGATGCGGCTTCCTCCGCGGCGTCGAGTTGCTCATCAACATGTAATATCCGAGCGAGGTAATTTAAAGTCTCTGCTTCCCCCACCGTATCACCGAGCTGTTTGTAGATTTTTAATGCTTCCGTCGCCTGTCGTACCCCTTCTTCAAGGGGGCCAATTTGTCGGTTTGTATCAGACAGGCGGCCCAATGTTCGAGCGACCTGACGGTCATCCCCTCGCTCTCGCTGGAGACGCAGGACGTGAACAAGGATATTTTTGCACTCCGCGTGGTTCCCAACCAATCTAAACAACCGTGAGAGCTCGAACAAGCACTCGGGCTTGGAGCGATGATCATCTGGGAGTCCTTCGATCTTGGGCCTCAACGCAACGAGTCGCGCCTTGTGCCAATGGAGGTGCCTCATGAAATTGGCACAGGCATCCCAGATGTCGTCCGAGCTTGGGTCGATTGTCGTGATGACATCAAGCAGGTGCTCGACATTCGTATCCTCCGACGTGATCCAACGTGCCTCTCCAAAGCTATGCTTATCAGGGTGAAGATCGACCGACAACCGAGCGAAGTAACACTTCTTGGCCGTGCAGAGGAGTGGAGACGACATTGGATCCTTTGGGCAAAGGTGATCTCGAATTGGCGCTAGCATCGTGACGTAGCCGTCGCTTCGGTATGTCAGAGAAAGAGTGCAGAATGCGTCCAGGATGTTGATTCCGTCGGAGATGGTCGGGAACAACCAGTCGAAGTTGTCCTCATTGATGCCCTGCGGAAAGAACGCGACGGCTTCGAGAAGCCCTCGCGCATCAGGGCCAAGCCCTTGGAAGGTTGGCGAAGAGAGCGAGAGTTCAATCGTGGCGGAGAGGCTCTTGTTGTGCTGTGCGTGAAGAACGCCCGTTCGTCGTCTCTCCCATTCCTTGGTCAGCCGTCTGGCGTCCCACCGATTGTACTGGGCAACAGTGGCGAGTAGAGTAACGGAGAGCGGATGGAAATCCAGTTGTTCCAAGATGTCGTTGACCAGATCGGACCGCTCGCCGTGCTGGTAGATCCGGTAGAACGCCTCGCGTCCAGCCTCGATCGACAATGTCGGGATGTCCAGGACCTTGCAGGCGGGAGGGACGGTGGAGATGCGAGAGGTGACGCAAAGGCAGATATTGCCGAACTGGCTCAATTCCTCCACCACTGCATAAATTTCCTGAGCACGCGTTCCCTGTGGGTCGAGAATGGATTCGGCGTTATCGAGAATCATGAGCGCCTCCTTTGAGGACAAGAATGGTCGTAGAGGGGTCAGATCCTCAGGGTTTTCAATACCCGCACCAATGACTTTGGAGAGCCGGCGGAGGAAGTGAGCGGGTAATGGGGGGAATTGGTCGCAACGTATGAACCAACGGTTGTCGCCAAACCGCTGCTTCATGCGGTCGTCGTGAAGGACCGTCAGAGCGATGGATGTCTTGCCGATCCCGCCGGCACCAATGAGAGCGACTGGAACCAGGTTTTCTACGAGACCGACGATCTTCTCGATCAATTCGTCGCGTCCAAAGAAGGCTCTAGGAGGTGGAGGCGGGGTTTCCCCGGATATGCTAGACTCAAATATAAGCCACTAGCCCATTGGTAGTCAAGACCGCTGACCTGTTCTGAATCTAGGTGGTGGTAAGTGTTAGTTCGGCTACGCAAATGGTACGAATGCCACTTACCATCCGATTTTTGTGGTCGGTCCCCTCTTCGCGTTTAAGCATGTCCCGGCGAATGTCGGAGACAATGGTATGGGTGTTTGCAACATTTTGGTGAACATCGGAAACGAGGGTGTGGATGTTCACGACGGTTACTTGTGTGTTGATTGCAAGCTCAGTCTGGCAATGAATATTTAATAACGGCCGCACGATGAACGATGGAACTCACGTTGAACACGAGAAGGATTCTGTTGAGGTCTGCCCGCCAGGCGGCGATCATCTCCTTATCATTCTTTGCATGGAAAAGCTGAGTGACTGCGTTCCGTTTGCCCTGCTTGATGACCTTCCGTTGGATATCCGCGACAGTTCTGAGGTCAGCCGAGAGCATCGTCAGTGAGGCGCTCGAGGCGTGTACCGCACACCGCTGGTGCATCGACTCACGTCGTCAGTTGCCCAATTGCTTCCAACACAGAGTTGTTGAGGTCGTCTAACATCTTTCCCTTCAATCCTCTGTCGAGGGCGGTGCAGACGTCGGCGCATGCCAGCCCGAGTTCGACGTAATCCACTTGGTTGATCATTAAATCCTACACTCATTTTAACTTCCAAACGACCAATATAAATAAGGAAGACACTGACTCTGATCATTGCGAGAACAGCGCTGACGGTACCGAAAACGGCCTTGGCCGGGGTGATGTCTGAGAGTTCCTTCGCAAGGTTCAAGGCCTCGATGGTGGAATTTAGTATGGAGAGGGCATTGTCTCGACGTTTCTGTTGTTGAGCTTTGTGATCCATTGGTTCAGGGCCAATGTAGTATGAGACAACGTTGTAGCCTGTGAACACAAACCTGCGCCCCAATCACGGCGTGCCTCGTGATGATTAATTGATTGATCGTGCCAGCGCCCGGTAAATTCGAGGACGCGTCTGAAGGAATGCTTTATTTGCCGGCTGACGTTATAGCGAACACATGCACACCGATACCATGGGCTCTCAAATGGTGAATCAGGCTCTAGGTGTCTTGAAGGGAGTGGTATGGTTGTGATTGGGCAGTGGGCGTGTTGTAGATTGATTGGCCATCGAGCATTCAACTGGAGAGCCTGTCAGAATGAACCTCGTGCGCGATAACCATGGTGAAATCGTACTTTTCCAATGCACCGGGAACCTATTCAAAAGGGTGGACGCAAAAAAAAAGATTGGCGTGCGGGCGGTCGCGTGTATGTACATCCCATGCCAGACCACGGAAAGGACACCTAGGGATATGACACTGGATAGCCGAACCAGAAACCGAACGAAGATCCGCTGAGGAGTTGGAAGGGCTATAGTATGAGTCTGAAACCAATGGTACGCCAGCTTTGTCCGACAGCGAGCATAGAACTTGTCAGCTCATAATAGGCAGGAGCATTCGCGACGCTGCTCACCCAGTAGGCAACGTAGTTCCAGGTAGACCAAGACAGATTCGGTGCACGGATATTCCATCCTAGGGATGAACTTCTCTCGGTCAGGGTTTACTTGGTTTATCGGGGGCGATCAAGATAGGCAACCAACCAAACCGTGGATCGCACGCCACAAATAATCTACAGGGTGAAGTATACACGAACGTAACATGGGAGATGGGGAGATATATAATGCGGTATGCAAACCAACGACAGGTGGTGGAGAACAAACATTGAACGATGTGTGTGAGTGAAGGAGATAGACAAAAGAGAGAACATTTCTGAAGAGGACGAAAGGGGGGGCGGGAGTAGTAGCAACAGTGATAAACAAAACGGGGGGTGAGGCTCGTAACGGGACAAGGCCCTGGTGGCTTGCGGAAGGATAGATGTGGAGAGACCGAGGCAGGGCCGTCATTCCGACTCGGTAGTCCGCTCTGAACACGAAGAGTCAGCGACTGCGGCATGCGCTATCATTTCAAGGAGCTCACCGCTGTCATCCAATTCAGAAGTAACCAGGCTACTCATATCTTGGTCAATATCCCCGAGGAGCTCCCTACACTTCCCCAGCAGTGGCTCGGCACCAAGCTTCTCGGCTAGATCGACAGCGCGCAGTGCCTCGAATTTCGCCTCTTCAAGCCTGCCTTGTCGACGCCAAGAGTGGGCCTGGAGGCACATCGCGACACCAAGACGGAGTACATCATCGAAGGTGTGTGACTTGGCATGTCCAATGCGAGCATCAGTGTCTTCGAACCTGTCTTGTTTGAAAGACAGCATCGCCGAGAGGAGATGGATCCAAAACAGCTGATTGTGCCAGTTGAAGGAGGACGCGATTCCGAGGGCTACTTCGAAATGGTGAGCTGCCTTCTCCATATTGCCCTTGGAACGATATATTTCGCCGAGATCCCGATGACATGTACAGGTCAGAAATTGTTCACCTTTCTCTGGGAGAAGACTGATCGCTCGGGATACAACTTCCGCCGCGGCGTCGAGCTGCTTGTCGCCATACAATACCCAACCGAGGTCCTTCAGGCACTCTGCTTCTCCCACCGTGTCACCGAGGCGTTTGTAAATTTCCAATCCTTCCTTCACCTGTCGTGCCCCTTCTTCGAAGAGGCCATTCCGCTGATTTGCATCAGATAGGTGGCCCAATGTTCGAGCGACCTGACGGTCATCTCCTCGCTCTCGCTGGAGACGCAGGACGTGGACAAGGAGTCGTTTATATTCCGCGCAGTTTCCAAGCGAATTAAACAAATGTGAGAGCTCTAACAAGCACTCGGGCTTGGAGCGATGATCATCTGGGAGCCCTTCGATCTTGGGCCTCAACGCAATGAGTCGCGCCTTGTGCCAATGGAGGTGCCTCGCGAAACTAGCACAGGCATCCCAGACATCGTCTGAGTTTACGTCGATTGTTGTGAAGACATCGAGCAGGTGCTCGACATTTGTATCCTCCGACGTGATCCATTGTGCCTCTTCAAAACCAGGCTTATCGGGGTGAAGATCGATCGACAACCGATCGAAGTACCACCTCTTAGCCATGCAGAGGAGTGGAGACGATGGCGGGTCCTTGGGGCAAAGGTGATCTCGAAGTGGCGCTAGCATCGTAACGTAACCGTCGCTTCGGTACGTCAGGGAAAGGGTGCAGAATGCGTCCAGGATGTTGATTCCGTTGGAGATGGTTGGGAACAGCCAGTCGAAGTTGTCTTCATTGATGCCTTGCGGGAAGAACGCGACGACTTCGAGAAGCCCCCGTGCATCAGGGCCAAGTCCTTGGAATGTTGGCGAAGCGAGCGAGAGTTCAATCGTGGCGGAGAGACTCTTGTTGTGTTGTGCGTGAAGAACGCTCGTTCGTCGCCTCTCCCATTCCTTGGCCAGCCGTCTGGCATCCCACCTGTTGTACTGGGCAACAGTAGCGAGTAAAGTGATGGAGAGGGGATGGAAGTCCAGTTGCTCCAAGATGTCGTTGATCAGATCGGACCACTCGCCATGCTGGTAGATCCGATAGAATGCGTCGCGTCCGGCCTCGATCGACAACGTCGGAATGTCCAGAACCTTGCAGTGGGGAGGGACGGTGGAGATGCGAGAGGTGACGCAAAGGCAGATATTGCCGAACTGGCTCAATTCCTCCACCACTGCATAAATTTCCTGAGCGCACGTTCCCTGCGAATCGAGAATGGATTCGGCGTTATCGAGGATTAACAATGTCTCCCTGGAGGACAGGAATGGTCGTAGGGGGGCCATATCCTCGGGGTTTTCGATTCCCGCACCAATGACCTTGGAGAGCCGGCGGAGGAAGTGAGCGGGTAAGGGGGGGAATTGGTCACAACGGATAAACCGACGGTTGTCGCCAAACCGCTGCTTGATGCGGTTATCGTGAAGGATGGTCAGAGCGGTGGATGTCTTGCCGATCCCGCCGGCACCGATGAGAGCGATTGGGGTCAGATTTTCCGCTAGACCGACGATCTTCTCGATCAGCTCGTCGCGTCCAAAGAATGCTCTAGGGGGCGGGGGCGGGGGCGGGGATTCTCCGGATATGCTAGATTCGAATATAAGACACTGGCCCATCGGTAGTCTAGATCACTGACCTGGCGACGTGAACAGCGCGAGTGTCGCTTGCCGTCCGATCCTGGCCGTCAGTCCCATCCCCGCGTTTCAGCATGTCCCGACGGATGTCAGAGACAATGGTGTGGGTGTTCACGACAGTTACGTGTGTGTTGATTGCAAGCTCAGTCTGGGGATGAACAGTGTTTAATAATAGCCGCACAGGGAGCGATGGAACTCACGTTGAACACGAGAAGCATTCTGTTGAGGTCCACCCTCCAGGCGGCGATCGTCTCCTTATCATTCTTTGCGTGGAAAAACTGAGTGACTGCGTTCCGTTTTCCCTGCTTGATGATCTTCCGTTGGATATCCGCGACGGTCCTGAGGTCAGCCGAGAGCATCGTCAATGGGGCGTTCGAAGCGTGTACTATACATGCCAGTGTACCGACTCACGTCGTCAGTTGCCCAATTGCTTCCAACACAGAGCTGCTGAGGTCGCTCATCATCTTTCCCTTCAATCCTCTGTCGAGGGCGGTGCAGACGTCGCCGCAGGCCAGTCCGAGTTCGACGTAATCCGCCTGGTTGATCATTGAATCCTACGCGCATTTCAACTTCCAAACAAGCAATCCAAACCAGGAAGGAACTGACTCTGATCATTGTGAGAACAACGCTGACGGTACCAAAAGCAGCCTTGGCCGGCATGATATCTGAGAGCTCCTTCGCAAGATTCAAGGCCGCGATGGTGGCATTCAGCGAGGAGAGGACGTTGTCTCCACGTTTCTGTCGTTGAACTTTGTGATCCATGGATTCAAAGTCAACGTTGTAATCCGCAGGATGTGAGGACAAAGCCAACGTAACACAAGATAACGCTGACGCCAGCAGGCTATGAGAGCGAACCCGTGCCCTAATAAACGCATGCGATTGAATTCATGATCGTACTACTACCAATGTCTGCCGATATTTGAGATGATGGCACCCAACGCTGCCCAGCGCTACGCGATCAAGCGCCTGGGGGTCTTCTCAGTGCGTCCGACTTCCGGGATGCTCTCCAACGACAGCAATTACCGAGGGTATCAGTGATGATAAGCGCTGCCGTCCATGAGCACCGCGAGAGACCGCGGTGGAGCACTCGGTGGAACACATTATAGCACACACGCACACCGAAACCACGGACTTCCAAACGGTGAATCAGGTTCTAGGTGTCCTGAAGGAATCGGTATCGTTGTGGCTGGGTGGGCGGTGTTGTAGGTTAATTGGCCACCGAGCATTAAATTGCGGAGTCTGCCAGAATGAATCTCGTGCGCGGCAGCTTGCAAACGGCCGTATCTCGTACATTAGTCAACCTCATCAGCTCGTGCTCGGCACTCAATTTTCGATTCGATTGGGGTACAGTAACTATTGGAGAGCGCTCAGATCCTGAGCAGCGAACCCTAGTTATAATGCATTAGTGGAACCCTACTGGGACGCGTACGGATGTAGTGTGTTTCTAGTACTACGAACAGTTCGCCTAACATTGATCTTCAAACGATGGGAAATTAAGCAACGGGCAAATCCTACCTATACAAAAGCGCGGCAATGGAGGGACCGACAGGAATGGATAGAGTGGATTGAGGGACATGTGGTGGGGGGTAACGCAGCAATTCCGGAAAAAGGTCCAAATTCAAAACACGTGTAAACGACAAAGATGGTATGTGTGGTCAATGAGCGTGAGGTTAATGCAGGCTACCTTTCGCAGGTAGAGAATGGGCGGGGGTGAGGATATGAGTAGTGGAGGGGAGGGGGGTCGAGATCAACGAGATCAGAGGACGGATGAGTGAAAAGAGGCGGCAACCCAGCACTACGTGCCATCATTCCTCGGGTACCTCCCCCTGGCGTCCGCTTCAATACCCTCGTCCGTCCTGACCGCGGGTGAGCCTCCCGCTTGCACCAACGAATCCGCAATGTCAGATTCATCAACGAGTGGTACAACTTTTCTCGACTTAAAACTCCCCAGCGATCCGTCCGAGGGCTGCGTTGTGAGTCGATGCTTTTGGTCGTCCTCCACGCCCAAATCGACCGAGCCTCGTCGAGATGTTACCATACCGATGGTCCCCTGTGACTCGTCGCTATCCGTGAGTGCCGTGCGCCAGGATGTCGGAAGAGTGAGTTCAATTGTAGTCGAAGGTGCACGAGCGATCTCAATGGTGCTCGTGCTCGGATCCATAGTATCGTCTCGCATGAACGGGTCACCGACTCCCAGCACGCGAAGTACGGCGGGAATGACGACCGACATGTTGCACACAATGATCGACACCGCTGCCTCCACAGCCGCTGAGAAGGAAACGGACGTGCATGCGGTAAGTTGGGAGTTCGGGAGAGTGAGGTAACAAGGGCCGCCGTACCAAAAATTGCTTCCCAAATACCTTGCTCGACTATCATCAGAATAGCATGTGCCACCGACGCAACTGTGGTCGCGATCGACATGGAGAAGATGGAAAATAAACGGAAACGCAACGCCGGGAGGTCACGAACGCCTCTCAGGATCTAAATTCATCAATGAGAGATATCCCAAGCCAGCGAAGGGCGATATTTGCCATACCATTAAGGGGGCGGCAATCAACATGGCATCCGAAATTACCGTCGCTAGGAATTAACCTGGTGAACAAACGGACCGAAGTACGAGGGAAAGGGCTGACTTACTAACGACCAGGGAGATGGGAATAACCCGTGAGTGCGAGACAACACAGATGGATCCAGGGAGGTGTTCCCATTCACCCTGCGTCGTCTTACACACCCAGGTTGTTTGCACAACCAACACGACGAACTGAAGAAAGAAAAGCACGACGACCCCTGGGGAGAAACAGTTAACACAGCACAGAAAGGACTTTCGCGACAGAATTTGTGTACATAGCAAGATCTTCCTTTGTAGCTTCCAGGGGGTGATCCGAATCACAGTTAACACAATAGAAATCCTCCCACCCCTGCTCAACGTTAAGTTCGATATCCTGGGCTAAGTAAATGAAGGGGTTCACCAAACCGGCAGATAATAACCGACATTGAGGATATAAGAATTAATAATCTTTACCCTCGTTGAGGTTGATTCTAGAATGCACCAGAGATTAATCTGGTGAAGTTCGGTGCAATGTCAAGGATGCAGAGCCGTACCGTCAGCGAGAAAGACGGCCTCTGGAGTCACGGAAGATAAATTTTTGGTCTCAACAATCTCGTGCGTGGAAAACCGGAAGCAGGTGCTTACGAACCGACCAGGAAAACGATGAAGGAGATCATACTGAACAGCGCGACGGAGTCATCGTGCCACCATAACCTCTTCGTGAATCTTTCACAACATCTGTAGGAGGTGACGAAGAAGGTGACAATGAACAAGGCGATTACAATGTCTGGAGGTGGATTGCCGGTGGACGCTTTAGCGCTCTGCCGGAAAGAATTTGAATTGGACTCACTCCTGAGGTCATCGGAATCGGGATCGGCCATCCTCTGCGTCTCAGTCTGGGGAGGGGGTGGAGAGAACGAGAGAGGGAGGGGGAAGGTGACTTACTGAGTCCGACAGACATTCGGACGTTCATAAGTATCAGGGCTTCACGCGCACGTTCAGTCAGACTCGTAATTTCCAATGACACTTCTATCGAGGGAGGTTCGAAGTTGGCACACTGCGCGCCCCGCGAGGACCCATTCTGTCACACAAACGCCGATCTTTAATTAGATCCGCCGCTGACGCCAGGCTGGGGGGCCTTCTCGAATGAACAACGCACCCCGTTGAGCTCACGCCAAATGGTCGTGGTGCCCGTTGGACGCGTCGTGGTAGCACGCGCAAGTTCCGGGGGCGGGGTTGGAGGTCGGAAAATTTTCGATGCCATACATGTACGTACTAATTTCCTGACATGTCACTTCTTGGCGGCGCCGGATACTTGGTCTGGACTGGTAACCAGCCCTTAAGTAACACCAACGGTGATCAGGTTTTTTTCAAAACTCAGGAACATGATCAAGTATCGGGGGCTGGTGGTTAGGTTTGGATAATTTCGTCAGTTAAGAAAGCACCGTGGCCGGCGGCCGGTTAGGGAGAGATCAGCATATCTCAGACGGAGGGGAAGGGTTGTGGTGACTTGGGGATTTCTTGAACGGCGACATCTCTTCAGCAGAAGTTGTAGGGCAGCCTTCTGTGCTTCATCCAACAGCCTCTGCCCTACCGTTTCGTCTGTGGAATCTATCAATGCGCTCCCTCGAAGAATGGAATCCATGGACCCGGCCCGCCCCCATCCCAAACGCTATTCATGGTGGCAGACACCCAGTCATCACTGCTTCGTCACTGTGGCAAAATTAGGCCGACGAACCGTAATACTTACGGGGAATCATGTTCTTTGTGATCTCCCCGGCGGCACACCGCCGCGGGCGGGCGAGTGCAAGGATCGATCATCCTCTGGACAATCAGGCGATTGCCAGCCTGATTAGCCTGGTGTCCCCACTGTCCCGTCCGTGGCGTTCTACGCATTTTGTTCACTGCTGCGCTCCAGGTTGTTCCGTAACCCGCCTCTACCCCGACGTTCTGGCGACCTGAGTTTGAAACGCTAGCCGAGGCTGCGCTGATCGGCCCCAGGTTCGGAGCATCTCTGCAGACACGGGGCCTGGAGACCAGATCTTCAATGATGCGATCAAAAACCTCGGCTCTAGCCGGCCGCCTCCGCTGGTGAGCGAGAAGAGCTGCCACGGGGATGTTAACGGGTAGGCCTAAATTGCCGATTATACAGCTTCATTAAGGATTTGAGGAGATCCCAAAAGATCCTCATAACGCACCGGTTTCGTAGGAACGGATGCTGGGCATCATTGCATCCCCTACCGTAATAAGACGATCTGTCAGAATGGGCTGTTCAGGGCGGGCCAATGTGTGGCGTCGGGGGTTGGTTGTTACAAAGTCCGGGGTTCAGATGATTCCAAACTGTTGGAGCAGACGGGATACGGATCGATGACCACGCAGTGTGGTTGGACAGGCAGGCATCCAAGGGCAATGGGAAGGGCAAAGGTTTGAACTAGGATAGTAATTAGCTGCATACGTAGTGACGACGTTTCGATGTATGCGGGGGAGGGATCACCAGTCATGGAATCTCGAGCTCTCAGCTATTTATAAGTACGCTGAAATAAAAGTGGGTGGTTGGTAGGTGCCGGACGGGACATCGACCTCCTGGGAAGTAAACCCCAGTGAAACCCTACTAGGACGAATGTAGATGTTTCTAGCGTTATGAACGGTCGCCCGGGTTTCTTCGGACGGTAGCCGCTATTTATGCGAGATCGTGTACATCGTGGCAATAGAGAGATCGGCGGATAGACGGGGTGGTGGAAATGGAGGGGACCAGGGGAGATACTTATGACACGAGAAATATCACAGCAATTCCAAAAGATGGATCAGAATCCAAACATAACGACAAGACTGGGATGGTGTGTGGACAATGAGCGTGGGATTACCCTTCGCGGGTAAGGAGTGGATGGAGATGACGGGGATGGGGGCATGGGCAGCGGGAGGGAGGATCAGAGAGGGTAGGGGGGTACCGAACGAGTGTAGCAGAGACAACAACCCGACACTACGTGCTGTTGTTCTTCACATGCCTCCCCCTAGCGTCCGACTCAATCTCCTGATCCGTCTTGACCGTGGGCAAGCTTCTCACCTGCGCCAACGAATCCGCAATATCAGATTCGTCGACGAGCGGTACAACTTTCGTTCGTTTCAAACCCCCTAGCGATCCGTCTGAGGCCTTCGTCGAGAGTTGGCGCTTCCGTTCGTCCTTCACCCCCAAAACGATAGGGTCTCGTCGGGATGCTACCGTACCGATGGTCCCTTGGGACTCGTCGCTATCCGTGAGTGCCGTGCCCCGGGATGTCGGAAGACCGAGTTCAACCCTCGTCGAAGCCATACGAACGATCTCGACATCGGTACTAAAGCCCGGATCAACGGTGTCCTCTTGCATGAACGGGTCACCAACCCCCAGAGCGCGAAGTAGGGCGGGGATAATGACCGACATGTTACACACGATGATCGACACCGCCGCTCCCACGGCCCCTAAGAAGGAAACGTATACATAGTAAGTTTGAATGTAATGAGCAAGGGAACGAGGGTTTCCACACCGAAAATTGCTTCCCAGATACCTTGCTTGACCATCACCAGAACAGCGTGCACCAGTGAGGCCAGTGTAGTCGCGATTGACATGGAGAAGATTGAAAGTAAGCGGAAACGCAATGCCGCGATGTGAACACCCTTGACGATCTGAATTCACCGGTGAGAGGTAACCTAGACCGACGAGAGAAACGGGGGAGGTCGCCTTACCATCAACGGGGCGGTAACCAAGATTACGTCCGAAACGACCGTCGCTAAGGACCAGGTTGGTGAGGAAGGAGACGGGTATGAAGGGAGGGCACAACTTACTAACGACGAGGGAGATGGGAACAATCCGTGTGACGACGCAGATGGATCCAGGGAGGTGCTCCCATACACTTTGCGTCGACCTACATATCCAGAATGTTTCCGCGGTTAACATAATGAACTGAAGAACGAAAAACGCGACGATCCCTGAGAGCAAATGATCAGCACAGCATAGAGGTCGTTTGAGAGAAAAATATTGTACATAGCAGGATCTTCCTTTGCCGCTTCCAGGGGGTGATACGAACCAAAGTTAATACGATAGAAATCCTTGCACTCCTGTTTGACGATAAACTCAATGTCACAGGTTGGGTGAGTGGAGGGTTTTACCAAGTTGGCAAATAAAAACCGATGATGAGGACATAAGAATTAACAATTCTTTCCTCTTGTGTGGTCGTTCCTGGAATCCACCGCCAGCGGTTAATCTAACGACGCTTGCCGGTATATCAAGGGCGCAGAATCATACTATCAGCGAGATGGACTGCTCCTAAAGTCACGGAAAGGGTATTTTTAGCCCCAATGATCTCGTAGACTGTGAATCAAAAGCAAATGCCGTACGAACCGACCAAGAAAACGATAAGGGAGAGCGTGCTGAACAGTGCCATGGAATCATCGTGCCACCATAACCTCTTCGAATACCTTGAAAAACACCTGTAGGAGGTGACGAGAAAGGTGACAACGAACAAGAGGATCAGTACGTCTGGAAGAGGATTGTTGGTTAGCACTTCAACACTCAGTGATTGGCCGGGCGGAACGTGAAAAGCACCCACTCCGAAGATCATCGGGACCGGGATCAGCCATCCCCCAGTGTATCTCTGTCGAAGGAAGGGAGCGGAGAGAGGGAGGGCGAAGGCGATTTATTGGGTCTGACGGACCTTCATATCAGGGTTCAACGTCAACGTCAACATTCAGGCCTTCAGGCCTGGCTCGCTCCAACCCGTAATCAATAGTCATCGTCGTGCATGAGGAACACCTTACAAATGCCAACTTGTCATTAATTGCATCCGCCATCAAGATTCTCTGTCCTCTGTCTCGCCACCAGGATGGGTGTCCGGCCGATGCCCGCCCGTCGCGGAGACGTCGAATCGTCACGCCACGACCGTTTGGCACGAACTGATGGAATGGTGTGCACTGGTTGTTCAAGGAGGTCGCCCAGATGTCCGGACCGGGAGTGCAATGCCACTTCCCGATAACGTTTGCTTAGTCAATACACGTGTTTGGTGAAATTTTCATCTGTTGAGAGGGCAGATCGCGTAGTGGCTAGCGGCCAGTCGAGGAGAGATCAGTATACCTTTCCCGGACGGACTGTAGGCTGCCGCGAGGGGGATATTGACGGCTTACCGACATTGGCGGAGACCTCTTCAGCCGGTTAAGTTTAGCTTGTGCCACAGACGGTCTTCCATACTCCATGCTAACTGCATTAGGTCAGATTATCCTATCTGAGCAAGTGCTCGAAGGATGGAACCGGCGATCCACTCTTCCCTCAAACCTGGTCACTCGCACTTTCTACGGTGGAAAAATTGGACCGGCGGACGTCCCCGGGTGTCGGACCCCCCGACCCCGTTCCTGGGGAGGGAATAGCCCTTTGAGCGCAGGGGGGTGGACTCCCCGCCGCCTCTCCTGGTGCACCACTGCAGATGAGCGACCGGTGGGCGTCCTCCGGAGATCCGGTTGCCCGCTGTGAGAATGACCCTCCGTAAGTATAAGATAATTTACACACCAGAAATGCGGGTTGGGGGGACGTCTTGGCAAGGAAGAGGGTCCATCGGATTCCGTCCGATGCACCTCCGATTCCACGCAGAAGGTGGCGACCTGTCAGCGTGGATTGTTTGGAAATAGACTGTGCCGGTCGGGTTTCGTCGAAGATCAGTTGTCATAAGGTACGTAATGGTTAAAGGCTTGTCCCCTCTCGTCCTATGCCATCCAGCTGATCATACCGTCACCGCGTAACTGTTGAGGTGTGTGGCAGGTAAATCTGAGCTGGGCAAGCGGGGTGCGGGTCGGCGAGCGTGCTTTGCGAGTCAGCGGGGAGACAGACAGATATCCAAGGGCGGGGGTTTGGTCACTGGCTGCATGCATACAGATGACGGCGTTTTCAATCGACGCGAGGGAGGGAATACTTACGGAATCTCTCAGCTCCACCGACAAGGGGGAAAATGGGTGAGTGAGTGACTTTCCATGGCCCGCCGGACCTTCTCGGCTTCGTTGATAGGACAACTGTCGGGATCATTCCTTGGGGTCCGAAGCGATGGAATCCACGGTACAATCGACACACCCGCCCTGAGCGTCTATAAAACCTCCTACATGGGCCGCGGGGGGTCGCCCGTTCTGCCTGTAGGGCTACAACCGTGTGTGGACACACTTGAACGAATACTTGAGGACTCGGGGAAGTCACAGACTCTAACCGTTCTATTGGGCCGCCGACAACGAAAACCCCAGCTATTGGTGCCTCTCTACGACAGATAGAAGTGGTATGCCAAACCTTATGGGTAGTCACCCAAATTAGTAGGGTCATGACCACTCAGAAGCTTACCTGTCAAATGGCCGCTCGGCGGAGTATCTTTGACTTCACCGATCACTCTGTAGGAGCAATAGCGAGAGCCAACCGGATACTCTCCTGGTCCACTCGTGGTGCGGGGCGAGGAGACGACGAAGCAGTGACGAAGATGTCATCTCCGAAGACCAGAGCGGGTTTGTCAGGTAGAATAAATTCATTTTAGTCGAGCTTGACGAGAATCTTTTGCACCCAAATCCCCAGTAGTTGTCCGGGGCCTCGGGCTTTGGGCATGGGGTCGTGGCGGGGGTAGGGTCGCGGTGTCAGAGAGGGTAGGGAACCATTGAGAGCATTGGGACCTCAAGACACAACTCGCCGTATCTGGAGAATCTGGGTCTTCGTTCCAGGCAAACAGCCAGAGTGGCATCCAATCTTGATTATTGGAGACTTGGGAGCGGGAGTTCTCGTTCTCGAAAGCGACTCGATCAGTTCTGCCCAGGTTCTGCCCAACACTGGGGAGACTCGGGTGATGCCGAGTACCAGTCCTCCCTCCTTCCAAACCCGATCGGGGACCCTCGTCCTGGTACAAATTCCTCGCTGGGTGGTTGAGAGCCCCATCTTGCAAGTAAACGCGGATACTTAACAGGAATGAAGCTAGTTCCCCCTAAAGGGAACGTTTCCGCCTTCGCGATTGGCGTTCTGAACGCGTGAACCTTGATCGTTACTCTGGACAGTTCCCGAGGCGCTTTCTGGAATTCTGTTCACCTCTCTCCGCGCCATTATGCTGGGAGTACGGACTGGGCGGCTTATGCGACTGAAGCGCTCCAGACCTTATGGATGGGATCCGTTCAGCTCCTAGCTTTGGTTCCGCCCCAACTGCGGAGGGTATCCATCTGGGAACGTCTCTCGCAAACGGATGTATATTGGATAAAATCCCTCCATGGCCCAGGGTATAGGCCTCGCCCTCTTGTACTATCCAACGACCAGCACGTATCTTCTCTTCCGCCACCTTCTAGACGGCGATGAAATCTCCGCCGACATCAATAGGAACACCCACATGATCGTTGCCACGGCTCTCACTGTTCTTTCACACACCTCGTTCACATCGACCACCCCTCGGTCCAGGGCGTGGTTCTTACCCTAGAAGAGGTCGTCGTAGACACCTCTTATTTCACTTCCTTCTCTTTCCCCGTTCCCCCTCTTCCCCTCACCGTGGACCTTCCCTTCCGGTTCTTGCACCCCCCTTTGAGCCAGCGAACACACCGTCCCATGTTCATACCCATTTGAGCGCTACCTCGACGGGCCCGTGTGTGGTCAGCCGGTCGTTAGATTTGGCAGTGTATTTGGTACTGGTCGTGGTTTCTGGAACCCTATTGTGTGCAAACTCCTCCATTCGACTCGATTGTCTTTCCACCTCACTAATGACAGTTCCTTTGATAGAGGTGTCTGTCTCATACCTCGGTAAGCACTACCCACATTCCGCCTGATATCTTAACATGGTTATGACCTGGAGGTTTTTTTTAATATCGTCTACTCAGCTGTCCGCCCGAGGTATGTAGATGTTTGACCACGCTTCTCCGCGTCCGACCGACTCTTACTCAACGTCTCCGCAGAAGTCAAAGCTTATACCGCCCCCGCCCCCGCCCCTACCGAGGACGCCTCGGCCCCAGATGACGATACATACGAGACTGTCCTTCAAGATACCCTTCTCCATCCACTTTTACTGTAGCCCAATTTCACCGTACGTCCTAGCAACTCCGCCGTTTTCCAACCTAAGCACCCTTGCTTCCGTTGTTTCATCCGGCCCCCTCCTTGCACCCTCGACCCTCACCCCCCCCCAGCCACGAATTCGACCTTTTGTCGGCTCCCAAAGAAATTTCCATTCTCTTGGCATGACCTGGCTCCTCTAATAATAGTTTTTGGATATCACCTTCGCCATTCCCCCTGCCCCTTCATTCGTTGTGAAATCCCGTAGGCCCAAGGTGCCACGGAACCTTTGGGCCGGTTCTACCCACGACAACAACGCCAACAAGGAATCCTGGGTGTGGAACGACTATCCTCGTCCTCCTCGTACACATTCTGTGACATTCGAGGAAGGCGTTACAGAGAGCGTTACAGATGACTTTGAAGTCGTGGATATGCCATTTTTACCTGTGTTTGTGTCATTCTGTCCTCACAGTCGTTTGTATAGACCGATGTCGTACCCATGCTGATGTCAGGCCCCCCGTCCAAGCATGTAGCACGGCTGACGACGAGGACGTGGGCGGTGACTCTGGTTGTGCCGCCGTGAGTCCTCGGATTCGACCCTCGTCTACTCCCACCTGCACCTCTCCGGTCAAGTCTTCAACGTTTAACTCTCGAGTCTAAGCCTGCGAAGAAGACAAAAAGTTAGGATCAATAAGAAAGAAATGGTCAAGAGTGAGAAGTATGTCTCGTGCCCTCCGGTCCGCATCTTCGAGAAGTGCAACTACGCCCTTCAAGATGGCGTCTTTGAACCTTCGAGTTGGGACGAGTTCAAGATCTCCGTCTCGTGTCACCCTCGTCCTATACCCCTTCTTCCCTCCTCGCGACTTTGACATGGCCAATCCCACGACCCGGTTCGTAGTCGGCAACATAAACGCCTTTCATCACCACTCCACAGAGCTGAACACCCCGCACGTGGACGAAGATATGGAAGCGATGTTCTGTTTTACCGGTGCCAAGAACGTTCGGTGCTTCAGTGGTCATGCCGTCGGCGGCGTAGTGACATACGGCATTTCATATGCTGTTGTGGATTTCGACACCGTCGAGGATGCGATTGCGGTGTTTGGGACGTTACAGGGCCGGAAGGACCATGCAGACAGTTTCCGCCTCCGGTTGAAATTCGTGGATCGTAAGGGTAAGACATTCGGTAGGATATTTTCCAGGGCCATGGCAATGAAGAGGGACGAGGGGAACTGGTTCGCTGACTTCGTCGAGGACATGGCAGGGGTCGATGTTGACCTAACCAATGTCCGGGGCCCTCGTCCTGGCTTTGCTCTCCCTCCTCGCCCAGTGTCCTCTGTACAATGTTCCTCCGCTGCATACTCGGTTGTGCTTCCAGATTATTGATTATCTCGTGGAAAATCGCATGTTTTTTGTGGCAACAGCAAAATTATCATACTCGTACACTTCCCATCGTCTATGGTACATAATAAACCGTATTTCATACCGAATCCGCCTTCCCGAGTTATCAAAACGCGAAAAAGTATACACCTGAAGTTGTCTGACCGAAGGAGCCCTAGCGTGGAAGATACAGGATTCAGGGCTCAGAACCAGGGACCCATCGCCCTCTCCTCGCGCGGCCGACGGCTGGGTCCGGGGAGAAACCCAAGTCGGCCATCCAGCGTCGAGCTTGTGTAGGCGTGAGGACGTCGTCCTTGTGGATGTGATAGCGAGCTTGTACGTTGGGATCTCTCAAAAAATCGACGACGGCTTCGGGTGATATGTGGGAGGACATTCCCCTAAGATGCCAGGTTACGTCTTCACGGAGACCTTCATCATCAATATACGGAGGTGGCCCTTGGAACGCAGATCGGGGGTAGGGGAGTTCTGAACGATCCCGGATGAAGTTGTTGGTCCACTTCCTGAGCTGTAGGGGCCAACCGTTGCTACGTCCGAGAACGAAGGAGTTGCGTTTGGCGGCAGCGGTCCAATCCTCACCAGCAGAGTGGGCTTCAAGAAGTTGGATCATAGCCCCGATTCGTTTGTACAACAGCTGCTCTCCTTTTGAATTTCCACTTTTGGATTCGAGGATTGCGCGGAGATCAGTAAGGGCAGAGGTGGTTTCTGCAGTAGAAGGAGGGGAAGCGGGGCCCCTGGATCCCGGAGGCAGGGAGGCGTGGAGCCCGTCCAGGGTCGCAGAGATCTCACTTGACGTAGCAGGAGACTGGGAAGGACCCGGCTCGCTTTGAGTTGCGGGGACCGTAATTCGGTCGCTCAAAATGGTACTAAAGTGTAAAGGGGGCTAGATACCTGTTAGTTAGTTCTGGCTGTCAGGATGAAAACTGCGCACGGTTCCCCCGTCTTTCCCTGTCAGAGGGGTCGGGCTCCATCTCAGGTTCGAGGTCTGGGAAGAAGAAAGAGAGCTCTGGATTTTTGGCATAGCAGTTCGTGAGCGATTTGGATAGGGGTGGTTGCGGGGAACGTCCGCAGCAGCACAGAATTTGTATGTTTTTAATCCTCGTTTGTCAGCAACCTCGGGGGTTCGGGTTAGCTGTGTCGGTCGCTTCTCGAATATTGGCGGCGAGTCTCAGCAAGTCTGGGAGATCAAGGAGAGGAGAAGATGATTCGATCGGAGTCTGAAATTCGCCGCGAGCTTACCAACGGACACCCCCATCCTGACTCACCAGAGGCCATGTCCGCTCCTTCATCTCCCCGTCTCGTCGACTCCTTCACCGTACCAAAAGAGATTCTGCAGGAGTTCGCAGACCTCGCAGAAGAAGAAAATCACGACCCCTTCGCCGAGACAGCAAAGACACGACAAATCGCCGCGCGTCAATCCGATTACCACCTCCGAAGGTTCGGCCGTTCCGCTCATGACAGTGCTGATGCTTTTGCCGCCCAGCAAGATGGTACGGAGGTCGAGGGAGGCTATAAGGACGCGATGAGGCTGCAGATGTTGGAGAAAGAAGAAGCGAGGGTGAGGAAACTTATTGAGGAGAGGGAGAAGAAGGACAGAGAGGAAGGTGGTGATAAAATGGACCTCGACAGGACTCCTCCCAGAGCAGAGCTTGACGAAGCCGAGAAGATCCTAGCTGAGGCTGCTGCTGCTGCTGCTGGTTCTGGCAAGAAGAAGCGGAGATGGGATGTTGGGGATGGCACTGGGGAGGCTGCGGATGTGAAGATGGAGGAGGTCGAGCCCACTGCCGATGTCGCTCCCAAAAAGCGTCGTTCTCGATGGGACGCTGCCCCTACCGATGCCACCGAGGCCCCCAAACGTTCTCGATGGGATCAGACTCCCCACCAAATCCCCAGTGATGTTCCTATGGTTCCCATTATCATGAACGCTCCGGGTTTCATGCAGGACGACAAACACAATCGTTACCTTACTGACGATGAACTCGAGGCTCTCCTTCCGACCTCCGGCTACGTGATTGTAACCCCACCACCTGGTTATGCCCCTGCAGTCGCTCCCATAAAACTTCAGTCTGCGTCCGTTACAACCATTGGGGGCTTCGAGATTAAGGAAGGTTCCGATGCTGCCGCTATGGCCGCCGCTGCAGGTCTTGCTCCCGAGCTACCCACCGAGATCCCTGGTGTCGGAAACCTCGCGTTCTTTAAGGCGGAGGATGCTCAATATTTCGCCAAGATTCTCAAGGAGGAGGACGAGACGGAGCTGTCCATCGATGAGATGAAGGAGCGTAAGATCATGCGCCTTCTCCTCAAAATCAAGAACGGCACCCCTCCGGTTCGAAAAACCGCCCTCCGACAAATCACAGACAAGGCTCGAGAGTTCGGAGCCGGTCCTCTCTTCGACAAGATCCTCCCCCTCCTTATGGAGCGTACTCTTGAGGACCAGGAGCGCCACTTACTCGTTAAGGTCATTGACCGTGTCCTTTACAAACTCGACGATCTCGTCCGACCTTACGTTCACAGGATTCTCGTTGTCATCGAACCCCTCCTTATCGACGAAGACTACTACGCTCGTGTCGAAGGTCGAGAAATCATCTCTAACCTCTCGAAAGCCGCCGGTCTTGCTCACATGATCTCCACCATGCGCCCTGATATTGACCACGCCGACGAGTACGTTAGGAACACCACCGCCCGTGCCTTCTCCGTCGTCGCGTCTGCTCTTGGCATCCCTTCTCTCCTTCCCTTCCTCAAAGCCGTATGCCGGAGCAAGAAATCCTGGCAGGCCCGACACACCGGAGTCCGTATCATCCAACAGATTGCCATCATGATGGGTTGTGCTGTTCTACCCCACCTCAGGAACCTTGTTGATTGTATCGCCCACGGTCTTTCGGATGAGCAGCAGAAAGTTAAGACGATGACCGCTTTGGCCATCGCTGCCCTCGCCGAAGCTGCCGCGCCCTACGGTATCGAATCCTTCGACAACGTTCTGAAACCCCTCTGGACGGGTATCCGCGTCCACCGGGGGAAGTCCCTCGCGGCGTTCTTGAAAGCTATCGGTTTCATCCTACCACTCATGGACCCGGAATACGTATCGTACTATATCAAAGAGGTCACAATCATCCTCATCCGGGAGTTCCAGACCTCGGACGAGGAAATGAAGAAGATAGTCCTGAAGGTTGTCCAACAGTGTGCCGCGACGGAGGGTGTCACGCCTCAATATATCAAGCAGGATATCCTTCCCGACTTCTTCAAGAGTTTCTGGGTCAGAAGAATGGCTTTGGACAGGAGGAACTACCGACAGGTTGTCGATACCACCGTTGAACTGGCCCAGAAGTCTGGTGTTGCGGAGATCGTTGGGAGGGTCGTGAATGACCTGAAGGACGAGGCGGAGCCATACAGGAAGATGGTTATGGAGACAATTACCAAAGTCATTTCCTCCTTGGGTGCTTCCGACATCAATGAGCGGTTGGAGGTCCAGCTTGTGGATGGTATCATCTATTCGTTCCAGGAACAGACGACGGAGGACCAGGTCATGTTGGACGGTTTCGGAACCGTCGTTAACGCTCTTGGTTAGTTCACCCCATCACCTCTAGTCCTTCCGCCACTAATAGTTCGATTTAGGTATCCGTGTCAAGCCTTACCTTACCCAAATCGTCTCCACGATCCTTTGGCGTCTCAACAACAAGAGCGCCAAGGTTCGTCAACAGGCCGCTGACCTCACTTCTCGCCTTGCCGTTGTCATCAAACAGTGCGGTGAGGACCAACTCCTAAACAAGCTTGGATTGGTCCTGTTCGAGCAGCTTGGCGAAGAGTATCCCGACACACTTGGTAGTATCATCGCCGCAGAGGGCGCTATCGCGAACGTTGTGGGTATGACGCAAATGAACCCGCCCGTCAAGGATCTTTGTAAGTCCGCTCGTAGTCTGCAGGGAAATCTTTTGTTAATTCTTTGCCGCGCAGTGCCCCGAATGACACCAATTCTGAGGAACCGACACGAGAAGGTACAGGAAGCCACGATCAACTTGATCGGTCGTATCGGTTCGTCTCCCCCTTGCGCTTTACTTTTCATCGGAACTAAACTTTATCTTTCAGCTGATCGCGGTGCTGAGTTTGTACCTGCTAGGGAGTGGATGCGAATCTGCTTCGAGCTATTGGACCTGCTAAAAGCGCACAAGAAGGCTATCCGTCGTGCGGCGGTCAATTCCTTCGGTTATATCGCCAAGAGTTTGGGTCCCCAGGACGTTTTACAAGTTCTGTTGACAAATTTGCGTGTGCAGGAGCGACAGAGCCGAGTGTGCAGTACGGTCGCGATTGGTATTGTTGCTGAAACTTGCGGTCGTGAGTGCTTCTCTCCCTCCGCCCTGCCCCGTTCCCTGACTCACCTCCCGCATCTTTCTAAGCGTTTACCTGCATCCCCGCCATTTTGAACGAATACCGAACGGCAGAGCTCAACGTCCGAACGGGTTGTCTAAAAGCCCTGTCGTTCGTGTTCGAGTATGTCGGACCGCAATCCGCGTACTATGCTGATTCCGTTGTGACCATGTTAGAAGACGCGCTCACCGATCGTGATCTCGTACACAGGCAGACTGCGAGCACGATCGTCAAACATATCGCTCTTGGTGTCGCCGGGTTGGGCTGTGAGGATTCGATGTTGCATTTGATGAACCTCGTCTGGCCGAATTGCTTTGAGACATCACCGCATGTGATTGGAGCGGTTATGGACGCGATCGATGCGATGAGGGTCACCCTTGGGCCTGGTATTTTGTTGAGTTACGTACTTCAGGGTTTGTTCCATCCGGCCAGGAAGGTTCGAGAGGTACGTGTCATCCCGATCCCTTTTCAAAACTCGTTCGACTAACGTGATTCCACCTCCAGGTGTACTGGCGCGTCTACAACTCGTTGTACCTGGGAGCGGAGGATGCCCTCGTACCTTTCTACCCGGACCTCGGCGAGCTGAGCGAAGGGCAGAATGTGTTCGATCGGCACCCCTTACAAATTTTTGTCTGAGCGCCACCGTACTGATGTGTCTTCCCTCCTTCCCTCGGTTTGTCCGTAGAAGTATGTGTAGCTTACTCTTCGTTTTATTACCTTCATAACCTCTGTACGAAAATATACGTTTTTCTCTCCCTCCGCTTTCTTGGATGAAATAGTGAGAAAACGAATTCTTATAAACCCTAAGATTTGGCCATGTGCGGTAGAGAACAACAGGGGGTAGAAGTAGGGGGCACAACACTATAGGATACTGGGGCCGACACTATTGTCATGAGGGTCATAAATCACTGTCCACCAGTTGTGAGGTTTGGAGGGAATCCAGAGAAATCAACTTGGTCTTGTATTTGTTGTCCGTTGATCAGATATGAGAGACGTAGCCTCAGTCGGATCTGGGACTGCAGAACATGGAAGACACCATCAGCAAGTTCATCGGTGGAAAGAGATTAGGAGTTGAGAGAGAGAATAACATACGCTAACGGGAGCCTTGATCTGCATCTGTTGCGTCTCGGCGCTTCCAGGGTTCACGTTTGGATTGGACATTGCCAACATCTGCAGCTGCTGGGTCTGCGGGGCGGGGGCGGATGTTAGCGCTCATTCGTCTCTCAAGAAATCCGAGAAAAGAAGCGAACCTTCGGTACTGCGACTTGGAACGACAACCCGGTGACTACATTCTGTCCCATGACCTGGAACCGCGCCAATATATTGACGATCCCTGGTCTGTTCGGATTCGTCTGGGGGGTCAACGTAACCTTGAGTTCATTCTTCTCATACGCCGTGTAAGCCGTCAGTCTCTGTTGCTGCTGCTGAGGTAGAGACTGAGTTTGAGGTAACGAGAACGCGGATTGAGGTATTGGTGTGGGCATCGGCGATCCACCACCATATGTGGGGGATGTCAAGTCGCCTCCCAATCCACTGAGCGTAGGCACTGTCGTGTTGATCGGGTTTGGCGGGGGAGTCGACGCGGAGGTTGGGAATAAACCGAGGATATCGTCGATTGCGTTTCGCGGTTTCGGTGGTGGCGACGTCGAGGTAGGCGGGACAGATGGTTGGGTTGTCGGTGTCGATTCAGTAACCGGAGAGTTGCCGAAAATCTCGTCCAGCAGGTTTTGAGTGTTTGACGTCGCCACCTGTGGGATCCCGGTCGAGCTCGCGGGAGGGCTTACGATGTCGTCCCCACCCAGTAGATCACCACCTTGAGTGGACCCAACTGGTTTGTTCTCGCTGTTACCTACAACCGATTCAATGGGTGGAACGCAGTCAGAATAATCCGAGACGAACTGTATCCCATAACGGTAGCCTTCAACTCCGGCGCCGGCATACGTTCCAAAACACCCGACCTCAGTTCACCCGACATCAGCAGGTTAGCAAACTCCACGCTACGCTGTTGAATCTCCAGCTCAGGGTTGGTGGTATATCCCGCAATGAGAGTGCCAATGCGTTCTTGCTGGGTGGGACTTGTTGTTGGTCGGGAGGACATCTTCGTGATCGCAGCGAGAACGAATTGACGGATGAGGAAGTTCGCGTACGGAGAGTCGAGGATGGAAATCATCAGATCCAGTATTTCAGCATCAGTTATCTGTAAAGAGCATATGATATCCATCAGCCTAGGCCGTAGTTAGAGAACTGGAACATACCGGTTTCGGGGTATCCTCGTCCACCAAACCGTCCTGAAGCAAGGCTTCGCTGTATTCACCAATGACCCAAGTAGCGGCGAGAGTCAGAGACTCTTGAGAGATATCGGATTTCAGCGAAGTGTAAAGTTTTGAAGCGGTATATGCCTGGAGTTCCGGTGTATGCGCTACAAGACGGATGAAACCAGACAGAATTTCTTCCCTGACGTGGTTTCCTGCCTGCACCGGGAGTTAGCGACGATATGATAAGACAGATAAGAAAGCTCGCCAGTTTCAGAACGCGAAGGACTGTGTCGATGTGCCACCTCTTGTTAGGAGCGAACCGTTCCGCAGCAAGGGATATCTGAGTAGTCATGCCCAACTTAAACTCGCCATCCGCAACCTCAAGGAAGGCCAGTAGTTCTCGGATGAGGACCCGGACGTTGGATTCGTTGATGAGGGCATACGACAGCTCCAGTGCCCGCCGTCGGATGGAGATATCGCTATCTCGTAGGCAATCAAGGATTATGTTGCGGTGCCGTTGTACAGCATTGGTATCAATTGACACAACCTTATTGAGCGTGTTCAGGGCTACATATCTGGGGAATAGGATAATGAGTCGCTGGACGCAATGGGACTATCGCAGCACCATACCTGATGTTATTATCTTTATTACTCAAGAACTTTCCTAGGATGTTGATCGCCATGACCCGTAGGCCACTATCTGCCTCAATGTCTAGGACGGCCAAAACAGTCTCATACAAAATGGAGTTTCCAACGTTCTTGGTGGAATCGGTGTTGGTAGCGACTTGGGCGAGAATGTCGTTCATCGTTTCGCTTGCCTGGGGATCACCTCTTCCGAGGATTCGGAGAAGGCGGAGGATTTTAACCTGAAGGAAGGGGTCAGTGATACCGGAGACGTCATGTTCTGGGCTGTATCCTGTCGTAACCAGTGCTTTGAGGTGTCGAACAAGTACAGGGACAGCCTGGAATGAGATAATGTGGGTCAAGGTTACTTCTTCGACCGGGGATAGCGTACATTTCGGAATTCATTCAACACGTTCCCGTCGGCTTGGCACATCTCGATCATAAGGGTTATTGAAGAAAGTAGAACACCATGATTTCGGTCTGCCAGTAAGTTTTTGGCTTTTGCGGTGAAGTGGTCCGTAAGCTCCGGGACCTTGCGCACCACACGAAGGGCGCAGAGGGCCGCCTGTGGAAAGAGATCGGAGATGGTTTCTAATCGCATGGCTCATTTCACAAACCTTCTTCCGGATGTAGGTGTTGGTCGATCCAAGGAGCTTCTCAATCTCGTTGGCTAGATCTCGCGACATCTCCTCTGAGGCAATGTTTGCAAACGTGCAAAGTGCCAAACCGACCGCGTACATGTTGGCGTGATTCATGTCGCTGCGAGGAAGACGTGAGACACACCTCGGTCCGAGATATTAAGAACACGCACTTTTTGAGAGAGTTTGTGACAAGAGTGAGAACCTCCTGGCTTTCATCCAGCAGCAGCATGATCCCCAGGTACCCCAACCTCTTGTCGGCGAACCTTGGGCTTGCGACGAGTTTGAGACATTCCATTTGGCCGAAGTGGGCCTCGGACCCGAGCATATGAATGTAGAGGAGCTTTGCTACATTGTTGTAGCGCATGTACGAGTCTTCCTCCCTGAACGACGCTCGGATTGCGGCTGATTCCTGCTTGATGAGGGCTCGCTCATCTGCTACGGTCTGTGCAGAGGTTGGTCATTGTCGTGGGACTGAATCTGATATGGATTTCACCTTGCAGGCTCGGATACCCTTGATGAGGGCTGTTCGTGGCGGATGTCAACAACAGCGAAAGATGACAAAAAAAATGCGAGCAATACCCTTTAGATTGTGGTAGACCATTGGTGATTTCTGGACTTGGGTGATCAGATCACCGCGCGGTACTTCGCCTCCCGATTTTTCTCCTTCCCCGCCTTTATCCTTTTGACGACGACTGCGACGACGCCAAGGACGACACTCAGCTATGGGCCAGGCTGACGAGCGACGCAGTGTGCCAGACTCGCCCATCGGCCAATTACTCAAACACCTCGGGATGACCAGGGAAGACCTCCAGAGACACTCCTCTCAGATGCGCGAATTCCTTACGACTGAGCCCACGCCATCCCCGCTTTCTGAGGACCGTACTGGGCCTGCAAAGCCTGGGGTAGATCCGCAATCCTCGTCTCAACCAAGATCCAGAGCCTCCTCGCACGGCAACGCGTCCGGTACTCCGCAGACACCCGCCAAGCCACGGCTCAGCACTGGGCTGCACAAGACAGATACGATGGAGGCTATCATCGAGCGACAGAACAAGCTTGCGAGGAAGGAAAAGCGCGGTAGGAGGGACAGCAATGCCATGGGTCCCCCTTCACCCACCCCTCAGCCAGCCACCCTGCCCTCCGGACCCTCCCCCTCCACCTCACGCGATACCAAGCATGAATCTTCGTCTCAAGAGTCCGAAACACAGGTGGGCTGTTTTTTCCCCGCTGCACCCGGTACGCGTCACTAACGCGAATTTGCCTGAGACAGCCCCTTGTATATTCTCAGGGCTCGTATCAGCCATCGAAGCTAAAGTTCAAGGTAGTTACATTCACAAAATTCTCTGACCCTCGTAACTCAGCGGTTCCTAGGCACCTTATCGTTCCACATCTCCCCTCCCACCTTCTTCGCCACCTCCTTCCACCCCACCGAGGTGCTCCTCTCCTATCGTCAATGTGGTCTCGTCACCTGGGCCACCCTCGAACGATGATGACGAAGCTCCGTATGTCATTCCACCTGGTCCCTATCCAGCGGAAAAACCAGACCTCTCGTACGCCGCTCTCATTGGACAAGCAATCTTGTCTTCCAAGGAGCACCGGCTCAGTCTCCAGCACATTTACGAGTGGATATCGAAGGTGTATCCGTACTATAAGCGAACGGACCAGATCTGGATGAACTCCATTCGCCATGTCTTAAGCACCTCGGTCGTGTTTCGTAAAGTGCAGCGTGGGCAGAGCAAGTCGCTCTGGGCAATCCTCGATAAGGATCTACCATGCTTTGAGGGTGGAGGCTTCGATCGCAGGTTATGCGAAGACATGAACAACGCCAAGTCAAAAGCCCGGCCGAGGAAACGAAGGGCGGAAACGACGAACGAGCCGCCAGTAAAGAGGTTTAGGTTGGAACGACCTCCTGTGACACCCGTTCCGTACTATCACCCTCATACGGCATCGATGATCGCGAATCCTCACCTACAACCATACTACAGCGCATACAGTTACCCCTACGCTTACCCTAATCCTGCGTATTTCGCCGCAATGCACGCGCCCGTCTCGTACGGTCAACCGCAAACGCAGGCCGCATCATCCTCGTCCCAGTCCCCTCCACAACCTGTTCCTGACTTGAGCTCAAGTGCTGGCTTTTCTTCGAGCCCGGTGACATCTCTTAAGGAACCCACCAGCTCCCAGAATATGGATCTCGACGACGCCGTCGAAATTGTCAACGAACAAGCTACGCTCGGCTCAGACGGCATTGAACCCTTGGCCACTTTGCTCAAAAGCGACATTCTGGACTCAGATCCTCCACACAAGCCATCCATTATCAAGGTAAACACCTGCAATCACTAATACTCGGCACTGAGGTACTAAATTACTGTGACAGGAAAATGACCCACCACGCGAACCATCGCCCAAGTCTCCCAAGTCTTCCCAGCCGCCCGTTCTTCCATCGACGCCTCCGCGAAAGACCTCGTCGAGTAGAAAGCTTGGGTCTCCAGTGTCCCCAACCACTTCACGTGGTCTGCGAACAAGTCCATCCACGTACCTCAACCCTCCCGCCTCATCCTCCACCATCGCCATCCCCCTCGCTTCCCCCGATGCACCCAAGACTCCTTCCCGCCCATCGCGCTCAAATTTGCTCCCACCTCAATATTTCCCTCCACCTCCAGTTACACCAAATAAGAGGCCCGGATTTTCAATTCTCACGGGGGATTCCCCCTTCAACTCGCCATCTAAGAGTGTGTTTGACCCTCACGATCCCAGGGCTGTATTAGATGAAGAGTTGAGGAGATTTGGAGAGCAGGACCTGTTTAGCAGTCCCGTAGGGTTGTTCGGGAAGAATAAGGGCGTCTTGTTGTACCAGAGCCCGGGCCTACCGAGTCCTGGGACAACCGGGTGGTGGTGAAACACCCCCGTGCTACTTGAGCCGCTAGGGTCTCACGACGGTGTTTATAGATCCCATGGATCAACACGCTCCCTCCGTGTTCATCAGCGTTGGGCCATCTCTTCCTTTGGTTTTCGGCTATGAGTGTCACCTGTGTTTCTGCCTATATTTCCTCTTCCCGCTGTACATTATCGTCTTTAGACGCTGCGCTCGCGCCTTTTTCCCTTCTATTCCCTTCGATCGTTTGATCTACCCTCTTATCTGAACTTACCATATGCCTGATCACTGTTTTGTCCTATCGTATTTTCATCGCTGATGTTTTCTATCTACCCGTTCTAGCTTTTTTTTCCCCACCAGGATGTACCGAAGTGGTTCCCCCCCCCCGATCCCCGATCCTCCCACTGCCTTCTTCTGACGAGGTTGGCTTCCTTCCAGGGCTCTCCTCTGTTGCTCCCCCCTTGCTTCGTTACGGAATGGCTTTGTTTGTTCTATTCCATCAACGATCAGTAACAGTGTTGGCGAGTCTGTAACCGAGTATGCTGGATGCTACAAACACCTCTCTCCCTGAGGCGGACAAGCCTTCGATCACCTCAGCGGGTAGGTGCGTTGACCCACTGGCAGTTGATCACCCATTACAATGAGCTGGTAGACTTTCTGAACCTTCCAACACCGACCGGAGTTTAACCAAGGAACACTTAACAGTGCGGTTATCCCACAGACCTCCGCTGACTCGGCACCAGCGCGTGGCGCCATGCCCCAGTTTGCGTTTACGTTTGACTGAGTGCCATCCGTGCCAGGCTTCCCTTGCACCCAATTCGAACCGATACCTCGCTGGTGACCGGCCTGACTGGTGGTGTGCACTGCACTGTGTCGATTATCTCCCTCCACGACCCCAGAGTGTTGCTCGAGCTAAAAGAAACGAAGGTAATAAGAGTTGATGGGGTCGGCCGTTTTGTAGTGGAGCGCGGGATTGTTGCGACAGTCCGGACTGTGCGTAACTACTGGTCCTCTACATGTGTGGGACCCGCTGACACCACGAAGCAACTCGTATGGTAAACGGAGCGTTGGACGGTAAACACAGCATACCGGCTGTGTTAAAGACCGGAAGCAGAGAGTGCTAGTGAATGGCGGTGGCCTAGTAACCACCCCAGACATTAGGAGCCGGTATGCATACCGTGGCACTCCTACATTCATGAATGTTTCTTCTCTCTGGCAATGTGAAGTTTCTCCCTGCACAGACGGTGACCTAAACTGATGGTTCCCGTACAGGTTCGCACGTCTTGGATAACGTTCGAGTTCCTACGCAAAGCCAACCTTCCATGGGGGTGGCCCTCGATACCACGAGACACAGCACGTGCTATGAAGTCCCAAAAAAAGGAAGGGGTCTTGGTTCCTTGAAGAACCCCCGCTACAGTAATGTCCTTGTCTACACTCGGGGTCGAGGGTTAATTTGAATCGAACCAGTCTTAGGCATGTTCTTCCGCTGTAGTCTGTACGGTAATAAAGAACAAGCCCTGTCAAGCTCTGCCTCGGCGTACGGCGAGCCAGATTCATGCGTCCCCAGTCGGTGGATGGATATTTCTCGAAGTAGACATTCCCGCCAACTTAAAAATCCTCCGATCCTCATCCAGGTATCACGGCACAAATTCTTCGAAAGTCTGTTAGCCTGGGGTCAAGTTCAAGTTGAGAATTTTCTGCAGACTCACCCTCTTCGTCCAGCAGGGTAGATTCCTCCAAGCACGCGGTGATAAACTCACTGATCACCAGGTGCCTGCGTTTGGGTCTAACCGCACACACAAAGATTAGATGGACGTCCCAGAAAGGCTGCGTCTCCACAACGTACATGGATGTTCGCTTCATGAGTTCCAGCCTCCTGCTTGCATCCCGCCTATCCACGACGATATGCGTCAGCCTAGGTTCGTCCAGTCCAGCGACGCGACCGCCATTGGAGCTTATTAGAGCTTCGACCTTGTCAAGCCTACGCGTTGTATCTATCAGTAAACCCCTCCAGCATTCCCCTGAAATGAGGCATGCCCACTCTTTGGCTATGGCATCTTCATTCTTCAAGTTTTGCTTGATCTGCATTCCGTTGGCACGAGCATTGGAAGGTGAGTCGATGTAGAAACACCTCATGGAGCGGTTTAATACCAAAACGTGGAGAGTGGAGGGGTCGTGAACATACAAGTGCCTGAATATCATGTCTTGGTCGTATTGCATCGCATTATCATCTTCTCCCATCTTGACTTTCTCCTTTGTTTCCTGATTCACCCGAGCGCAGGAGTTGAACGTTTATGAAGGTCAGTGAAGGAGCGAGACCTACGATAGAATCCCAAGCATGATGAACCCCGGCGGCGTCAACTCCTACAGAACTCTCAGTTTTCATCGTGGCGCTGCTCGCAACCTTCGCCTGGCTCTTTACGTGGTTCTCCTTGGGTAGCTGGAACCAATCGTCGTCATCTTCCACCATGTCTGGTTCATTCAAATCGTGATTGTCCGAGTCGTTATCTTCTTCGGTCTCCGAGTCATCTACCTTTCCAGATATCTTCAGGTCGTTGGGTTCGACCTGGAACCATTCTGAGAGTTCAGAATCCACCTCCGATCCAGGAGTTTTTGACATCGCCAGGGCTCGAGCTACTTCATCCTCATCCACTTGGCTGCTCGAAGTTGTAGGTGCACGCGGCGCAGAGTCGTCTTCGCTATCACTCAGATCGTACTCCCCGTCTTCCACACGGGTCCGGGAGGCATGGAAGAAGTATTTTTTCCTGAGTGGAACCAGTTCGCCCTGTCCAACGCAGTCGAGGATCCACTGCGGTCGTATGATGTCAAACTCGGTCTTCTCGATGATGCGTTTGATGTCAATTGCTGCCAATGCTCCTCAAAGAAGTGTTTCACTCAGTGCACGAAGACCTACGGGTAGTAGTGCCGCTATAAACCACGAACAACGATTCTTGATGAGTTGCTAACTGGGCCGTTGTGCCACCGTGCGCCTTCACGCTAGGGAAGACGTTTATGAAAGGACTCGGGAGGGCGCAATCTGGGGAGCTTACAGCTTCATCAGTTTCTGCTTGTCTTCGACTGCGGTGCGTGACTTTGGATCAGGAGAAATCACTAATTGACAGCGTCAGCGTTCGGGTATATGGCACTACATCTGCGACATACAGAACTTCATTCCGTCGAATATGTCCGATTCGACTGGGACGTCCTTGAGGCTTATAGAAGCGAACTCGGGCATTAACAGTTGCTAAATGCAACCATCAGCCAATCACATACGTTAATCGGGCAAACGGGATACCTTTTTTGTCTTATTGACCTTCCGTTTCTTCGTTTGCCTGGAGGAGTGTCAGAGACGAGATACCGCCACACGGGTGGAACGTACTTGGGAGATTCGTTGGACATTTTACGCTTACGGTCTGAACGGACGCTATCGAGGACCACTAGTGCCTTGATGAGATAGAAGCTATAGGGCTGACCGAGGAACGCACCGGAGGCTGTCAGGCAGTCATCAATGTTGAGATCTTCGCGAATGGCGAGTGCCCTGGGGAATCGCATTGTCAAGCCAACGTGGAACGTTGCTGAACCTGGTATTAGCTATGACATCCCTGCCAAGCAGACGCCAGAAACTTACTTGAAGGCGTCATCTCCGCTGCCTTCACCCTCAAGATGAACGAGCTATATGGGGTATGTCAGTAGATTGTCATCATATACGAGGATAGAGGGCAACTTTACTCCTTAGGCTCCAGGTATACATCCGGTTTATCATCGTTTGTCTTAACGGCGGTCTGTAGGAAGGGGGGCGGATTTTTCGGGTCGAACTCCTTCCAGGGCTTGGACCTGATCCATACAAAGTCTGCAAAGGAGAGCCCGGAACCGATCCAGACGAATGTACTGTATCTAAAGGACAGTGAGAACCTTTGTCCTAGGTTGGCCGATGACGAGCATTTACTTAGGTCCATCGCGATCGACAGGGTGGCGATCGTCCAAAACCCCTACGAGTAACGTGGATACTCCGCCGCCACGTTTTCCTCTGCCAAATTCACCGCCTGTAACAGGCGATTGGACGCAAGAAGGTTGAACTTCGGCCACACTTACCGAGCACAATGACATCCATAGTCTCCCCCATGTTGTCCTATATATCATCAAGTTCCGCCCTAATCCGCCGAGAGGAAGTGATACCAACCATATATTCTGGCTTTACCTTTGGGTGAAAAAATAGAAGATCGGTTGTGGAACCCACAGAAGAGGCATATTTCAACGAACTTTGATCCAGTCCTTGTTCCTTCCGTTCAGGACGTACTCCCCATCGGGGTGCTTCAGGATCAGACCTTCTCCCCTATCCTCCATAACAACCTCCATACGTTCTCGAACGTCCTTTGCAGTCTTCCCCTGATACTCAGTCACAAACTCAATACGGCCCTGCTTTTCCGTGAAGCAGGTACGGAGGTTGCGCTTTCGGAACTTGTATGATTTGTGGAGTAGAGATTGACCATTGAGGTATAACAAATCAAAAACCTTGACTGTTTTGGGTCAGAGAAGATCACCAGAGGAGGTGGGGAGACGAACAGCATGGGCGAGGATTATAGTCCTTCTTCGACCTATCTGTTCATGCGTTCAGTCAGGGACTTGTGGGTACGGAAGGAGTGATATACCCAAAGCCGCAGTCTTTAACGTGCCAAAAGGAAGGTTTCTGCCCGATATCGGATCCCATACTAACATTTCCCCGTCAAGGATTATACTATCCGTGCGTCAGACGAAGCATGCCTCGGTGCAGAATAACATACTCGTGGACTCTCGGGTCAAATGCGGAAGCAATGGAGGGTGTTAAACTTCCTGTACCCGCGTGACCCCCATAGAGATACGTGTAGTCTTTTCCCTTCCTGTAACCTGCTCAACCACCTGGGGGTACCCAGATATTCGCACGCACCGTGAACAATAAAAGAATTCTTCGCCGCGCTTATGCAGTTGCATACGTTCTCCATCGAGCTTCTCTTCAATATAGAAAGTTTTCCCTTGCATCTCTTTGACGCTGTCTTCGAGTTTTGAGGGTCGCTTACAAAGCATGGGGGTAAAAGCTCGGAAGAGGTGCACTCTTTTACCCTTCGGATAATCAATGACGGACTACGGGCACAAACCGAGGCACTATACCTCGTCTCCGAGTCTTCTGTTTGGATCCCACAAACCCCACGCAACTTTCTTCAAGTCGGAACAGGTGTTGTACAAGTCCTGTGCATCTGGGTGAAATACACTAAACACAGTCGTGTCTTTAACGGATATGACCATGTCTTTGAAATTTCTGGTCGGTGCCTGAAGCCACAAAGTCGATACGGTGGACGCCCACCTTTGAGAATGATACGGACGATCCATCGTTGTTCGTCAGGAGTCGCACGGTTGTAGATCTTCTGGAGGATTTTAGACTGATTATCTTGTTTTCCTATATTCTCCGTTATCTCGTCAAGGTATCGATTTAAATCGTCGATGGTGAGGGTTCCTTGAATGACGGATGAGCGTTTGCTGATTACCTCATGGAGAATCGATGAGAAATCTCCCGAGGTAGATCTCTGTAGAATGTCAGAGTTCGGAAAGATATGAGGGCCAGTTGTCGCACATCTCTCTCTGTAGGTCGTTTCCATTGAAGCAGGCGCAATGCATCGGGGTCCTTCAGCCCCAGTGGGATGAGCCTGATGTATGCTTTAGCAAGATTCTTCTCCTTGAGGCCATACACAGAGCGCTCTTTATCTCTCTAAGAAAGACTTCAATTAATGGGACACGAGGTGGACAACTGACTCACATAGGGCAAGATGAGCCTCAGGACGGGGTATAGATCGTATCCCTTCTCTTTCCGCCAATGCTACCAGATCGATCAACCTCAGCATGCAGCAGGACACGGCTTAGGGGTATACATTAAACCAGCTATTCAGGAGCCTGTGCCTTTTCTCTGACTTCCGCTCTCCTTGGAGTTTATCAAACAATGATGACAAGACTAAGAATGGTGCGGTTTCCTTGTTCTGCGGCGGAGGGGGGAAATTGACATCGATGTCGGTCGACGCCGCTCTAATTGGTGTAGGGTATGAGGGCTGAGATTCAGCAGAGGACATGGTGACTGCAGGCAAGATTCGCATCCCAAAAGCGCGAAACCGGACGCGCGACTGGACGTGCACGTGACAAGGACTCATGAAGTCACCTGATCTCCGGTTGCTTTATGCCCTGGCTCTGGGGCTCGCAGGTTGAGGTTGAAGTTCACCTGTGGTTTCTCTACCGCCTTCACTCTCTCACTTCGACACAGACTACGAACCCGCAGGCGGCTCTCCCCATTGTCCCATGCAGACTATGGCCACCGAAGACCCCTTCAACTCCCTGCAGCGGCGGAAGACCCACGACCCAAGCGTTATCGGTCTCTGGAAGATCGGTCGGACGATTGGAAAGGGCAGCTCTGGTTTGTTTACAGCTTTCCTTAAGAGGATTCTTCGCTGAATGTCGCAAAGGGAGGGTCAGAATTGCTAGACACATGAAGACCAAGCAATATGCCGCTGTCAAGATCGTCTCGAAAAATGCTCTTGTCAACTCCCGCATTTCTCTGAACAGTCTCGCCGAGGACCACGAACGGATTCTCCAAGGCATAGAACGAGAGATTGTCATCATGAAACTCATAGATCATCCGAACATCATGCGGCTTTACGACGTCTGGGAGACCTCTACCGAGCTTTATCTGATTCTGGAGTATGTTGAAGGCGGGGAGCTCTTCGACTACATCTGCGAAAACGGGCGGCTTTCGACTTCTGAGGCTCTGGGCTATTTTCAACAAATCATCGCTGCTGTCGACTACTGCCATCACTTCAACATCGCCCACCGAGATCTCAAACCGGAGAACCTACTGCTCGATGCCAATAAGAACATTAAGGTGGCGGACTTTGGTATGGCCGCCTGGCAAAAGAGTAATAGTAACGGTATGCTCAGGACTGCCTGCGGTTCCCCTCACTATGCTGCTCCGGAGGTTGTTGCTGGAACGCCATACAACGGCTCAGCATCAGATATCTGGTCTTGTGGGATCATTCTTTTCGCTCTACTTGCTGGGAGGCTTCCGTTCGATGATGACGACCTTGCGACTCTCCTCGAGAAGGTCAAGATAGCCAAATTCGAGATCCCCTCACACATTGACAGACAGGCGAAACACCTTATCTCCAGGATGCTCGAGAAGGATGTGCAAAGGCGAATCACTATGTCCGAAATTCTTCTCCACCCCTTCTTCACCTCTCGTTCACCAAATCCTACCCTCGCTCGCGTTCCTGACCTTCCGGAAATTGCCAAGCCTGTTGCTCGCGCATCTGATATCGATCCTGATCTGTTCGACAATCTACGCACTCTCTGGCAAGACACCCCTGACCAACAACTTATTCGAAGATTGTTAAATTCTGAACAAACTTGGGAGAAGGCTGTCTATCATCTTCTAGTACAATACCGCGCTCGGAGGCTGGAAAACTATGACGAAGAGGAAGAAATCAGCGCTGGAACCTCAAGTACACACCACAAACGAAATTCCATCCGCTCAGCCTCTCCTCTCCGGGGTTCAGACGTCCCTCGTCCGTCGCCTCCTACTCCCTCTAGGGTTTCAAAGTCTCGTGTCAAGGCACCTGTCCCAAACATCATGTTGCATTCAGCGTCCCCCGATAAACGCTCACCCTATACTTCGCCTCTTATCAATCATGGCCCAACGCCCGCGGGTTCTCCAATGGTACCTGGATCACCATTATGGGAGGCGTTCAACCTTCCGCCGTTGAATGTCCCCGAGATGCAGGACGCTCGAATCCAACAGTTCTTTCAGCAGGTTGTCGATCATCTCAATGTCATGAACTTGCGGGCGAATGGTCTTGCCTCCCCAACCGTATCACCAAATCCTAGTTGGCCGCCCACCCCAGGAGCCTGTAGTGATGCCACCAGTACTTCCGCAACACCGAGTTCATTCGCACCCACCCCTGTCAGTGTAGAGTTCGACCAGCGCATCCCACGCGTTATAAAACCCCCAAGCCCACGTACTCACCAGGACCGGTTCTTGTCTCCGTTGGCGACACCGACAATTGGTGCGGTCCAGGTTTTCCGCGAAGACACTGAGCCGCTCGCCCTACGCCGTCATTCCACGAGGACCAGGACCAAGAAATCGACCGGCAAAGAAAACCGAGCTTACGAACCTCTTGTGAAGAAGTCTTCCTTGAAGAAGTCTCACGATAAGAAGACTAAATCCGACCGACGGGTTCGAGTCTTGGAACCAGCGGAGAACAAACTCAGAAAGCGAGCCAGTACCTTTGACGCTGGCTCTCCTCTATTTTCGGATGCAGATACGGGCCTCGACGATGGACTTCCTGCGGAGACCATCCCTAGGAGAGGGTTCTTCGGGCTCTTTGGACTCAAACCGACCACCCTCTCGCTGTTCTCGGTCCACGACGCGTTTACGACTCAGAAGGAATGTCGAAGGCTTCTCGAGAAGATGGGCGTCCGGGTTACCATCCCGCACTCTGTAGACTTGGGCTTACTGAAATGTCGGTTGGACGAACTTAGGGACCCTGCTGGGGCGATGGGGGTGGTAAAACCCGTGAGGTTCAGGGTGGAGATTCGGAAGGCGAGTGATACGCAAGGTCTGGCCGTTGGCGAAGGTCATGGTCTGGCGCTGGCGTTCGTCCAGGAGAAAGGGGCAGCATCCAGCTTTAAAGCGGTTTTCACAAGATTGAAGAGAGATTGGGAACTAGACGTGCCATCGGGTTGGGTCTCTGAGGGAAGGCAAGATCCGGAAGCGATGGGTGAAGGACTTGGTATACATACCTTCGAGACTGGGTTAACTTACGAGTAGCAGGAGAACTTGTAGTCTTGCAACAAACTATGCTCAGGCCGAATAACCTTCTGGCGGTGCCGGACAACGGACTCGTGACGGTCCCGAGCCGCCTGCCCACGGCTCGGCCCGATCATCGGTAAATTGGTAAATTGAGAGTCTGATCACATGACCAAGTCTATCCTCCCCCTCCCGTACCTCCGTCACCGTCAAGTCACTCATGTCTGATACCGCACAGTCAAAATGGATTCCCGCAAAGTCCTGGCAGCATTTTGTGGGCGGAGCGTGAGTACCGCTGCCATTGGCTTCCAATGCACGGTTACTGACGTCCTTCGTCGCGCCAGGGTTGGTGGCATGGCCGGAGCCATTGTTACGAGCCCATTCGACGTGGTGAAGACGAGGCTACAATCTAGTTTGTTCAGGGAGACCCACATTGCTGTCAATGTCGTCGCAAATGGGATGAACGGCGGGGTTCTAACGATGCCGCAGGGTCGTTCGGGTCTGTTGAGGCATTTCGTGGAGACCACCCATATCATACGGTGTGTAGATATGATGGGCCTCGCGGCGTGGAACGTGGGAACTGATAGTATCTGAAGGGATATCTACCGGGATGAATCCCCTCGCGCCTTATTCAAGGGTCTAGGAGCCACGCTCGTTGGGGTTATTCCCGCCCGGTCAATCAACTTCTTCACCTACGGCACCGGGAAGCAGATCATCGCCCAACGGTTCAACAACGGTGTAGAGAACTCCTACGTCCACTTGACCGCCGCCGCACTGGCAGGCATTGTCACCGGAACCGCTACCAACCCAATTTGGGTGGTGAAGACTAGGTTGCAACTAACTGCGGACCACGCGAAGGCTTTGAAGTCGACGTCCAGCAAGTCGCTCGTTTCCAGTCTGGATATGATCAAACAAATTGCCAGGGAAGAAGGAATCCGCGGCTTCTACAAAGGGCTCAGCGCAAGCTACCTGGGTGTAACGGAAACCACTATCCAATGGGTCCTTTACGAGAAGCTGAAGCGACTCAACACCGAGTCGCGAGGCAAGGGAGGTTTCCAAGAATGGGCCGGGATGCTTGCGAGCGCGGGAACCGCCAAGTGTGTGGCCAGTTTAATAACATATCCTCATGAGGTACCCTCCAATCAAATCTATGCCGCGCGCCAGTACTTACAATACTCTCTCCCTCAGGTCCTTCGAACGCGGCTTCGACAGCCGATGGTCGATGGTGTCAAAAGATATACCGGACTCGTTCAAACTCTCCGCCTCGTAATTGCTGAGGAGGGCGCAAGATCATTATACGGTGGGCTCAGCGCACACTTGATGAGGGTTGTGCCAAACGCCGCCGTGATGTTCTGGGTCTATGAAGGCATCCTGAGATGGGGCGAAAATTCTTCATAGTTGGGTCCCTTGTCCAGCTCCTCGGGTTCTCATTATCGCTGTCATATCCCTCCCTGCCGCTTTCGAAAAGTACTCTCCATGCCAACGCCCATGCTTAGAACTTCCGCACATGCTGTCTTGGCTCATTCTGTTGCTTTCGCACCTTCCTCGTTGTATCATACACCACCCACTATAATCAGTAAACCCCCAGTCTACTTATTGGATATATAACGCGTAGTAGGTCTAATCCAGGTCACTTTCCACAACATCACTTGGGGCTGAAGGACTGGAGAACGAACGCTTCGAAGACTGGGCGAACACCGACCTGTCCTTTCTCTTGGGCTCTACATTTCTTCGCCAACGGACAGTCCCCCAAACCCAAACCCTTTGCCATCTCGCTGCGCAAATTCTGTGGTCGGTCAGTCGCAGGATTCAGAAAGAGGTGGGTCTAACACGACGTACAACCACCATACGCTCGCGCGTCAATCGACCGGGTCGGGTCAGGGGTTAGGTTGTTGGTGGGGTCCGGATCCACAGGGTCCCAGCGGTGTGCAGGTTCATACACCAGCCCTCAAGAACGTTCAATTTCTCCGTCTCCTCCGTTGGAAGGTGATGTGATCCCTTGTATATCCAGTGCCGCAGATAGGCGCGCGGGGGACGAAGGGAGAAACATCTTCACGTGTTACAACCCAGCCAGCCGCTCAAACCAGGCAACTAGGACCGCTACTTGACGAACAGACGCATCGCTTTCACTGAGCCGGAGGTCAGGCCGCAACCTTCCATCCCGCGGAGTCTGAGGCATCGTACGGTAACAAATCTCCGCCGTGGGTTTCGCGTACGGGGAAGCGGTGAAGTTGGGAGGCGCGCCACTTGAGGGATCCCAACCAAAGGATATATCTGCATGATTGAAGTTGGTCAGGTCCGAGATACGCTGGAAACAAGAGAAGGCAAACTTTGGAATAAAACAATATCTCCTCTCCGGATCAGTGGCTGGGTATCTGTCTCGATTCCCCACATCTCCGCAACATCTCTCCATGCAGTGAGTTTGAGAACGTTCCCGTCCCCATCTCCAAGGATCATCTTCAGGATCGACACCTGGTCCCCAGCCTGCTGCCCTTTTCTGATGGTCACCGTGTCCGGACCTTCGACTTCGAGGACAGCCATCAACACGTTGACCTTGAGGGTCCCCTTCGCTGTCGAGGACTTGGCCATCTCCACGAGGGCTTTGACCAGTCGCAGAGTATGAAGATCGAACGAGAAGTGGGGGAATCGTCCTATGGACGATGTGTCGGAATATTCGTAGGATGTCGTTTCCTGCGTCTCTTCTATCGTGGATTCCTGTAAACCGGGGGACACCTGGGATCCCGATACATCCTTCGTACGATTTAGAGTTGGGGGCCAGGTGATAAACGTTTCAGCCGCCCTGCTACTGTGTTCCACGTCGAGGAAGTTACTGTCGCTCACAGCCCCGACGTCCTCGTCGTCATTGTCAGCGAAGATTATGTTCTCGTATAGGCGGGAAACCCGTCGACTCGCAGCCTCGAAGACGGAGGCATCGAGGAGGGGTATTCTCGTCGTGAACGTCTCCCATCCGAAATCACCCTCGCTGCGATACAAGCTGTCTGGAGATGGCGCACCGAGGAAAACGCGGTAATGTTTCATCGCGGACGTCGCTGATATGTTTAGGTGATCGGTCGTCTCCTTGGCCCCATGCAAGACAGACCGATCTTTGGCCAGTACCATTAATCGTGTAGGAACATTTTGAAGAACGTAGCGTCCACAATGTTCATATTTTACCGAGCCAGAATACACGAAAGATCTTTTCGGAACGCGAAACGAAGCGATCGGTCATATCGGTTCCGTTTTGCCAGAGCCACCACGAATGTCGTACTTCAACGGTACAGGTGCGGTCACACGACGACCTGTGATTCCAGATATCGCAGCTGATCTTCTAGTCACCCCTAGCGTGTTTCAGTCCCAAGGTTCCGTCGTGGATCGAAACAATTTGGTGTAGGTATTAGTACTTCATGCCAATACGATGCGCGTCCAACCGTGTACCAACCGATTCCGAACGCTGTGCGTATTTCCAGCAATGAATGGGGGTAATGTAGTTTCGCCCCGCGCGTTGTACCCGCAATTTGGTGAGACGGTGGGGAAGGTATCCGGCGTCGACTGGCTGTTTGGTTTGGACGAGACGGACCCTTGGGTGAAAACGTACGTGATCCAAATCGCCAACTACTCACCTGCTGCCGTTCGTTTACTTTTCCCTCCGCAGTTGGCGAGCAAATTCTAATGTGGTAAGATACCAACTTCGTCCCTCCGAGAAGGTTTCTGGTTATTCGACCGTTCACAGGTTTTTCACGCGTCTTATGTCCTCCAAGTCGTATCAAAACGGGTCGATCAGGCACTGGTCCCCAAGAGGGATTTCATCATCGGTAGTGCGGGCCTCCAAACACGGCGTCTCTCTCCCAATACCTTGCCAGAGCCACTGCACGATGAATCCGCTGTTAGGCTATCTCCACCTGGGAGGGTCACTGGTTCATCTATCCACCCCGATACTCGAAAACCCTCTGGTCACGTCTCTCCACTAAGGTCTCTGACACGCGATTCTCGGCTCAAGAAGTCACCATATATGCGCAGGTCTCCAAGGATAAACACGCCTCCGATCGACTTAGCTGAGCAAAGCACTCTAGTCAACTCTTTCGTGCCGCACGACGGCTTGGAACAACCAAAACAAGATGGTATCTCTGTCCCATCGCCACAGATTCCTTTAGCTCCTACGCCTGCTGCTACTGTTTCACCCCGCCAGGATTGCCCTCGGATAGACCTCGTCGCGCTAGTTCGGGAAAAACGAAAGACCAAAAAACCTCAAAAAAAGAAACTATCTGTGCTCCCCCTGTTGAAGGAGCAGCCTCGTCGTATGGTTCCTCGAGATTTAAGTTCCGAAGGGTTCAGGTAACAGATCTCATCATCGAAAGTCCCAAACCCCACTGATGTCAACGAAATATTGAGCAGTGATAGAAATTCCAACCACCGTTCTCGTGACCCTCACAAACCCTTTGACGTTCGGACTCGTCGATCTCCAGCCTTAAAGGAAAGATCTATATCTGTGCGCCCTGTCCCTCGAATCTTCAAGCCAGCCCCAGCCTCTGACTGCGCTTCTGTCTTCGACGGCCTTGGAAGACACCGGATCGACGACGAAGGCGAGGCGATTCGCTTCCCTTTTGTGCTTTGACCTCAACCCCTCTGAAACTGGAATTTCTGGCCCTGACCACCTATACCTGTACTGACCTCGAACCTGCATTATACTCTCTTGTAACCCGACTCAGTACCTGCTTGTACGCATCCGATGTAATATAAATCGTCGAATTCAAAGGCTCCACGCGGGAATGTCACTAAGCGTTATACCGTCCCGTCAAACTAAACATCACCTTCCCCTCATCAAACTCCTTCTCAAGGACCCACCGCTTCCTCGCCCTCACCCAGGCCCACATCGACGGGAACATGGACGGATTCGT
>Ga0307517_10001195_pt1 | contig 43790 bp, 43 predicted proteins | sample 23_EM_MG_FD_194515 | JGI IMG/M metagenome (GOLD analysis project Ga0307517, IMG submission 194515) | Populus trichocarpa ectomycorrhiza microbial communities from riparian zone in the Pacific Northwest, United States - 23_EM | ecosystem: Host-associated > Plants > Roots > Unclassified | place...
GCTAGTCCCGTACTATCTGAAGAGATAGTATTCCCCTACGCCTTATTATAAAGAAGAAGACTTGCTCACTATAGGAAATCGCTATCGTTGCCTGTTGCACAACTACCTAACAATAGGATTGTTACAAGGAGTATGGTTCACACTAAGGAATGAGGAAGCAGGTATAGTAGTTATCTAAAGTATAATCACTCTTGCTAACCATTGAAACAGCGCAAGAAAATGAGGCATTACTGGATGGAAATGTAGTGGATATAGCGCATAATACAGAAGGTAGATGTTCATTAACTATTATTATAAGTGATATGAGATATAAAGAAAAGTAACAGGTACTGAAGTGGCAATGTGAGAACTTGAGATTGTGCTGGAAGAGTTACTAGGAGGTAGGATGATGTGAGTAGGTTGTGAGAAACAATTGCTAACAGTTGACAGAAATTGCAAACGGAGGTCAGAAGTGCAGGTGGTATAGGCAGGAGAAGGTGATTAGAGAGTTTGGTGTTGATACAAGAGGAGTGCCACGGGTAACGTGCAGAATATGTCTCGTGTGTCTATGTGCTAGAAGATATAAGCCTAAATTGGCAGCGTGCACAAAAAGCTAATATATATGGGTAGAATACAGGCATCAAGACGAGCAAACCGAGTGGCAAGTCTGCGTAAGGAGGGAAGGGCAAGGTCAGTTGCAGGAGGACGATGGGTGCAACGCAGAACACCTTTGGCCTTGTTAGTCTAGCAAGCAAAGTGGAGGAGCAATGATCTAAGAAGGATGGATATCCTATGCGCAGGCTGTCATGCACAACACTGGGCTTCGGAGTCTTCAGCCAAGAAGCCTCCCGATGGTGAGGCAAGCTACGAGTCCTATTGCAAGCAGGGCAAGGCACTCATTGAGATAATGTGTCCACTATCTGAACCACTTAATACCTTAATGTGTGGAGATAATGCACGCCCAAGGTCATTTCCCGCTATTCAGCGTAGGTGGAATGAGCTATTTGCCTTCACCAGTATCAAGTTTAAGATAGATACCAGGATGAATGAGATTGGTACCGGCTTTTAACTATTTCAGGTACATGGTGCGCTCTATCATAGGCAGGTACCACTGATGCCTATCCGTGGATGGGATGCTCTCTATTCCCAGATTTATCTCCATGATCCAGCCTTGGCAGCGCTGGCGAGATCAAGACGTGCCTCGGAACTCGATGTTGCGATCGTGTATTCCTTGACCTTGACCCTCCAGGAGTGCAATCCAATGATCAGGATGTACCTTACAGCTCGGGAGCAGTTAGCCGAGATTGCACTAGCTGTGGAGTACTTTCGCCTAATTCTCAACCAACGACTTCAACTTGTTGTTGAACATGGCACAGATTTACGACGTCAGCATCTTCCTACTGCAGATCAAGTCTCCATGATTCTGCCCGAGGAGTATGGAGGTGCAGGATTTCGGGACCCTGTTTTGGCAAGAAGAATTGATGACAATTATTATGCTAACCCTTTCACATACATTAATTCCAATCATGCATCCTATCTTCCTCTTCACTATAATCTCCTTTTCCCATATGGGGAGCCCGGTTGGCACTGGGGAAGAACACTTGAAATTTGTGAGGGGAACCTTCAGAATAAGAACGTATCCCCGCGTACATTCTACAGGTTCCGTCTGCATACCAGGCCCCATGAGGCATCAACTCTGTTTCTTGCCCAAAGCTTATTCCAGCAATTCGTTGTGGATACCTGAGCAGTCTGCGATCAGAATAAGCTAAGCTGGATACATTCACATCAGGCCAATATCTCTGCAGATCTCTACATTGGGCTTGCTGATAGTTTAGTGGCTGGTAATGCTCCCCTGATTGCATTGGAAAGAGGGTTGTGGTGCCGTCGAGTTATGTAAGAGGCGATAGAGTTATGCAACAGCTGTACCAGTACAGTAAGGCAATCGTATGTCACTTTGGGAAACCATCACTTTTCATAACCTTTACCGCAAACCCAAAATGGGTGGGGATTGAAAAGGAGCTCTTGCCCAATCAGAGTACTGCCCACAGTCCTGATCTTGTTGCAAGGGAGTTCAATCTCAAGGTGTGTGATTTGCTCTATCAGATCCGACACAAGGAAGTCTGTGGTCCTGGGCTGGGTTGGTTTTCGACAATCGAGTACCAGAAGCAGGGGCTTCCACATCTACACCTCGTGGTATTTCTCAGACCTGACAATCAATTCCTGACAGGAGATAACATAGATGGCTTGATTAGTGGAGAGCTTGCTGCAGCTGCTAATGTAGTCGGTCAGGAACACGGAGGTATTATTGAGACAACAATGGTACATACTCACTGCTTAGCACGCAATGGAAGCGCTCTTTGTATTCAAGAACAGGACCCATTCAGTGTACTGACCTGCCGCAAGGGTTATCCACGTCCCTTCCAGGCGGAGAGTATTATCAATGAGGATGGATCTCCTAGATATCGGGGGAGAGATAGAGGCCAGTCTTATATATTGTCAGTTAAAAGGTGTGGAGAGGATATTCGTGCTATCATCGACAATTGCAGAGTGGTACCCTACAGTCTATATCTTTCTCTACCCTATAAGGCACATATAAATGTTGAGGTGTGCGTGTCGGTGAAAGCGGTCAAGTACATTCATAAGTATATTTACCAGGGAGGTGCTCGCGCTACAGTCATGTTAGACTCAGAGCAGGATGAGATAAAACAATATCTTCATGGTAGATAAATTGGTCCAACCGAGGCAATCTGGTGTCTATTCGAATTGTGCACGCATGGAGAGGAACCACCAGTGATGCATCTCGCCCTACATCTTCAAAATGAACAGCCAATATACTTCTCAGAACAGGAGCATCCTGCGTCAGTGAATGGATACCTCCCGCACCGCTCTGATCGCCTACTTCAAATACCATTCCTAAAGGGCAGATGGAAAACGGTATATGTATCATGAATTTCCATTACACTATGTGTATACACGCAAGGATAGATGGAAACCAAGAAGGCAGCGTATGTCAATTGGTCGCCTGTATGGAGCTAGCCCCTTTATGGGGGAACGCTACAACTTGCGGATTCTCCTGACTGTTGTTTGGGGTGCTACTCGCTTTAAGCACATGGGCACGGTGGATAGAGTTGTCTATCAAACCTTTAAGGCAACCTATATGGCTCTGCGTCTCTTGAAGGATAATGGAAAGTGGGTTGCTATGTTCAGAGATGGTCAGGAGTTTATGACAGGCCGTGCATTGCGTCATCTCTTTGCAATGGCGCTGCAACATACCACTATTACCAATCCACTCCTGATCTGGCAGCAGTTTGGGAACAGCTTTCGCAATGACCTATCTCATCTCATTGATACTGGTTGGGTTGTTATTCCTGGGCATGAGGCTGATATAGATGCCGAACCTGCCCTAGACTATGGACTCTACCATATTCAACCACATTTAGATGAGTATGGAAAATCCTTAGCTGATGTTGGCTTGCCACATCCACAGTTAAATTGGGGGAATATGCAAGGAGAGGCAGTAGGCAATATATTGGTTAGAGAAGAGATGGGTTATGAGATGGAGCAGCAGCGAGATGTGGGCTAGTATAATAAGACAGCAGTTGAACGAGGAACAGGTTGTCAGTTTTGATGAAATTGTTGCAGCGGTGGAGAGGTACGAGCAGGATCCACACTGAGATGGATCGTGGACTGAATTCTTTCTACATGGCCCACCTGGAACTAGTATAACCTTTCTTTGCAACTGCTTGTGCAGCGACCTCCCAGCTAAAGGAAACATAGTATTATGTGTCGCATCCTCAGGAATAGCTACCCAGCTGCTTCCAGGAGCCAGAACTGCACACTCAAGGTTTAAGATACATCTCTCCAACCATATCAATGCCGTTTGCAATATCACTCTGAACTCCAATCTTGGGCAGTTGATTCAGAAAGCCGCACTGATTATTTGGGATGAGGTTCCACTGTAGCATAAGGCTTGCTTTAAGGCGGTAAATCTGACTCTGAAAGATATTTGCAACTATGAAGAGCAGCGAATCTTTGGTCGAATTCCAATAGTACTGGGTGGTGACTTTGCTTAGATATTACCTGTTATTTGTCGAGGTACCCGGCCAGCAACAGTGCTTGCGTGTATTCGCTATTCCTCAATCTGGGAAAACCTACAAGTGCTCAAACTCAGTAAAGATATGCGTATTATTGTCAGTAATGCGAATCAGGTCTTTCTGTCATTCCTGAAAGTGATGGTTACTAACCCACTACTTCATGGGCATCTTCAACTACCAGCTATATTCGTCGAGTCTCTACCTTTGATCAACTCAGTAATCACCTGTATCCCCAGCAATTATTGACTGATACCTTCAATCGCCACAAGGCACTGATTGGAAGGACCATCATCGCTTTCTGTAATGATACAGTTAATGATTTCAACGATGTGCTCGTGTATAGGATACCTGGTGAGGAGTACCGCTTTGAGGCTGCCAGCTATGTTGAGGTTCCAGAGGATGCTGCTAGTGCAGAACCCTTTACAGTAAAATATTTACAGAGTATTAGTCTGGCATCTATTCCACCTTCATGTCTCAAACTTAAAATCAAAGCGCCAATTATCCTCCTCCGCAATCTGAGTGCAAGAGATAGTCTCGGCAATGGCACCAGAATGCGTGTATTAGGGATTCGGCGTACCTGCCTGCAGGTTGCTATCATGGATAAAAAGTTCAATGGCAAGATCTGCCGTCTCCTGAGGATCAACTTTACCACAAGAGATGATGATCTCCCTTTTATCCTCCAGCGTACTCAGTTTCCGGTGCGTTTACGCTTTGCTATGACTGTCAACAAGTCTCAGGGCCAGTCCGTGGAGCAGGTTGGTGTAGATTTACGCACTTCAGCCTTCCCACATGGGTAGCTCTATGGCGCCTTATCCCGAGTCACATCACTTCACGGTCTAACCCTTCTCTCATGTGATAATACACCCAACTATACAGAGAATATTGTCTATCCTGAAGTTTTACTTTAACCCGCTTCCCGTAACTTCACATCTTTTTTAATATTACCTAAATGATTTTCTTGCTGACAACTACTTGTATCTATTAGACAAACCCTCTCTCTACTCTATCCATCACTCCACTATTCTCCATTGATGCATATCTACTTTACTCCTAATACCTCCTGGTATCTCCCTTTTCCTACCAGAATTCTCTCTCTCTTCATTTATATTTTGCAATTCAATTACCAAGTTCTCTCTTTAAGATAATCTAATTATTGTTTTAGTAGAATACCGAGTTATTCAGCAACACGAATTTGTATTTATCAGTCGTCCATATTCCATATCCAAACCTTGACGGATATGTATCTTTATTGGTAAGTTATATCCTTTTCGCCATTATTTTACTTTAATTACATGGCCAATATAGCTTCTCATAATTGGTTCAAACAATCAATTATTGAATTTACTATTCTATGAAGATTGTATTTCCTCTCAAGAGTGATGAGTAACCAATAAATTAAAGGATATTGGAGGTAAGTTACTCTTGCTTAATATAAAGCTCATAATTAAACTGTAGCTAAGTTTTGAATAGACAAATTCATGAATGAGGCATGGGAATAATATTAGACACACATATAAATTGTATTAAGCATAAAGTATATATAGAGAGTAATAAAATGGATTAGCATTCTGCTTATCCTAATTAACTAATTCTCAAATTTCAAGCTATAGGTAGAATTGGCATTCAATTAATTTTGTTTTATAACTATTGTCCTATATTTTACATGTAATAAAGCAAGTTAATTTGTCACGCCATACTGGACATTTTAACACTGCAATTGCTTTTGTTTTATGAGAGTTCACTTGTACCAGGCTATAGTACAAGTTACTCTGTCGAGCCATACCGGACATTTTATGAATGCAATGGATTTCATAACTGTTCTCATACACCAGGCTATAATGTAAGATACTCTGCAGGTTTGTTTAGAATAAAAATAAAGAGAAAAGTAAGAGAGTGAGAAGTGGCTGTAGAAATTAAATCATTTTGTATATTAAATAGTTTTTACTTGGTTGATTTGTGTATATGCCTACCAGTGTGACTGCTATATTGATGGCTCCTTGGTGACTATTGTGTGACAGTTAACTACTCAGATCTTGGTAGGGCAGAGAATATTATATCTGTGGAAAAACAAGTGTAACTACTGTTTTGTTACAAGTTAGTGAAAATATTTTCATGGTATAACAACAGGGAAGCATGAAATCCTACTTCAGTAGATAATTGTCCTACCAATATTTCAACAAGCAACAAATACAAATATAAATTTGATATACTATATGAGAGAGCAGACGGGGTCGAGGTCTCGAGCCGGGGGATGCTAGTTATTATATAATAAGAGGAAGTTTGGCGCATCCATGATTCTAATTTGACATCAGGTCTTGGTGTTTTCAAATGTGATTTTCTGAAGTCACATCAGACACACCATAAATTGTGATTTGAGATCGGCATGCACCAAACACTCTATGATTTGATTCTGATTTCCACTCATACTTTTTTACATTTATAATCACATTTAATTAATTTTTAATAATGTATTTAACAAAGTAAAATATACTTTGTAAATCATATAATTATAGTTGTATAACAAACCCAATTGTTGATTCTCTTGAACATTTATGATTCTTTGTTCTTATTCATGTATAAATTATTTCTGCCTATTACACCTTTTATAATATTATAATCACCAATAATCAATAGCATTCATAATTTGAACGCTCATGTGATTACTCTAAGCAACAACTATCACAGTGCCCTATTTTTTAAAAGCAACAGGAGAATTCACAGAAAGTAGGTATTTAGTATTATTCATTCTTGATACATATTAAAAAAGCGTCTGCTTTATGTACTAACTTCAAGTTACCAATTTGGATAAAGTCCTAGAAGGAGTATTGAGAGGAAATGTCCTATGGAGTACTTACTCACACAGCAGGTATTGTGGCAATGGTGTCTTTAGCTGCTAGTGCATCGGTATATGGTGCAATTGCTGTTGTCAAACAGTGCATGTCACTGGGTTACTCTGTAGGAAGATGAATCCTAACAATGCAACCGCACTCAACACTCGTAGTTGAAGTAAGAATCAAAATCAAGATAAAGATAATTCAAAGTAGAATCAAGCGGTAACAGGTTAATATGGTTAAGCCTGAAAGCTTGACTTAATACGTTCACCTACAGACGGTTCAGAATAAGGTTTCTTGCGCTTTAGTTTTGTGGAATAATCCAAAGCCAGGAGACACTCATCAACCATTCTGACACTCACGAGCACCCTGCTGACCTTGGAGTTGTGCATCTTACCTCTCTAAAGTTACCTAATACTCGGAGGCAATGGGACAGCTTGGATATTAACTATCTTCACAAATAGGAGCTACTTGTGGTGATGTCTCTCCATCTACATCTTCATGAGAGCAAACTCTTTCCTATAGGTAGCATGTGAGTGGCCAACGGATATGACTACTGTGGGGATAATATTCATCGGGACTCGTGGGCCCAATGGTGGTTTTGTGTATACATGCTACGCAGTCTATCAGCCAATCTACTTGGCTATACTAAGCTTGTAAACCTGACAGAATGGTTCCACAATAAGAAGTTCTCACTTACTTAGCTCCAAGGAAGCTACCCACAGCTAACTATGCGGAACCATCTTAAATGGTGAGCAGACTCACACATCTAGAGTCCACTAATAATCCCTAGTAATGCTGCAGTTCATGGGGTAGCATGAGACTTGCATTAGGGTGGTTGCCCTGAAGGTCTTCATGATTCACCGGTCAGCGCCGAGCCCTCTACAGTTAACCATACCATTATTGGGAGGTCAAGGTATCCCGTGTGTGGTTCCAAGGCATTATACAGGTGGTGCCGGAGGATCCGGTCACCCTCACACGCTTTAGATATCCTTCCAGCAGCTTCTGAGTGGATACTGGGCTACAACTCATCTAGTGTTGTGGGAATGTTTCTATAGATCTAAGTTTAGTATGAAGCACATAACTACACAGCCGTACCGTGCTGTCACGCCGTACCAACTTTGGGGGTCGAGAGGGTTGCTAGGAAGATTCCCGCAAACTGTCAGGAGGTCCAGACAACTCCTACTGTCTTTGCACCCTACTTCCTGCCATTCCAAGTTACTCTTTAAACATGTAAGAGCACAACTATAGTGTGATTACTTTCTCAGAAGTCCGCTGATGACTTGGTCAGTGAAGGTAGAGTAACAGGGTCCCCAACGTAGGATAATGAGGTTCCCAAGGTAGGGTAGTAAGTTCATATCTTCATGCCTTGATTGTAGCGACCTTACAGAGAGGTAGCTACAGTGGATGAGACACAAGCCCATATGGTATACCAGCAGGGAACCAGATTGAGGCTAGACCAGTATACTTAGTATCCTACCGGTAGGCATGAGTTGGTACAACTGTCTACCAAGTGACTTAGTGACATAGGGTTAGACATGGTAACCCGTGTAGGCCAAAGTAACGCTGCTGGGCAGGGTAACCTTCAGAGAACATATTCGAGTAGAGTTATGGACATATAGTAAACATTGCACGGGTCTCTAGGGGAACATTATATGAGGTCATGCGGCCCCTAGAAGGCAATAAAAACATGGGAGAGGGTAGTTAGCCTACCCTGGAACGATAATTACCCTACCATGGGGACCCAGTTACCCTACCATGGGGACCCAGTTACCCTAATGAGGTACCCCGTTACCCTGCCTTGACCAACAAAGTCATCTGGGAACTTAGGGGAAAGTTATCTCACTATGTTGGGGCTCAGAAACTTTCATAGAGCCACTTGGTATGGCACACAATGGGTTACTGACAGAGCAGGAGTGGTCAGAACCTGCCATAAGATTCCAGGGATAATCCTAAACGCCCCTGCAGCCACAGCGTTGGTACGGCACAACAGCGATGTACAGCTGTGTGGTTGTGTGCTTCCTAGTAAAGTGAGATCCAGAGGAAGGCTCCGCCAATACGGCATGAGTTGTGGCCATCCAACTGACCAGTAGTTGTTCGCAGGATATATAAGGGGTCTGAGGGTGACGGCCTCCTGGGGCGCCACTGGCATAACGTCTGGGAACTACCTCCAGGCGTACTTTAACCTCCCGGTAGTAGTATGGTCAACTGTAGAGGGCTTGGAGCTGATGGGGAAAGCTGCAAGGCTTCCCGGACCACCACTCCAACACCAGTGTCAGGCTATACTGTACAATTACCATGGATTATTTGAGACTCTAGAGGTGTGAGTCTTCTCAAGATTTAAGAGGGTCCTACATGGTTGGCTGTGGGTAGCTTCAATGCAGTCAAGCAGCAGGAGATTTCTTATCCTGGAAGGATCCAGTCTGGTTTAGAAGCTTAGTATCGCCAAGTAGATTTGCCGATGGGCTACGTAGCTTGTATAGACAAAACTACCACGGGGCCAGTAAGCCCTAATGGATATTATCTCTATGGTGGGCATGTCGGTCGGCCACTGACATGCTACTGATAGGAAAGAGATTTCCCTCATGCAGACGTAGTTGGAGAGACATCACCAGGAGCACTCCCTATATGTGGCGATAGTTAATATCCAAGTGGTCCGACTGCCGCCGACTGTCAGCTCACCTGGGGCAGATGAGTAGGACTGCCCTGAGCCGTGCATCGTACTCATGCATGGTCCGAATCATTGACCTGTGTCCTCTGTCTTTATATTATTCTACTTACCTAAAGTAAGAGACACCCTATTCTGATAACCAACAATCCTCGATAGTACCTTTTCAGTGAAGCTTTCCAGCCTAACCATATTAAGTTTTACCGCTTGATTCTACTCAGAATTATATTTATCTTTATTTTGATCCTTACTCCTACTTTGAGTCTTCTGTGAGGTCGCAATCAGAGGATCCGTCTTCGTACCAGCTGCCGCCATTAACTTGATTCTCTTCGCGTGTCTGTATGACTACATATAATGTTCCCCTCGAGACCCTTGCTATATTTACTAAGTTTCCTTAACTCTACCCGCACATGGTCTCCAAAGGTTACCTTGTCTAACCCTATGTCACCAAGTCAATTAATAGACACCTGTACCAACTCATAAATACCGGTAGTATATTAAGCATACTGGTCAAGTCTCATTCTGGTTACCTCTTGCTGTATCATATGGGCTTGTGTCTAGATCACTGTAGCTTCCTATGTGTTAGGTCGTTACAGTTGATCAAGCTAGAGGACCAGAGGTTGTTCCTTCAATGGGCCTACCGTATTGGTCAAGTATATACAGATAATCCATTAAGCTCGCCGAATCCACAACTCATAAAACAATGCCTGGGAATGGAGCTCCTTGTCTTTAACAAGGTTTGTCAAAGGTTACAAAGCCATAGCCGCTTTGAGAAATCATCAAACTCGATAGTAGATTATCAGGTTTATATGTTTCTTCACATTGTTGCTACTGACGCTTCAAACCGCAAGCAACAGAGAGTTTCCAGCCCTTCAGAGCACCTATTTCCTCCTATTTCCATCTTGTCCTTGCTGCTATTATGCAGTTCGAGGCAAGTTTTGTCAACCAGCCATCTCCACCAAGTGCTGGCTATACTCCTATTCCTCAAGAGATCCGCAAGTTTCCCAAATTTTACCATTATTTCCAGAACTGTATTGGTGCTTCCCTGGAAGGCTCTCTGGTACCTGTAACTGTTCTGGCCAAGCTGAGGTCTATATATGACTATCATAAAGGCTTTCCCGCACAAAACGTCCTGGTTGTATCCTCTTTCCATTTTACACTTCAATATGTGCTAGCTGGCTAGGCAGGTTCAGTCCATGATTCCGGTGTTCTTGAAGCTGCTTATAAATCTGGATTTCAAATCCCTGATGGCAAATACTATCTTGCAGACGCAGGAGATGCTTCACCAACCTCTCTTCTTGTACTCTATTGTGGTGTATACTACTATCTCAAAGAACAAGGGCAAGGAAATCTAGTGCCAGTGTACACCCAATTTCTGAAATTCTTATCTCTCTTATTATAATATTTATTTTTAGCTGCTTAATTAGTTTTATATGATTACTAATATATTAGGATTCAATAACTTAGACCACAGAACGCAAAAGAACTATTCAATCAGTATAATGTATCTCTACCTAATATTGTGAATAGAATTTTGTGAACTCTAATGGCCTGCTTTCGTATTGTTTTAAAGTCTATCTATGATGATCTAGAGACGCAAGCTCTTCTAGTCCGAGCTTGATGCTGTTTGCATAATTTTATTGCACGAGAGGGACGAACCGTGGATGCGTAACAAGAAGTAGAAAAAGGGGTACAAGGTCAGTGAATAGTTCAAGACCAATAGTATTAAGCTGTTAATAAAGATGAGAATTGCTAATTAAAATCTTTATTTGCCGAATGTAAGATATCTCTAATCAAGCAACATGAGAAGAGGTGGTTATGAACAGGAAAGATCTCATGCTCACAATAGCATGATCAAAGAAGAGGATATACCGGAAGACAGATATAAACACACAGCTCAATCAAATACTCAAAGCCAGCCACCAACTCCCAATGACAGTCCATCACAGTACGTGCTTAGTCGACAGCAAGAGCTTAAGAGAGAGAAAATGTGATCACGGATTGCATGAGAGATGTATAAAGACTACTGTATCTACAAACCTTGACTGTCAGCCAACCTAGAATGTAACTAGCAATCATCAAATAGTGAATACAATTAGCAAAATTTGAACTTGAATGAGAACAGCTATATGTTATAGTTAACTGGAAATCAAGTGAATATTTCGTTCAATTCCGTCTGCTTGCATTATGGGAACCTCAAATGCCAAAATTCAAACCTTAACCTGATCTTCGTTGAGAATGTTCAAGGCCTCACTATACTTCTTGATTCTAATGGCAGTATTTTCAAATATCTTATTGAGCACAAGAACTGCATGCTCAATGGGTGTCGATTGTGTAAAACCTCTATTTGCAGGATATCTCCTGGCAGTGTGCAGACTAGCAGTGCTCGTCTCAGATGGTAGATGCAAGGATGAAGCTACTGTATCCTGACTTGCTTCACGGAATGACGTAGCGAAGGACGCCATTCTACCAGCAATAGTGTAAATACTGCTTTCAATGACACTCAATCAGGTTCACTTTTCTCTTTTTCCACAGGATCTTTCAATCATATATTAAAAATGCTGGCCCTTTGTACTCTTATGCCAGTAGCAGTTGCCAGCTCTCCCGTTGGTACAGTATTCTGACACACCTCTGTCATTTCCGTAAATAGCCTTAAAGTTGTGTCCTTGAATTCGCGTTCTCCCGGTTGTACTTTTAATTTTTATACATTTTTTAATATTATCATGTCAAACTATGCTTGATTTTGGGATTTGTTAATCTTGCTTACCTTAAGATACTTTGTCCTAACATCCTCTGATGCAGTGACTAGCTGATGAGTCTCATCTTACCCAAATCCTGAGTTGCCTTTTGAGGTCTCAAAAACCTCATATCCATGCCTAGGCTATAATAACCTGCTTTGTAGATCATTATTTATATGATAATATTATAGAAGGACCTATACTTACGTCTCTTACTCTGGTCTTAATTTGTTCAAAATTCATCACTGAACAGAATGCCTGATTGAACATCATAGTCACTGCATTTCATGCTTGAGGGTTAAAGCTGGTTCCAGCCCTACGCAGATAGCATTACTTAAGAAGCTCATCAAGCCGTGTTTTGTCCTGATTATCATCAGGGGCATCTGTGGACTTTCAGGTATTGGTGGCTGTTCTCACAGCTCTTTTTATACTGAAATGATTGGAACCATGCGTGTGAATACATTGTGGAAAAGTTAGAAATAATAAGAATAGTTGTTATTTCCAATTTCCGGGGACTTGGTTGTTCTTAGTTACTCTAATTAACACTCTATTTTGAAAATAGCCACAATACTAATTATTTAATCTATCTTATTTTACCCTAACCTAGTGCTTAAAATAGTAAAATATAACAACCCCAAATCACGTAAATAAATTTCAAATCAGAATCGCATATCCAATCAGATTTCAAACTGAGTGTGCCAAACACCACTTGGTTTCAAATCATGATTTTAAGTCAAATCATGATTTCAAATCAGATTCATGGCATGCCAAACACCCCCTACTATTATGATATCTGTTTCAATCGCAGTTTTGCAACAGCTGTTCATATTAAGATTAAATCGGCTAATTAGATACTTACCCTAACATTTAGCACCAAAAAGCCCCTGGCTCCAATAGATGTCTCATAGTGTTATACAGTGTGACTTATAGATACAACAATCACCTTGGCCTGATAAGAAATCTTGCGTGCATGCCCCTGACCAAAGGTTTCTTATCAGACCCAGCTGACTATTATATATTGGCCACACTCCACCAAGAGTCTGGCTTCACCTGGTACCTTTCACTTCTGGCCTGCTTTCATGCCCAGTACCACCACTACCACACATCAACTTTCATTTTTTTTCTCTTCAAAAAGAAAAACCACTACCACTACCACCACCACTACTACTACAACAACAACAACAACAACAACAACAACAACTACTATACTTTTTCTTGCTCTACACCAACCTTCCTTTTTCTTCTACCAACTACACTTCATAACCACTCCAACAACCACTACCACTACTACTACACATCAACCTTTTTCTTTCTTCTTCCTCCACCACCAGTTCAACTACTACCACAACCACCATCACAACCACTACCATACTTTTTCTTACTCCACCTCAACCTTTTGTTTCTTCTTCCACTATCATAACTATGACAACTACGACTACCGCAACCATGATTTTTCTTGCTCCAAATCTGTATTCATCTTTTTTCTCTTTTTCGTTCCACTACCACAACTACAACTCCAACACCACTTTTTCTTGCTTTACTTAATCATTGTTCTGCATATCAATCTCTCGTTTTCTCCATATCACGCTTCATTTTTTACTTTAAATCAACCTTCTTATCACGAGACTTAACAAGAACGTTTAATCACTACTAGTCTGCAGTGGTTGACATCACTCAAGTTACCTTTACTGTGGCCTCTCCTGCCATCTTGACTACTACTTTTACCTCCATCTTAATTCTATTAAATCTTATACTCAATTCAAACATGAAAGCTATTCATCCCAATAGTGGGGTTCTTGTCATGTTCACATCCATTGCTCCCAATTGCTGAAATCCTTAAAACATGTATCAATTGCATTACTCGTATTTAAAATCATATTTTCTCGATCAAGTTATGATGATAAGGCGCTATTCTATAGAAGATTATATAATAAGTTCCCAGAAGTACTTGAGTTATTATACCATGCAGGATAAACTTAGAAGAGGTGTATGAGGAATGTGGAGAATGCCAGCGTAGAGGAAGAGGCCGGGAATAAGCTCATTATGATAATTGAAATTGGCAATACTTTGAGGACTCTGTGTGGTTCCTACTATGAGAGCTATTTCATTATAAAATGATATTTTCTGTTATAGCTAATAAGGCGTTAGAATTCGTTTGCAAATCCCAGATATAGGTTATCCACTCCCTTTTGTCCTATCTTCAACTATTGCCCCCTTCTGATACCTTCTACTACTATATTCTACCCTGAGTTTCTCTGTGCCATCTCCCCTTTCTCTATCACAATGCGTCCACAAACTTGAAATATTTCCCCCCTTTGTGCCCTTATCTAAACAAGATTCTCACACCTAATCCCACCCCACTCCTCTGGGCAAACTGTCAGAATCCACCAAAGTCATTGATTTCTAGGGAGATTTCCTTATTATGCACGTTAAAATATCATCCAAATATTTATAGCTTTGTTCACCTGGCCTCTGCAACTTGCGATCAGACTATTCCGTTACTGCTTGTACTGAATCTAAAGACATTAGGCATGCTAAAGGCTCCCCTGAAGCATTGAGTGTTGTCTACAACAATTTACACTTCAAACCTGACTGCATTACCGATAACTTGAACATCTCCTGTAATCTCACTTTGGAGATCACAAAAGGTGCAAATGCATACTGTCTAAACAAGCATTTAGGCTTATGGAAAGAGGTTAGAATTAGCAACTAGGAAGTCGCTAGAACCCAGAAGAGGTGTCTTCTGCTTCTATGTTGCAATCAAAACAAATTGTGGGAGGAATCTCTGAACTTGATTCTGTTGGGGGGGAGGGGAATGAGATGAAAATGATTGTCGTAATTGGATACGATTAGAGTTCGTTACTGGGTGGACAGGGCCCCGAAAAACGCGGGCCCCCGGCCCTTTTCCCCGCCCCGCCCCACTCAACGGCCTCGGGCGGGGTGTCTTTTTCGGCATTCCCTGCCCCTGTCCCCGCTCAGGCCCCCGCCCCACCCATACCCCAGACGGGTCCCCGTTAAAAATAGGTGGTAACAAACGGGGCCCCGTCCAGGGAATGAGTGCGGGTGGGCCCCTGACGGGGGCAGGGCGGTGATTACCCGAAACATACCCCCCCCGGCCCCGTGTAAGGGCGGGGTCTGGCGAGTGAAAACCCGCCCCGCCCCGCCTCGTAACGAACACTAGATACGATTTGGAGACTCAACCTGGTTCCTGGTATGATATCTACTGCAAAATGAGAAGAGTTATAGGCAATGTATTTTTGGAATTCATAGCAAATACACAAAGCTAAATTGTCTCCTTCTACTGCAAAGCAGTCTCCCAAAAACGTCAGGAATTTAAGCTTCTTAAAGAGAACGGAATAGGATAATTATCATGATTGTAGTTTAAAATGAGTTAGGAATTGGCCCGGTTCCTGGCATAACATCTCTTCCATGTCAAAATCATAACAATTGTAGGTGATGAATTTGATAATTCATAACAAATCTCTGATTTATATCCGCAGCTGCCTCTAGTATGCAGTATATTATGGAATATGGAATACTAGCTCATCTGAAGAGGAATGGAATGAGGTAATCATGATCTTGGGAATTGGAAATAATTTGGGAACTTAGCGTTGTTCCTAGTATGAGATATATTCTACTCTGCACTAATAACTATAGGTATAAGTAATAGTTTTTTTGAATTCATAACAATTCTCTGATATACTCACATCGCCGGTTTGAAGTTGCATTTCCTTTGCGGGTATAATGCATCTTGGTGTGACAACGGGCATTGTTGTGTAAGCACAATTTGAAGAACCAGACATGAGCCTGATTGCATCATAACCGTCCAAACTTGAATGAATTGGGTGAACGATACTTGAATTCCACTTATACTGCAACAAAACCCAACCCGCTCAAAAGGCACCCCCGATTAAAGCAGACAACTATTTTAGGAAAGTTAGTGGTGAATACATAATGCAACGAAGTCATGGCAGATGTGGCTCTCCCTCGAGAGTGCCACTTCTGATGCGAGCGGTGGTTTTAGCTCTTCATTAGCACGGAAGTCTTACATATCCGGGGATTGAACACAAGGTTTGTGTAAAGCAGAGGACAGCTAGTGATTTAGTGAATTGAGCTAAGCTAACTTGAAAATACTATCTGCAGTTGTTAAAGTGTTAACTAATAATTGGAGGTAGTAGTTACGGGCCGCTGATTCAGAGAACTTTCAGGATGTTTTGGCATGCTTAGAGGATCAGCATGGAAGAGGAAGACCTCAGAAGATACCTGAGGGTAGTGAAGAGTCTATTGCTCTATATAATCTGTCTCAAAAGGATGAGGAGCATTGGAAAATCCCTTTTGAGGATATAGCAAAGGAGCTGGAGATTCAGGCTGCCCAATCCACTCTTGAGCATGTATTCCACGATCAACATGGATTGTTTAGAAGCAAGGCCACTCATAAGCCCTTCCTATCCCCTCAACATATGGAGTCTCAGTTGGCCTTTTGTCATATGGCTCTCAATATTTCAATAAGGGAAATTGTATTCACAGATGAGAGGTTGGTGCATTTAACTCGGTTCGAAGACAACGAAATGTTACAAGAAACCGGGGAGTTGACCCAAGCAGTGGGCAATTCATGATAAGCAGAACAATCAAACTATTCGTGTCATGTTTTGGGGAGCAATTTGCTTAAACCATTGAGGACCCTACCACATATGGGAGAAAGAAACCCAAGATGATGAGAAGCACTATCATGAGATAGTAGCCCATGAAAATCACATACGCCGAGAACACCAAGAGCAAAATCAGGCCCAAGCAGCCATACCCAGGACCTGGCAGTCATGAGCGCTTGAAGAAATCAACAGCAATATCGAATGGCAGAATGCAGAGAAAGGATGGCAATGGAGACTCAAACGCCGACGACGTGGACCATACCATGAGTTTAAGGGAGAACAACTCAAGTGCCAAAGCAAGCGGGGTATTAATTGGGTCTCCTACCGTACTCGAGAACTAGAACCACTTCTTTATCCTTGGATCAGTGAGCTTCAAGCTTCTACTGGTATGCCAGTAACATATCTTGTCGAAGACAGTGCCCCCGCCCACCAAACAGGGTAACGTGTTTATGCAGAAGAAAGAAGAAAAAGGGGTATAATTACTTTTAAGTGGCCCTTAAACTCACCAGCTCTAATCCAAATTGAGTGTGGATGGGGTGATAAAAAAGATGAGATTGCGACATTTCAGTTTACAGGGGCAAGTCAGGAGACAGTAGAGGAGGCAAAAGCAGTTTTCGTTCAAACTTGGAAGGAGTATGCTCAAGAGCTTATTGATAGAAGATGCCCAACATTTTATGAGAAGCTTGAACGATGTATATTACATGTGGGAAACAAGAATTTTAATGGATAGTAGAACATATAGGCATACTAGAATAGGATGGCTGTTGTATATACTCTTTTGCACACAACCATGGGTGTCTTCATGATACTTCACGATGCTCACTTCCAGTACTTGAAATTCTGCTTACAAAATAACCCCGTTGTCATGCCAAGATGGATTATACACGTAAAGCAAACGCGACTTCAATCCGGCGACGTGAGTATATCCTCTGCTCCCTCTGGCATGAAGTATATCATTGAATATTGAATGCTAACTAATTTGAAAAGGAATGCAATGACGTGATTATAAGCATGAGAATTAGAAATAATTTAGAAACTCTGTGTTGTTCCTCATATGAGATATATTCCACTCTACATTAATAATAACAGTTATAGCTAATAAATCTTTAGAATTCATTAGAAATCCTAGGTGTAAAATCACTTGTGCGTCTGGCAAGTCAAAGTTTACTAAGAAAATGTGGGATGATAGCCTATTGGACAAGGAACGAAATGTGATGACAATCATCATCGAGATCAGAAAGGATTTGGAGACGCAGCATAGTTCCTACTATTAATATATTCCATTTGATAATAATAATTACAGATATAGCTCCTAATCTTTTAGAATTTATTTCGAAACTCCACCTCTGAGTCATTCGCTCCATCCTCTCAGTGATAGAATACTTTCTGAAAATATACAAAACATGGGGACAACATGCAAAATTCTACTTGCAAACCCTTCTTCTAATGCTCCCCTCTACGAGCAACTCCACTGCACCTACCAGATGATACAATCTGTTGTCTGACTCACTTGTATTCTTTGTTTAAACTATACTATTCTCACAGCGAGCTATCATTGCTATAGCGCCTTCTTCATATCTTGTCTGGCCATCTTAATCAAGACTGACCATGACAGATGTAAACCAAGTTTACTCTATTGGGACTCGGCAATCTACAGTGGCTTGCAAATAGGGAGGAAGTAGATACAATACTAGCTTGGGTCAAAAACAGGGAATTTAAAGTATAAGTTATATTATGAGCGCGAGAGGTTGGAAGGTGATGCTATGAGAGTGGGCTGCCAGGGTAATTATATTTTAGTCTATATCCTAGCACTCGGGTTACTCTTGTAGAATACTTTGTTCTTCCCCCCTTAGGCTCACACCCTCTCTTGTCTATCTTACTAGTGTTTGTTTACACAACACAGATCCCACAGCAAGTTATGAAAACAATGCAGGGTTTGCTACCTGCAGTCTGACTATGTTAATAAAGTCTGTCGATAGTAGTATTCAACCAAATTTAATCTATAAGGATTGTCTAATCTGCAGTCAGATCAAGAAGGAAGTGGACCAGATAGTGATACTGGTTGAACAAGTGAACATTTCGCCTAGGAATCACATTGAGGTGGGGTGTCAGCGGGCTTGACATATGAGTCCCTTGAGCTTGTGAAGGAGAGGCCATATGGGAATGGGCCTGTTGGAAAGGAAATGGGCTAAGAGTTTTACAAAATTGTTTCCTGTATTCTTTAATTTCTTTATATTAATTTCTTTTACTGGTACAGGGTACTCATTTTCTTACGACATATCTGTAGCAGGATTTTAATAATGTTACTGATTTTGTTCAGATTTTCTCTTTTATTCCTTTTGTTACGGTGATCAGGGAACATGAAAGTGTTGTAAGAAGTAGGTCTTAAACATTCTAGTAATATTGAAACGGCATGGTATGAAATTTGGGACTTCACAGAATTGGAATATGGCGTCTGAAATAAGGTTACTGAATGGTATGAATAGATTGCTAGTAGCAATGAATATAATACTAGGTGGGAGACTGAATGCCGGAAAGGTTCCCTATATAGTTTGGTTCTCAGGCGTCAATTGTAAGAGCATGATAATTCCGAAGTGAAATATACTTTCTGACAATTTGTGGCACTATCACGTTGGTATATTTTAATCAGGTTGTGAGCCCAAGTGGTTGGCAAAACTGGCTGGTCAGATAGAGGACTTGTAGGTTGACGGTTACAGCACTGATGGATTACAAAGGGCGAACCTAGATTGTAGATGTTGCAATATTCGAAATTTTTTCTATGTATATTCAATACACTTTGTGTATTCTTTCACTTAGTTTGCGTTTCAGCTCACGCTGTCCACCGCTTACTGTAACGACCCTATAGATAGGTAGCTACCGAGGTCTAGACTCAAGCCCATATGGTATAGCTAGAGGTAACCAGATTGAGGATAGACCAGTATACCTAGTATACTACGGGTAGGCATGAGTTGGTACAAGGCTCTACAAAGTGACTTGGTGACATAGGGTTAGACAGGGTAACCTTCAGAGGGTATGTTTGCGTAAAGTTAAGGATACATAGTAAACGTTGCACAGGTCTGCAGGGCAACATTATATGTGGTCGTGTGGACCCCCGAAGGTAATAAAGGCATGAAGGCGTAAAGTTACCCTACTTTGGAAACATGAATACCCTACCTTGGAGACTCAGTTACCCTACTAAGGTACCCCAGTTACACTACATTCACCGACAAAGTTATCTGCGGACTTAGCAGAAAGTTGTCCCACAATGGTAGGGCTCTTGAATGTTGAGAGGGTGGCTTCTTATGGTACGAAACGGGCTACTCACAGAGCACGAGTACTGTGAACCTCTTGTAACTTTCACGGGATATTTCTAACACCCCCTTGCGGCCCCAGCGTTGCTACGGCGCGACAGCACTGTCTAGCTGTGTTGTGGTGTGCTTCCTAGTAAAATGAGATCCATAGCAACTCTCACACAATACTGTATGAGTTGTGGCCGTCCAACAGACGAGAAGCTGTTCGCAGGATTTATAAGTAGTGTGAGGGTGACCGCCTCCAGGGGCGCCACCTGCATACCGCCGGGGAACCAGCTACGGGCATACTGTAACCTCCGGGTAGCACTATGGTCAAATGTAGAGGGCTGGAGGCTGTCCGCGGAAGCTACAATCGATCCAGGACAACCACCCTAAGGCCAGTCCCAGGCTACCCCGTGAGCCGCCATCGCATTACCATGGGTTAATAGTGGACTCTAGAGGTGTGACTCTTGCCATGATTTAAGAATGTTCCGCATGGTTGGCTGTTGGTAGCGTCCATGCAGTCAAGTAGCAGGAGATTTCTGATCGTCGGAGCATGCAGTCAGGTTTAGAAGCTTAGTATAGCCTGGTAGATTTACCAATGGACTGCGTAGCTTGTATAGACGAAACCACGACTGGGCCAGTATGTCCCAATAGATATTATCTCTACGGTGGGTATGTCAGTCGGCCACTGACATGGTACCGATAGGAAGAGTTTTCACTCATGCAGATGTAGTTTATGAGACATTACCGGGAGCACTTCCTATTTGTGGAGATAGTCAATATCCCAGTCCTCCAACTGCCGCCGAATGTTAGCTCACTTTAGGCAGGTGTGTTGTCAGCCCTGAGCTGAGCAGGGTTCTTGCGAAAGGTCATCATGGTTGACAGGTGTCCTCTGGCTTTACATTATTCTACTTACCTAAAGCGAGTGACACCCTATTCTGCTAACCAACCATCCTCGTGAGATCTTATTGAGTGAAGCTTTCAGGCTTAAGGATATTAAGTTTTACCACTTTATTGTACTTTCAATTTTCTTTGTCTTTATTTTGATGCTTACTCCTACTTTGAGTCTTCGGTGTGGTCGCAATCTTTGGATCTGTCTTCCTACTGTGTCCCCTATTTACACTTACATTTCTACATCTAAGATATCTATTATCGTATTTTATTGATTATTTAAGGACAAAATCTGTCGATTCAACACCTGCTTTCCAATCAGGTATTTACGCTTTTACCCTTGTTTATTCATCTCTTATAGACCATTCTTGGTCATGATATATCTAATAATGACTCCAAACCCGTTTCTTTTCAACAACATTATTTTGGATTAACATGGCTGAATTTCAGGGTACAACATGTTCAAACTTATGTTTTATTCATTGGTTTTCGTATATTTCTCTTAGGCATATGGACCCGCACTTTTCTATCAATCAGGTACTACAGCCTACCTGGCTTAGAACATTTAAGAACCGAAACTCGTACCCATTATCTCTTCACCTCCTTGCTAAGCGTGTCTCACAACCTCCTCCTACTTGCCTAGTATTATCCACATATAATAGATCACGCCTTATTTATATTATTAAAAAGTGAATTTACTAGTGTAATAGTGGAGGCAACAGGGAGGTGGACAAGGACATATCCATACTGTACTCCCCTCTTTTGTTTTAGCAATAGTTATCGAGTACATTCACTCAAGTTCTCTTATCATCATTGAGGATATCTTTATGTTTACCTTATTTGTGAGTAATGATTTCCTACATCCCGTACTGTTTAGCTTTCAGAATTGATACCTTCTTGCCTTTTCCCTCGATACTTTCTTTCTATCCTGTGGTTTAGTATCTAGCTGCCAATGGTACTACTTGCTGAGACAAAAGTCATTGTGTTGGTACTAGGTTAGTGTGTTTAATATAAATTGTATAAGTAAAACTTATTTTATTGGAAATAGGAATAATTGACAAAACTAAACAATTGTAGAACAATACTATTAAAAATCTGCAGGCAGGACGGTGCTTCACTATTGGAAACGGATACCAATCATCCTGAGTGTCCTGCATCTATTAGGAAACTGTATCAAACCTGTGTAACCAGATAGCAATTCACTGATTCAAATAGACAGTAGTGTTCATGTTAGTTTGGAAGAAGAAGGAATATGGGAAAGGGAGTGTGAGATATACAAGAAGAGTCTGGTACATAAAAATACCAATACCCTATACTATTGTTTTCCGTTAGGGCAACCAGCAACAGTAGTTTTATTTCTTTCCTCTTGGCCGGCACAGTGGTGTCCAGAGATCCTTTCTTTGGTTCTGGGGGGCCCACCAAAGGGTTTGTATCTTTCCCTGGTTTCGTTTCTATTCTTGTCTTTCCTTACATGTCTGGAGGAGTTTATTCCTTCGTCTTGCTCTTGTCTTACGTGCTACAAGGGGGGAGGGTGGGCTCTGGGTTCGAGTGGTTTAACTTTTCCCATGAGGGCGTGAAGCGGCTCGTTGGATTGTTTATTGGTTTTGTTTTCGCCATAGCTAGCGCTCCATGTGGTTCCTTGTACCTTAATCAACAAATACATGATATAAATAAATAAATAAAGAAATATAAAAAAAAACTCTGTACTATTGTTTTAATCACCCTCTCTTTCTGTCTCTTTTCTTATTCAATCTTTCAATATTATCTATCACATTGCTCTTTATAGTCTCTTGTTCAAAGTTCCATATTTAATATTTACAATCGGTTACTCCACCTTCTTATTTGAACTCTGAATTTGATGTCTGTAAACTTGATTGGTGAAAAAAATATAAGGGGTACTAGTCAGTGTAAACCTTTGTGATATCCTAGGCTCTTCTTTGTTGTTTCTTTTTTCTTTGGCTCAATACCCAAGCAACACATAATATGATTAGTGCAATTACGGTATAATAGCGCACCTGCCACTTTTGATTTAATCCACTTTTTTCCCTTCTTGTCTTCCAACTCTTTTATCCTTTTCTTCCTTTTCATCTTTTATTATTCCAATTTCTCATAACACATCTTATAGTTTGTATGTACAAAAGATTGGTATAAAATAATTCACTCATCCTCTGCCAATGGGGCGGTTTGTGAAGCTTCCTCAGAATAGAGACAATTTTGGATGAACTTCACCTCCACCACAACACAAACATACAGTTCCAATCCTTGAGTTTTAGGGAATTTCAGGAGTCCCATATATCTATCATATGATGCAACTTGAAACAGCTGACGAACTTTTCAATACTCCAGAATAAACTTGATAGAACTTCCTGTATAGGCTTCGGCCTTCAGCTTGGGGAATTATAAGGCTCCTGAACACATTCCACTGGCAGAGAATAATACCTGTTCCGCAATTCTGGCTCCTCTGTTAATTTCTACAAATGGTGGACTACTTACAACAATTCAAGGATTATTTACACGAGCAAGTTGATATTCTAGACTTGTCTCTTGGTGTTAATGGAGGTGTAACAGGTTTATTCCTGTCCAACGAAAATACAATAGGACCGGTGATAGACCAGCAAGCGCTGGTTCTAAGGGAAGCTTCAGGGGACCGGAAGTAAGAGATAATAGGTGAAGGACAAATGTGACTCAGGGATTGCCGTTCAACCAAGTGTATTCTTAGACTGAAGGTCTGTCGAAGTCTGCTGTCTCCTGGTAGCCAGGAGACTGGTTTAAATACAAAACCCAAGAGCGATATCCTTTCTGCAATCACGATCATTACCAGTAGCTGCGCACATACCGGAATCCTGTAATCCTGCAAGACCAAAGAAAGAATCAAAGCTCAGCCTTGTCCAGTGCTACTTGACCATTCCATACCCGGAATCATAAATATAAACTTCCAGCAAAGTAAACTAAACATAGCAATACGATAGTATAGCCTATTTGACTCAGAGACAGTGGCGCAGCTGAAATCAAATCAAATGAACAAAATATAAATCAACTAAACATAGGAGATCCTGCACTGCACGCTCCTGTGTACCATTACCGGAACATGTACATATGTTACATTCCCTTATTCTAAAAAATCAACAATCATTGCAAAGTCCTCGCTGTCCTCTGCGCTCTCGTCGGTGTGCCATAGAAGGCTGTCCTCATCTGAGGGGAAATAATCCTGCTCAGAGCTACTAGAATCATATTCCTCATCGTCATACGGTTCACAGAAGTCGTCTTGGCAATCGTTTGCTGTGCATGGTGAGGAGGAAACTTCCATAAGTTCCCAGGAAGGTTTAATGTAGTGGGAGGTTATCTGGGGCGTCGGTTCTGCTGGGTGGTTAGCGTTCCAGTATTCCTCTATGAGTTCCAGGGAGTGGTTGAGGTTCTCGAGAGGTTCCCAGAAGTCGTCAGCTCGCTCATGGCCTTTCCAGTGAGCCAGGAGTTCATGCCTGTTGTTCTGGCTGCAGTAGTCGAGTATCTGCTCTGCTTACCATTCTTCTGCATTATCGATTAGGATGGGTTCTGGCTTGTCCATCCTGCGGGACTTGAATATATCAGGATCATTCTCTCTGTATTCCTGAAGGGAGGAGACCTGGAAGTAATGTTTCTGGCGGGCCATTCTGGTCAGGAGGTGTAGTTTGTAGTTGTCTGTGTCAGGTAGATGTTCTAGGACCTTGAAGGGTCCGAACCAGCGTGGTTCTAGCTTCTTGGATCGTCCAGGGCAGGAGGTATAAGGGCAGCATCTAACAAGAACTCTCCTCCCATTCTGGAGGAGTTCCTTTAGGGGTTTGCGGCGTTTGTCTGCTTGGACAGTCTGGCGGAAGGTAGCATGCTTTCTGGCCATGTCTACTTCTATTCTCGTGGCTTCATGGGTGTTTAGAATTTCGTCCACAGCGGTACCTTGCGCGCGGATCACGGACAGGGATAAATATCTTCCATGGGCGTCCATAGAGGGCGTGGTATGGCGAAATGCCTAGGGATTCATGGGGGGCGCAGTTCATGGCTGCTGCAATAGCTGGGAGGGCGCCGGACCAGTTGTTCCATCTGGGGTTAACGAAGCTCCTCATTAGCTGTTTGAGGGTGCGAATCCTTCGCTCAACCTGGCCATTCGTTTGCTGGTGGTACTGGGTCGCCATCCCGACCTGGATACCCAGGGACTTCATCATTTGTGACTACAGCTTAGAGGTAAAGCGAGAGTCCAGGTCAAGGACAATGCTGAGGGGGAGGCTGTGGACATCGAAGATAGTACTGTTGAGTTTCTTGAATATCTTCTCAGAGGTAGGCGTGTCCTTGTGGGGGAAAGGGTGTGTATAGGAGGTAATGCGGTCCATGATGACCATGATAGATGTATAGCCTTGAAATTTGTTGAACGGGCCGGCGAAGTCTATGGCGAGAGATTGGTAGGCTTCGTCAGGCTCAGGGAGGGTAAGGGGTCTTCCATAGGGTAGGGTGGTGGGCTCGTTGTTAATCTGGCACTTATCGCATGAGCGACAGTATAGGACAAAGTCCTGGCGCATCTGTGGCCACCAGAAGAAGCAAGCCGCATAGGAATAGCATTTGTAGGCTGAGAAATGTCCGAGGCCTTCATGGACAGTTTTGAGGATGAAATCCCGTAGGGATAATTCCTTCTGAAGAGGTCCTACTGCTATATAAAGGTTTTCCTACCCGTTGGTATTTTGGGCAAGTAGAAGGCCATCGCCGATAGAATACTGCAATTCGTTGTCAGGTAGTTTGACTCTGGTGTAGAGGGTGTCATTCTCACTGGCTTCTCTGACTCGCTGGGCGAGGATTCCCATAAGGCGGGAGTGTAAGGTGCTTAGGAATTGGTTGGCATTGGTAGCATCATCGGAGTCGTAGCCTGCTTGGCTGTATAGGGGTCTAAAAGCTGGCAAGGCCATAGGAGGCGTTGCTAGGATAGTATAGTTCATGCGGAAGGGCGGGAGGTTCTCTGAGAGGTAAGGGATATCGGGGAATGAAGCCTGCCTTCCTCAATGGCAGTATTCGATGTTGGCGTCCTATCCTTGACTTTTCTCCTCGTCTTCTTGCTCTGCTTCCGGGCCATAGGGTCCTTGGGCAAGTAGCTCGCACCTTCCTTATCGTCCTTATGTATTTCACATTCGTCATTAGTGCATGACATCCAGCTCATTTCTGTGTGGCGTTGTTCCATTTCACTAGTGATTGGGAGAGTTATATTATCACCCCAGGAGTTTCCAATAGATATTCTGCTATCATTGCGGGGTGCGCTGGATGTAGGTGGCGAGGAGGTAGAGGCCTTACGCTTCTGGAATCGGGTTACTGCATTGCTAGTAATCTCGTCCATAAGGTATTCCGGGCGGCAACGATTGATAGAGTCGCTGTTGGTGATGGTGGGAGAGGTTTGGGCTTCGCCTGAGTGGTACATGGCGTCGTCTGATTCTATGCCAAAATCGGTAGAGGACGTGTAGCTTGTGTTGATCTGTAGTGGTTGGGTAGGGTCTGGTAGCTCAAGGCTGTCATAATTGCAAGTGGAGTCCTTGAGGCTTATATCTAGTGGCCCTGGAGTTCCCTCATGGATTCTCGATAGGTAGTCTGCTAGGAAATTCTTCGCTCCTGGCTTGTATTCTATTTTAAAGTTGAAGAGACTGATGTGCGTTAGCTATCTCTGCTGTCGTCCATTGAGATTCTTCTGTGTCATGAGTTTAGTGAACTCTGGTGGTTTGTAACCACTGTAAATTGCCTGTGTAGCAAATCGAGAGCGAAAGCTTCCATAGGCACAATAATTGCGAGCGTTTCTTGTTGATGTGTGGGGTAGTTGCCTTGAGATGGCGTCAGCTTCCTGCTGTGGAACGCTGCAGGTCTGGCTGCATCTTTGTTTGGTCCTTGGCCTATCCAAGCGCCCGTACCTGTAGGTGATGCATCCGTAAAAAGCCATAGCATATCCGGCGTATTATAGTCGATCGGTCTAAGAACTTTGTGCTTATCTGCAGCACGCTTGACCGCTTCGAAGGCTGCTTCCTCCAGATCCGTCCACAGCCATTCAGCGTTCCTACTGAGCTCTGTGAGTAGGGCTGTGATTGTCGCGATGTACGGAATAGACTGCGAGATAGAATTAATCATTGCATTGAATCGCTACAGTTCTTTCTGGTTCACTGGCCTTGTCCAGTCTATTAAAGTCCGGATTTTCTCCAGTGCAGGATGGATGCCATTATCGCCTATCATATGGCCTAGGATATCGAGTTTATTGGCAAAGAAAATGCTTTTCTTAGGGGTGGCATAATAGCCGGCATTCTCCAGCTTACTGCAGGCGTTCGTAACATCCTTAATGTCTGCCTCAAAGGTATCACTGAAAAAGAAAATGTCATCAATGTAGACCCATATGCTCTTGCCTAATTCGTCATGGAATAGTTCGTCCATGGTTCTCAAAAAGGTTGCTGGAGCGTTCATGTCTCGTTGCTTCATGACTTGGCTGGTAAAGCCGCCGAAGGGTGTATTGATAGTGTTGTACTTCACATCATCTGGGTGTACTCTCATCTGGAAATATGGGTCACTGGGATCTATCGTGCTGCGGAATCGTCCTCTGTCTACTCCATTTAGTATAGTGTTCTGCTCTGGGATCTGTTGTGTGATCAGCCTGGGTGTTATCATTTCTGAAGCGGAGGTGTACCAAGGGGCGGATTCTGCTATCGCCTTTGGCTGCCACAAACATGCTGGCTCCCCCGGGCAGACTGGTCCTATGAAGGATACCGGCGTTCATCTGCTTATTGATCCGTGCCTTGAATCTGGTCATTAGAGCTTGTGGCGCTGTGAATATCCGTGTCGATAAAAGCTTCGTCGGGTCTTTGAGGCTGATTCTGTTCGTAATCTGGTGTACTGAAGGTAGTTCCTCAGGTACCTCTCTGACAAATACCTTGGGGAACATCGCCAGGAAGTCTGGTACTTCCTGTGGCTTGGTCATGGCTGATCTAGACTCTCTAGATTTTCCGTCACAGGTAACTCTGACCTGGTACTTGGAGAAGTAAATGCTGTTCTTTTGGCAATCGATGACCGCTCCTAGCCTTATGAGATCGTCCATACTCATGAGGATATCATAGTCTGATACTGGCTTGACCAGCATAGGCACCTTGTCGACTCTCATCTTGCCTAGCTGAATGATAACCTCAACAGCGAAGTTGCTAGTTGATCGTGATCCCTTAACTGCCATTGTTAGGGTGACGGGGTTCTTCCTAGCTGTGTTGGGGATGTTATGTGTTGTAACGAATTTGTTGGATATCAGGGTACCACCAATGGTACCTGTATCTGCGAGAGCTCTGGTGGGCTTGCCATTGATGTTGATAGTGAATTGGAGTGCGTGTAATGGGCTATCCTTGGGCGTGCCTACTGTAGTCTTGTAGGTCCTGATAGAGCCGCTGCCATCTAGTTCCAGAGTGCTGTCTGTATCGGGCTCATATTCTCCTTCGCTGCTGTCTGGGCTTTCCTCTGAGAGGCGAACATGATTGGTCTTGACTTCGTTCTTTGGGCATTCATTTGCCATATGTCCGCTTTCACCACCGTAGAAACAGGCTCCGTCTGCCTTGCGGCAATCCATTTCAGCCTTGTTGGGCTTATTGGACTTGGTATAGCTCCTCTTCTTAGCCGGGGCCTTTCCCTTTCCTATATTCCTTGGTGTTGATGTGGTAGGAGGCATGGGGTAGGTATACTCTTTCTTTGGTGTATGGGGTTTGCTCCTAGAAGCCTGACTTCTATCGCTGCCTTTGTAGCCACCAGTCCTGTACATAGTTGCATCATAGTGCTCTGCGACAGCTACCATTTGGTCCCAGGTGTCTTCTGGTCTGACCTGGGGCTCAACATTGCGGCGTAGTCCAGAGTCCATAGCATCGAGGAATCGCTGTTTCTGTGCATAGTATGAGATATATCCTGCTGGGAGGGATCCTTTGAGGTCCACTAACTCTGCGGCTATCTTCCTTATGCATGCTGGCTGTCCACCCGCTGGCTGGCGGGTATTCTGCCACTTGTGGTATGTGTCATCGGTGTTTGCAGAGGCTTCAAATAGCTGCTCAAGGCGTTGTGTTAACTGCGCTAGAGTTAGGTCCTCTACTTCTCTGTCCAGTGTTTGATATGCGTTGTTGGCCTTGCCATCTGTGAAGGCGCCATCGTAGTCCACCACCCCAGGGGAGTCATCGTTCAGTCCTGATCTTGGCAGATGGTTTTTGACTGTTCTAAGCCATCGCTTGAGTTTGTCTGGTTTTAGGTCTTGACCTTCACAGGCAAACATGGGTGGTTTGGGACCTCGGGAGGAGGCAACCTGGCCGGGCCTGGGTCTGCCCTGGTCCCTGTAAGTGGGTCTGGTCTGGAGGTGGTGGATCTGGTCGTTCAAGGAGCTGTGTGCCACTCCTGGATCTCGCTGGTCTTTCTGGTGTGTCTGGGATGAATGTCCCTGGTAGTGATTGCTCTCTATGGTCTCTAGAGGGTGCAGTAGTAGTCGTCTGACTTCCAAAGACTCCTTGAATGCTAGGTGCTCGCCACCTGCTTGTAGGGGGGCGTTCTGGTGGGCGTTCAGTTTCCAAAGCTTTGGTGGGCTGCTGCTCTTGCTGCTGCTCTTTCCTCAAGCAGCCGGGCTTCTCTTTGATTGAGTTCTCAAACTGTGAGGTCATCGTCGTTGTCTAAATCTAGATCTAGATCTCCTGGGAGCAGGTGACTGGTTCTTGCTGGTGTATAGGCTGAGCCTGGCGTGGGTCCAGGGGTTGGTTCCTGTGTGGTTGGTTCTGGGGTATAGTCTGTAGGTTCTACTAAGGGACGATTGTAGGACCTACCGGACCTGGATACCCTTCTGCTCCTCCGTTCTGCTATTGTGAATGTAGCACCTGAGCCGGGAGTTCCTTTCCCTACCGCTCCTGCTTCTAACTAGTTATCAAGATACTGGAAGCGTGATCAATCCTACCAGGCTGTTCCCAATCCTGAGAACAAAGGGGTTTCACCTGCTGTAGGCAAAAAAAGGAAACAGGGTTATTCCTGTCTAACGAAAATACAATTGGACAGGCGATAGACCTGCTAGCGCTGGTGGTAACTGAGGCTTCAGGTGACCGGAAGTACGAGATAATAATTGAAGGACAAATAGGACTCAGGGATTGCCATTCAACCAAGTGTATTCTTAGACTGAAGGTCTCTCAAAGTCTACTGTCTCCTGCTAGCCAGGAGACTGGTTTAAATACAAAACCCAAGAGCGATATCCTTCCTGCAATCACGATCATTACCAGTAGCTGCGCACATACCGGAATCCTGTAATCCTGCAAGACCAAAGAAAGAAACAAAGCTCAGCCTTCTCCAGTGCTGCATGACCATTCCATACGCGGAATCCTAAATATAAACTTCCAGCGAAGCAAACCCAATATAGCAATACGATAGCATTGCCTATCTGACTTAGTGACCGTGGCGGAGCTGAAATCAGATCAAATAAACCAAATATAAATCAACTAAATATAGGAGATCCTGCACTGCACGCTCCTGTGTACCGTTACCGGAACCTGTACACGTGTTACATCAGGCTATAATCAATAAATCACAATATACGTGATGTATAATAACTTTCTGCTGCAATACATTAATGGATAAATGTAGTTCAAGCAGAGGCAAACGATAAGGAATTAGATAAATGTTTGTGTTTCTGATCATAATTGACCTATAGGCAACAAGTATCATGTCTTACACGTCTCAACCAGGGAGTAGCGGACAAGAGAAGTTTAGCTTGTGTATGGAAACTTAGAAAATGGCCGGAGTTTTACTGTACGAGTATTTGTTTTTCACTGCCTGTTTGCTGGGTAATTCTTGCCAAACACAACTATTCTTAACTGGTAAATTATGCTACTTCTTAGTATGCCACATGTTATTCCAACCTACTACTGTATGTATGATACTCAGATAACTATATCATCATAATGGATGGAAAAAGAAGATCCACAAGAGCAAGTGAGGTATGACAGTTTGGAAACAGGTTGGCATAATGGAAGAATTCTTCCCTTGATGGACACCAGAAATCCTGACAGAAGAAATAAGTATCTTAGAATAATACTCGACGGTTGAGGTGACACTCAGATGATGATCCAATTGCCTGTCTGTAGTTGAACCTATGCATTTACATAATTCTCTTAAAGAACAGTTCTACATACTACTGCACGTATTCCTCCTCCGGTATAAATTTTTCCCTGGATGATTCAATTCTTACTAAAACTTATAGATACCCTAAAATACATCAGTGACTACACCGCAACTTCTACGTTCATGGTTCCAATAGTTGCCATTCCTTCAAGGCTCATCTGCTCTTCAGATTTGGTACAAGTACATAAATGCTCTTCCTATTTCGTTGGACCTTTACCAAAGGTCTTTCCACATGAGATAGAGAGAACTAATTCAAGCAGTATCAACATTAGTATATGTAAAGTTCAATTGCGAGAATTGATGCACGAACCCACCTTTGGTCCAATTTCAGGAGATAGACTCTCAAAATCAATGTGGAGCTGGGGGATCTTCATATAGCCCATTCTGACCAATAGTGTGTTCTTGTTCCAGGAAGTTGGTATCAAGTTACAGCTATCTTTCTCACATAAGTAATCTGCCTCTGAGGAGAAAAATTGTGTTCTACACTAATAGGGTAAAGCAAGATTCACACCGAATTATGAATGGGTTAGGGCATTAGGCTCATGATTGCAGTTATAAACACTATATGGCATGTATGTATTGTATGTATGGTATAATATTTAAGACCAAAATAGAGTATATTATAATGATATACATATTTGTGAAAACACAAGCCCCTATGGTGTTGTACCAGTGCAACCTATCGATATAACAGTCACCCAGGCTGATTAGGCATCTTTACTACTCCTCTCACATCAAAGTTTTCTTATCTGACCCAGGTGACTATTATATATTGGCCTTACTTGTACTAGAGAGTGGCTTCACCAGGTACCTTTCACTCCTGTCCTGCTTTCATGTGTAGCACCACTACCACTACTCATCAATCTTTTTTGTCTTCTTTCACAACCCCACCCACTTCCACCATCACTAAACCACCATCACCACAATCACACTATTATGCTTTTTCCTGCTCCACACCAACCTTTTACTTTTTGCCACAAACAACACTCCACAACCACCACAACCACCACTACCACCACTACGACTACTATTACACATTAATCATTTTTTTTCTTTCTCCTCCACTACTACAACCATCACTACAACAACCACTATGCCTTTTCTTGCTCCACATCAACCTTCTTTTCTCTTTCTTCTCCCACACCAACAACTACAACTACAACAACACTTTTTCTTTTGATCCACATAATTATTCTTCCTTATATCAACTTCTCTTTTTTCTCCACATTGTTCTTTACTTTTTCCTTTAAATCAACTATCCCGCCAAGCGATTCAACAAGAACAATTAATATTCGACAAGTCTAGTGAGGTTCACATGGCTCAAGTTGCCTCTGCGTTGACTCTGGCTTCTATCTTGACTCCTATTTATACCTTCATCACAATGTTACTCAATTTTACCATGCTGGATTCAAAAGCCAAAGCTATTGATCCAGATAGTAGGGTTCTTGTCATCTTGTCATCTACCGCTCTAAATTCTTGATATCCTCGTAGGTTGTATATACCGCACCATCAACCCTCAAAATGATTCTTCTAACATGTCATGATGTCCTGGTACAATTTCAGATTAAATTATATAATAAGTCTTCCCAGGTGCTAGAGTCATTACTCAATGCACTATACACAAGTAAGAAGTGTATAAAGAAAGGAGGAAATGCCAGCCCATACGAAATAGGAATGGAATAAGAAAATACTGATTATAGGAATTGGAAATGATTTATGGACTTGACATGGTTTCTAGTATGAGATCTATTTGATCGCACTATGATAACTATAGTTATAGCTAATAAATCTTGAAAATTCATTTCCAAACCTCCAATCTGAGTTATCTGCTTCCTCCTCTCCTTTGTTCAACTACTGCCTTCATCTAACACCTACTTTACTAAATCCTACCGTAAGTTTCTCTTTTCCATCTCCTCTTGCTCTACCACAAGACTTCCACTAATCTGAAATATTTTGCCTGCTGTATGCCATTATCTGAAAAGAATTCTCACCTCGAATATTACTAAACACCTTAGGACAAAATGTTTGAGTTTAGCGATCTTATTGAATCCCACGGAGATGTCTTGATCATCCACCCCAGAACCCTTACCGCCTTCAATATATCATCTAGATTTTTATATCTTGCTTCATCTATCTATCGCCTGCAATGTGCGAGCTGACGATTGTCTTAATACTGGTACGGGGCCAGTAGATATTGAGCTTCCTGAAGGCTTCCCGAAGCATTGAAAATGCTTTTCAATATTTTACGCTTCAAACATGACTGCGTTAGCAATAACATAAACATGCTCTGCGAACTCCTTTGCCACATCACGAATGTCACGAATGTGTTACTTGTATAGTCTCAACAATGCATTGGGTTTAATGAAAGAGATTTGGATCAGCAACCAGGAAGTCATTAGAAAGATGAAGTAGTGGCTTCTGCTTCTATTACACAATTGACTGAGGTTTGGGAACAAATATCTAAATTTGGTTCTGTTGGGAGAGTGGGATAAGCGATTGTGATCATTATGGGGATTGGAAATAATTTTGGGACTCAGCGTGATTTATGATATAATATACATTCTAATGGATAATGATGACTACAGTTAGAACTGAGACAGATTTTACAAAGCATTCCAAATCTCAGATCTAAATGATCAGCTTCCTCTACAATAAAGTCAATCAAAAGACTGAGGAATTTGAGCCCAGTCGAGGATAACGGAATAAGATGAGTATTGTTATAAAGATTGAAGATGATTTGGGAACACAGTGTGGTTTCTGGTATGTGATCTATTCAGCAGCAAAATGATAACAATGGGTATATCTAATTAATTTTCAAAACCCATGGCAAATTCCCAGATCTAAATTCTATACTTCATCTGGTAAGAAGTCTATCAAGTAATAGAGAATACCAGCCGGGCAGAAAATGAATGGAATGAGGTGATTATGATCATAAGAATTGAAAATGATTTACAAACTCAGTGAGTTCCTAGTATGAGATATATTCCACTCTATAATAATAACTACAGTTATGGCTAATAAACCTGTAGAATTTATTCCAAATCTCAGATCTAAATCATCAGCTCTGTCTGGCAAGTCGAAGTGTACTAAGCAATAATGGGTGACAACTCATAGGCCAAGGAATGAAATAAGATGATGATAATCTTGGGGGTAAGAAATGATTTGGATACCTAGCATGGTTCCTCGTATGTGATATATTCAATTTGATAATAATAATTACTATTAAAGCTAATAATCTTTTAAAATTGATTTCCAAACTCTGGATCTGGGTCATCCACTCCCTTCTCTCTATAATTGCTATCACAAATCATCAGTAAGCAAGGCAGATTTCACATGACTAATACTTATTAGTCATCAGGTATGATAGTTTCACACTATGATGTCACTTGACTTATAGTATCCTATACAACTACTCAATTGCCAGTGATCATTGATTTTCCTTGGTTAATTGTGTTGGGACTTATGTTTATAAGTGTAGATAATGTAATAACTTTTGCACATGACTTATATTATGAGTCATGGGTTTCATGCATATGACGTATTTAAGCACATGACTTGTTTTATGGGCTTTGATTAGTTAACTGATATTGCACAGTTGACTCAGAAGAGTGAACTGATGGATTTCATACCATGAGTTATTATAAGTCATAGAGATTGCGTGACATGAGGTGATGAGTCACCAGGCTTAGGCTTGTGGGAAGATGCTTATATAAGGGCTTGGTTGTAACTAAGAGAATAGGATCTTCACACAACTATTGAAGTACTCTTCTATTTTAGAGTTCGGAATACCATTACTCTTGCTCTCTTCATATACAGTTCTGCTTCGAATCTACAAGAATCTACGAGTTAAACCTAGGGACTATTCTAATTGTTTCAGACTACAGGTTCACAATATTGAACAATGTGATAGTTCTACCTACATGATATTCCACCATTCTTACTGCTCTCTAACAAGATAGTATTCACAACAGAGCCCTATTGCAATAGTTCTTATCTAAAAACAAGCAAGAGAGTTCCGTACTCTCTCCAGTGATAGTATTCATAACCTCCTTGGTACAAAAAGTCATACTCACTTACAAATAATTCACATCTTATTACCTGTTGTGCAACTAGTTGTATTATTACAATAGAATACTTCCTAAAAGTATGCCAGACTCTGTGAAAAAAATCCAGTGCTTAACTGGCAAATCTCACTTCTAATGCTTCCATCAAGGAGCAACTCCACTTTGGCCATAAGATCATAACTTGTCTGGTCTGACTTTCTAGTAGTATTTGTCTAAACTACACTGCTTTCACAGGTCCCTATTCTTGTGAGAAAGACTTCTCCATATTGCCTAGCCATACCGAGAATAGTCACGAACAAAACCATCTCTCTCAAGATTGTCTAATCCTTAGCCACATTGAGGAGGTAGCAGATTCGATACTGGCTTGGGTCAAGAAACTTGACACTGAGCCCAAGACTGACTTTTGGAATCCAAGAGGTTGGAAGAGACTTTCGGACAGTGGGAAACCAGAGGGGTTATATTTCAGTCTATATCGTAGCACTGACGTTCCTCTTGTATAAAACTTTGTCCTTTCCCCATTGCCCACTTATATTCACTCATCTAGCCTACTAGTAATTATCTATGTTATCCACTAAGAGCATATTATCATCGCTATATGAGCTGGTTGCTCCCTCACCTCGCCATATTAATGAAGATTGGTGATCATAGTATCTACACAAATTTGAACTACCAGTGATTTCTAATCCCCGGTCAGATCAAGAAGCATGTACATGAGATACTGGCAAGGGTCGAAAAACTCGTCATTTGGTCTCGGAATCTTATGCCAGTTCGGAGTCAGACAGATCGTGATATGAGTTCTGGGAACTTGTATTGGAGAGGCGATCTTGAAATGCTCTTGATAGGCTGGACATATGCCAAGGGTTTTATGAAATTGTTTCTTGTAATTTTTAATTTTTTTGAATTCATTTTTATTACATGTATAAGGTACTCCTTTTTCTACTATATGTGTGTAGAGGTTGTTTAATAAGGTTACGAAGGTTGTTCGTCTTTGTGTTTTTTTCCATTTGTAACCATTATGATCAAGGATGAAAGTATTATAAGAAGTGGCAGTTATACTTTCTAGTAAACTTGAATTGAAATAGTATAAACTTTCTGACAGCTCACAATTGGAATATAGACACGGAAAAGGGTGATGGAATAGTATAAATGGGTAGCTAGTAGCAAGGAATCGAATGACCTGGTGGATAATGAAGGCTGAAAATGTTTTCCATATAGATTAGTTCTTGGTTCTCAATTGTAAGAGTATCATAAAGCAAATTGAAATATACTTTCTCATGATTGTTGTACTATTACTTTTATTGATTTCCTTCAGGTTATATGCTCAGGCAGTTTGTAAAGCCACTAGGTGGTCAGATACAGGAGCGGTGGGTTCACTATCGCAGCAGAGGTGAATTACCAAAGGCTAGGCAGGATCGTGGTTAAAAGCGAGTTTGTGGAGTCAATAGGGATGTGGATTAGCACATCTTCATAGACCCCTCCGCTGTTGTTTTTTATCAATAGCTATCAACTTCTTACTCTCCAGTTTTTTTATTCTTATTAATAATTTCTTTAAAACTAACTTCTGTGTGAGCAATGAGTACTCACATTCAGTACTCTTTGGTTTTCTGAGTTGATGCCAGCTTCCCTTTTCACTTCCTCATTCCTTAGTTCATCTCTGTAATTTACTATCCAGCTGTAAATGGTACTAATGCGCTAGGAAAAACTCCTTGTTGCAGTACTAGGTAAGTGTATCTGAAATAGATTTTAAAAGTAAAAGTTGTTTTATTGGCAACAGCAATAATTGCCGGTCCTAGCCTAAGCTAGAAATATAGTATTGAAAAACTGCAAGCCCGACAGCTGTCGACTATCAAACACCAATACGAATCATCTACAGTATCCTACTTCCATAATTCAAGTGTGTTATACCACTGTGACAACAAACTGCTTCCCCTATTAGAATAGACAAACAGTGTTAGATTCATGAGAATCAACAAGGAATATGCAAAAGGCAGTGCGAGATATACAAGAAGAGTCGTATAGATGAAAATACCAAAGCCCTGTGCTATTGTTTTGTTCACTACCACATCAGCAAAAATAATACCTTGCGTTACATAGATTCTATGCTTCTAATGTACAGGACGCCTAAATGTTATGGGGGAATCAGGATGCAACCACTCTACCACACAATGCATAAGACACAATTTCAAGCAGCACCTAAGGCTCAGAACGCACTAGGCAGAGGGCCTAATACTCAGGACACTACCTGACGCAGGAACCCATCTTCCTGAGATAAGTAGAGGGTCCCCCCTTTACCTTTTTCAGAACCTGGTCACCTAGGTCACAATAGATTTCATACTCTGAAACTGTTAAATTTGCTTCTAGTAGTCTTCTATTATTCTAATAAACATGCAAATTCACAGAGAAACACTCAGTCATAAGAACCCTTCTGACCGCTCCCCCAGAGCCACCTGCTACCCTATCCTTGGCCTCACCCCTTACTACCCTGGATTTCTAGAAAAAGCACTCTCAGAAGGGTTTGCGGATTCATGAGTCTTGATGCGACAGAGATGTACCTTATACTACCGCGTAGGTGGCATCGCGCCCAACACTCTACCGCAATCAGTTCCAGTATCGGACTACTGGTTGTGGAGGAATCAGCTATCGAGCTCCGCGAGCGCCAGGGTACCTTTTGTAAAGACCCCTCTCAGAAGCGTTGATGGATTCATCGGTCCTGATGCGAGAGATGCGTATCCTATACCATTGTGTGGCTGGCGTCGAGCCCAACAGTGTCCCGCAATCGGATTCAGGATTCCACCAACGGTTGTGGAGGAATCAGCCATCACCCTCTGGGATCGCCAAGGTAGCTAAAGTCAACACCTCTCTCACAAGTGTCAGCTATTTCATGAGTATTGATAGGACAAAGAAGTACCTTAAACTTCAGGGTGGCTGGCATCGAGCCCAACAGCCTCGTGTAATCGGATTCAGGATCGGTCACCTGGTGGTGGAGGAATCAGCAATCGGGTTCTCGGATACCCAACCGCCTATTCACTACTGTAGCCTTATGAATAATCCCCCTCTATGAATCAATCTTATACCGGTGAATAGCTGGCGGTGAGCCAAGCAACCTCCTGGTGTCTGATTCAGGATCAGTTAAGTGGTTGTGGTGAAGTGTTGCAGCAGGGGCCCGGGAATCTGGATGGCCTATTGTGATTCAAGAGTACATTGTGTCCACTTTGAGGCTAAATGCTGACAAAGCACGATGAACTGTGCTAGACCACGGACTGTCACAGCTATCACACGCTTTCAGACTTGATGTAATGCGGTCTTGGCACGGGACGTTAGTCCAAGGCACATAACAACAGAGAGGTCTTAAACGATGAGAGTGGTTTAGCCTGAAGGTTCAGGGATGACAATCTCAGGTCACGGCTGATCACATAATGGCAGATCAGGGTCAGGGTTCATGCGTTCTTGGCTTGCATCTTGGATATCAGAATACAAGATGTTATATTCTGAAGTAGAGGAGTCGTGAAAGAAATACAAGGTAGTGTAAAGACCCAAGGAAATATTGGGCTTTCTTGTTTGTTTTTTCTTTGTTTTTTTTTATATCATCTATTGGTTGATTAAGGTACAAGAAATCGCATGGAGGGCTAGCTATGGTGAAAACAAAAGTGATCAACAATCCAACAACCCCCTTCACTCCCTCATAGGAAAAATCAATCCCCACAGAGCCAGGGCCCACCCTCCCCCTGCACAGCACCAAATAGGAAAGCAAGACGAAGCAATTGCTTTGTCAGGACATGTAAGGAATGACATGAATAGAAACACAACCAGGCAAAGAAAGAAACATTTCGGCGCACCAGGCAAAACAAAACGAACAAATCTTGCAGCCCAGGGCCGAGGGACCGGAAATGATGAAACTACTAATGCTGGAATGCGTAATGGAATTTGCTGAACCTAGTGGGTTGGCAGAAAGATGAGACACAGGCAGTAGGCCAGGTAATCGGCGCATGACAGACTTTGGGAACATCCAAGGCGGTACTGCAATACTATGGAATACCGTAACCATCACGAGTTGCCACCATAGAGTAAATCGCTCAGCGGGTGAAGAAAGCGAAGAGAGCCACCTGGCAAGGGGAGCCACTCAGCAGTGAAGGTGCCAGCTATGGGGACGGGGCAGATAAGATGCCAGCTCACAAGGCAGTAAAGGTGCCAGCTAAGGAGGGTACAGGAGTACTGTGCAGGCGGATACAACAGGTGGGAAGCGGGAGATGGAAGGCTCGTCAAAGACCAAGAAGTACGAACAGGGAGTCCAGAGTCAGGGTTACGATTTTTTGAATGCGGACTGAAGCAACTGAGCAACTCAGGAGAGAGTGCAATACTAGAGAGCGGGGCCACCAGGGCAACTACTTCACCGATAGCCCGAAACTAGCCACTGGGTGGGTAATAGAAAAGAAGGGAAGCCTACTGGGAAAAAATCGCTAGGCGAAGCACATCGCAAAGTTGGGGTAATGGGGGAGAACCTCAATGCAAGGGTGCTTAAATAAAGACAGAACAGCAAACAGGAGGGAAGCCACAACCCCACGGGAGGGGAGGCCAAAGACCCCCGGGAGAGGTAGAAGGGAAATATGAATGCATGAAATCCTCCAAGCAGTTGCCACTGGCCGGGGAGATTAAAGGCGGAAGAGACTCTCGCTATGATTTCTCATAATGTTGAGATTTGAATCGCGGGAGGGGGAGCCCACGAGAAAGGTTAAAGGGAAATAGGGGGCATTTTCTTTTTCTTTTTTAATATCATGTATTCGTTGATTAAGGTACAAGAAACAGTATGGAGGACTAGCTATGACAGAAACAAAACCTGTAAGCAAACCAACGACCCGCTTCACCCCCTCATGGGAAAAATCAAACCCCTCAAACCCAGAGCCCATCCTCCCCCCTCGTAGCAGCTAAGACGAAAGCAAGACGGAGCAATACGTTCCTCCAGACACGTAAGGAAAGACCAGTATAGAAATGAAACCAGGGAAAGACACAAACCCTTCGGCGGGCCCCCCAAAATAAATGAAAGGATTTACATGGCACAAGCGCCGACAAAAAGAAGAGCTAAAACTACTGTTGCCCGATGCCTAACAGAATTTCCCCACACCTATCGGGTCCGGGGGAGGGCGTTGACACGGGCGGACTGCCCGGAAATCGGCACGCTTCGGACTTTAGCATGAGCCAAGGAGGTAGTGCTATACCTTGACCCAGCGTAACCTGCCAGCGAGTTGCGACTGTAGAGTAAGCCGCGTGGCGGATGGAGAAGGCGACGGGAGCCACCCGGCGAGGAGAGCCATGCAGCAGTGAACGTGCCAGCTATAGGGACAGGGCAGTAGGGTGCCAGCCGACGAGGCAGTAAGGTGCCACCTAAGGAAGGAGGTAGCAGTACAGTGCAAGCGGATCTAACGCGTAGGAAGCGGGAAAGGGAGGCTCGCCAAACAACGGGGAAGGACGAACACGGAGGACAGAAACAGGGTCAAGATTTTTCGAAAGCCGCCCGTACCGACTGACCAACTCAGGAGAGAGTGCAATACCAGAGAGCAGAGCCACCAGGGCAACTACTTCACTAATAGCCCAAAGCTAGCGACCATGGGTTTACGAGGAAGGGAGGGTTGCCGACCGTCCAAAACGCTAAGCGAAACGGGTCGCAAAGTGCAGGGTAAAAGGTGGGAACAACAACGCGCGCGTGCTCAACGATGCCGAACGGAACCAGAAAGGAATTCATAAGCCCCGGGAGGGGTAGCCAAAGGCCCCTGAGAGAGGGAAGAGATGAAGGCATGATAAACCCCCGAGCAGATGCCACGGGCGGCGAAGATGAGAGGCGGAGGACACTCTCATGATGATTTCTCATAGTGTTGAGATTTCAATCGCTGGAGGTGGAGGGAATGAGAAAGATGAACGGAAATAGGGGGCGAAGGCCTCACGATATGGAACGAAATCCTAGCACAGCCTTTGCCGCCTGACTCATACCCTAGTATGAGTCGCATATCCGCGTAACCAAGGAAACAATACAATTTGTTGTAAACCTTACAAAGGAAATCCCTCATGGATACTGTGTAATTGTAACAATCCTATTGTTAGACTCTTTATGCAACAGGCAACGATGGTTAAACTGTATGTACGTGTACTTCCTATTAATTCGCTTAGGGTAGAAGTGTACTATCTCTTCAGATAGGACGGAACTGGCTTGCTTGTCTTGGAGCCATCCGTAGAAGGATACTATCTTTTCCTAGAGTAAGATAGGTGGATCGTCGCGCTTGATAGGGCTATCACAATAGTCCTATATTCGGGCGACCCGTTACTAAGACTATCACAATAGTCTCCAGGTTCTTAACGCGTAGGCTTTCTGGTAGAGGAGGAATGTATGTAAAGAGAATAAAGCGTAATTGTCTTGCAATATCTTGAGTATAGAAAAGTACTTAGATGGTTGCGTGAAGATCCTATCTCTTGGTCGGTTTTTTCTTTTTATTTTTATTTTTTTTGTAATCATGCGTGATTTGTTTTAAGGTACAAACAGCCTCATGCAGCGTGAGCTATGGAGAGAAAAAAACCTATAAACAAATACCACAACCCGCTTCACCTCTTCATGGGAATCCTATCTCTTGGTCTTTCTTTTTTTTTTCTTTTTTTTTTTTTGTAATCAAATCGTTATTATGTTTAAAGGAACAAAAGACTCATGCAGCGCTAGCTATGGAGATAAAAAACCTATAAGCAAACGTCTTCCCGCCCGCTTCACCTCGTCATAGGAAAAATCAAACCCCCAGAGACCATAGAAGAAACTCCCCCCGCCTAGCACCTAAGACTCGCACCTCAGACACGTAGGGAAACAACTCATAGAAACATACAGGAGAGAGACCCAAACCCTTCAGCAGGCCCCCAGGTAACACTAAGAAAAGAATCAACGAAACGCCTAGATACAACTACTATTGCCAATATGCCGAATCCAAGAACACGTACGGTGAAATCCGGTTGGGGCGGCGGCTCAACGGTCGGGAGTGACGGGAAGGTGGCGGCGCGTCGGCGTTTAGGAGAGACCAAGGAGGCAGTGCAATACCATGATCAACCGTAACCTAAGCGAGGTTTGCGACCGTAGAGTAATCGCAGGAGGGAGAGAGGCACGTGGGCGAGCGGAGCCACTGGGCAGAGGGGATGCCAGCCAACGACCATGAGCAGTAGGGTGCCAGCCGGTGAGTAGCAGTAGGGTGCCAGCCGGAGAGGGGGGAGCAGTAGGGTGCCAGCCTGGGGAGGAGTTTTTAGCAGTAAGGTGCCAGCTTATGGGGCAGTACGGGGCCAGCGGACGGAACCGGGAGGCGGGTAGAGGAAGGATGGCGAACAGGCTAGCCACAACCGACTAAGGGGCCATAGCAAGGGCTTTTGGGGCGACAGCGAAGCCGAGCGGGACAGTGATGTTACTAACCGAAGCTTTCCCCATCAGAGGTACAAGCCCAGCAGCACCGAAGCCTTACTTCGACCGGGGGTCCGGCACCGTAACGGGGACCGTGAGCGAAGCGAGAAGCTTTCCGACCCTGCAAAATCCTAAGCGAGGTGCGAAGGAAGTGCGGGGTAAGGGGGAGAACCGAACATCATGAGCCGGAGTCAACGACGAACAGGAACGAGAACCCCATGGAGGGGAGGTCGAGGCCACAGAGGAGGGGGGTAGATGGCTTAATGTCAACTCCTAGGCAGTAGCCATTGTGGGAGAAGAGAGGTGGGTGGGGGATAGTGACGATGATTTGCCGTGGTGTTGAGATTTCAATCGCCAGAGGTGGAGGAGAGAAGGTTCGTGTCCTATCTCTTGGTCGTTTTTTTTTTTTTTTTTTTTTTTTTTTTATTCAAATCGTTATTATGTTTAAAGGTACAAAAGACTCATGCAGCGCTAGCTATGGAGATTAAAAACCTATAAGCAAACGTCTTCCCGCCCGCTTCACCTCGTCATAGGAAAAATCAAACACCCCGAATCCATAGGAAAAGTCTCCCCGGCTTAACACCGAAGATAATATACCCCAGACACGTAAGGAAACAATACATAGAAATGTACAGGTAGAAAGACCCAAACCCTTCAGCAGGCTCCCCAAAACAAAACAAACGACGGCTGTTCTAAGGCCCTTTCGGGGCCTGGGGGAGAGGATAGATGATCGCCGACACGGGAAAACTCATAGGCTGAGGGCCCACCAAAAACCATGATGTACGGTCGGGCAGGTCATTACATCGTTCCCAAGCGTTGGACAAAGCCACGGAGGCAGTGCTATACCACGACTAGGCGTAACCGAGGAGAGGCCGAATGATCGGAGGGGGAGAGGGGCGAGCGGAGCCACCGAGCAGAGGGGATGCCAGCCAACGATGATGAGCAGTAGGGTGCCAGCCGGTGAGTAGCAGTAGGGTGCCAGCCGGTGGGGGGTGAGCAGTAGGG
>Ga0307517_10001196_pt1 | contig 43774 bp, 35 predicted proteins | sample 23_EM_MG_FD_194515 | JGI IMG/M metagenome (GOLD analysis project Ga0307517, IMG submission 194515) | Populus trichocarpa ectomycorrhiza microbial communities from riparian zone in the Pacific Northwest, United States - 23_EM | ecosystem: Host-associated > Plants > Roots > Unclassified | place...
GCGACGGCGAAATCGCCGTTCAACTGGTTCAGCCGGGTCCGGTGAAAAGCGAGTTCTTCGAAGCTTCTCAGGTGCCGTCTGGCATCTTTCCCGAAGCAAGCTTCATGACCCCGGAGCAGTTGGTACGGGCGGCGATGCTCGGTTTCGATCGCGGCGAGACCGTGACCACCCCATCCTTGGCTGACCTCTCCAGATGGGAGCAGCTCGAGAAAGCTCGGAAGGAATTTCTTGCGGGAGCGACGTCAGGACTGGTGGCGTCGCGTTACCTGCATTCCTGAGCCTTGCTGGCCGGATCCGCAAACTTCTGCACGATGCGCCAGATACGGACTAAGCCAGCTCGACAACCAGATCGACGTCAGCTGTCGACCTTGATGTTCAGAAGGTCAGGGTCCTCAGAAACAAGCTCGAACGAAGAACCGAATAGTCCACTGATCAAGTCCTTAGAAGCTGCTGAAAGACATCAAGGGAGACTCAAATGACCGAGGAAGTTCTCGTAACCAGCGAGGATCGGGGTAGTGTGTCCATTCTCACAATGACATATAGGCCCTACAACCTGCTGGGTCCAAAGCTCATAAATGCCATCATAGAGCAGATCGAAAAAGCTCAGCGCGCTGCTAGTCGTGCGATCGTCATTAAAAGCGGCCTGCGTCATTTCTCGGCCGGCGCCGATTTGAACATCTTTAGCGACAGGATAGCTCAAGGCAACGGTGGTTCGGCATCCGAGGGCCGCAAGATGTCAGGGATCGAATTCCTGAAGTTTATGGAGACGCTTCCGATTCCTGTGGTCGCGAGCGTGCACGGAGTATGTCTGGGAGGAGGTCTCGAACTCGCTCTCGCCTGCGATTACATCGTGGCCGCGAAATCGGCCAAGCTGGGATCGGTAGAGGCGACGCTCGGTCTCAATCCCCTCATGGGCGGAGTGCAGCGGCAAGTACAACGCATCGGCGCCCTGCGCGCCAAGGAGATGTCGATGCTGGCGCGACGCTACGATGCGAGCACTCTCGAGAGCTGGGGCTTGATCAACCTCGCCGTTCCGGATGACGCCCTGGAAAGGGTCACGTTGACTGTCGCCGAAGAGCTTGCGCAGGGGCCGACGCTTGCTCACGCCGCGACCAAGCAGCTTGCTTATATCGCTGCGAACGAAGGGGTCGTCGCTGCTGATGAAGCTATGGCCAAGATCCAGGCGCCGATCTGGACTTCCGATGATCTCAAGATCGGGCTCGAATCCTTCAAGAAGAACGGCCCGGGTCTGGCCAAGTTCGTGGGGCGCTAATCATGAGCGGACCTCTCGCTGGTGTCAGAGTCGTCGATTTTTCACGAGTGCTCGCTGGGCCGCTATGCGCGCGGACTCTGCAGGATCTGGGCGCGGAGGTAATCAAGATCGAGCCGCCGAGCCCGGACGTGTCGCGATTTGCCTTCCCGTCGACGGACGGAATGTCCGGCTACTATGCGCAGCAGAATGCAGGCAAGCGGAACGTCAGCATCAACCTCAATCTGCCGGGTGCGCTCGAACTGACCTTGAAGCTCTGCGACACCGCGGACGTCATCGTGGAAAACTTCCGCGCGGGGACGCTGGGTTTCTTTGGGTTGGATTACGAGACGTTGGCGCAACGCAATCCGAAGCTGATCTATGCGTCCATCACCGGATACGGTCAGGGAGGGCCATGGCGCAGCCGGATGGCGTACGCTCCGACCGTGCAAGCCGAAGCCGGGTTCACCGACAACAGCATCCGCCACTACGGGCATGCGCTTTCGGAGCCGCATACGGACAGCCTGTCGCATGCGGACGTGTACTCCGGCCTCGAGGCGGTTATTGCAATTTTGGCTGCGCTCAACAGCAGGAACAAGTCGGGTAAGGGGCAATACATAGATGTGGCCATGGCCGCCACGCTTCTGGCCATCAATGAGCGGGCCCATGTCGATCTCACCGAAGAGGATCTCGGAGCCGAGCCCGCAGTACTGGGCGCCACCGACTGCTCATTCTTTACCGGTCCTCAGGGTGAGCATTTCACCGTGGCAACGAGCATCGTGGGAAGTCGGACGTTCCCATCCTGGATGCGCGCTATGCGTCGAGCGGACCTTGCGAATGATCCTCGCTTCGCCTCCGCCGCCGCACGACGCCTGAACTTCGGAGCTTTGCATGAGATCATTCAAAGCTGGATGCTGACGTTTCCGGATATGGCCCGCCTGGATGCGCAGCTCGACGAGGCCAAGATCGCAATGGGAGAAATCAGATCTCTCAAGGAGCTGGGTGAATCCGAGTGGAGTGACTATTGGAAGGCCGTCCAGGAAGTGCCGGATCGGAGCGGGGGCACTTATCATCTGCCGGGGAGGCCGTGGCACTTCTCGGAAGAGACGTTAGCGCCGGCAGGTATTCCGGCATTTCAGGGAGAACATAACTTCGAAGTGTTCGAGGAATTGGGGTTGAGCGAGGCCGAGCTTCGGGGGCTTGCGGATTCCGGTGTCTTGGTCAGTCACCCGCGCGCGCGCCCGGCGCCTACCGTTGGTGGTGGAGGGCGGTAACCGCAGATACGCGCTACTTGGCTTCGTAGCTCGCAACGCGCCATCTAACCAGGTCATCAGCGCCCGGGCCTGCCTCGGGGCGAACGTCCTTTGGATTAGCGAGCTTTCCGGATTTTTCCTCGACCAGGGCGAGCTTCAGGCTCTTTCCGCTTTTTCGGTCGACGAATTTGAGAGGAGGGCCATCGGGACCCGCGATCTTCCACTTGTCGCCGACCTGGGCCAGCGCCTGCATAACTAGAATCGTGTCCCGGCCCCTCGGTGTCAGCAGATATTCATGACGAGGCGGGTTCATCTGGTAAGGACGCCGCTCGATCAGACCGTGCTCTTCAAGATGACGGAGCCGATCTGTCAGCGTCGCATTCGTGACGTCAGTGGACTTGCGCAAATCCTCGTATCGTCGCAATCCGAGTGCGAGGTCCCGCAGGATAAGTACTGCCCAACGATCTCCAAGCTCGTCGAGCACACCTGCAATCGAGCAAACCATTCCATCGAAATTCTTTGACCGCATGATATCTCCTCACGGGGACAGATACCTTCCCTGCGTGCACCGGTCGAGTGCCCCGTAAAAATATCTATGTGGGGCTTGCTTCTCAGTAGCTCCTATGATTAGAGTAATAGGATTGTCTGGTGGCGCCAAGCTGAATCCCTGCTTCTGAATAAGCTAGGAATTTCACGATCCTGGCCACGGTCTGTCAAATCTACAAATCGGACCAGGATGGATCGCACCGATAGGTGCCGACGGCGCGTCAGCGAGCTTATGTCCACGCATATGATCGCTATTCGACGAACGAAGCCGCGCGTGTGACGCGTCGGGCTTCAATACGGAGCGCCCGTAGGGACCTGCTGTCGGCAAGAATAAGCCTACGAAAACGCTACATCGCTCAAGTCGATCGCGACTCCCACTCGCTCGGCGTCGGCAGTTCCGTCTGACCTTCGTGCAAGGGCTCGCCGACGCGTAGGGACCATGATGCCGTCGAACTTCTTGTAGTCGGACATCACGTGAGCGGTGGGCATGCTCCCGGTAACCACGGCCTCATAGTCCATTCGCGCCAGGAGACCATCTTGGCCGACGTAGAACGTCTGAACCGGGCAATGGGTGGCAAATGAGTCCGGGAAGGTGACCTTCAAACGCCGATAGCTGGTGCTGCCGTCGTTCCACGGATCAATCTCCTCGGTGGAGATACCCGGATAAGCGAACATGAAGGGCGCCGCCAAGTAATTCCACATGGCATATCCGCTGAAATATGCCAGGTGCAACAGGTCCCAAGGGGTCGATACCGAGTGTCCATTGAATGCTTCACGAGGATTCGACCTCTCTTGGAGCACCCGCCCGCTAGATAGGACCTCAACCCGCTCAGTACTGAAGTGGCTGGTTTGTCCTTCCTCCACGAAAGGGGTGTAGGTCGTAACCTGACGCCTTGTTTCGATCCGTGCATGCGTATCGATCAGTGCGTCCGGCCATCCTTTGCGGGCCCAGAGACCACCTCTAACCGAGGCCGAAGTCTCAACGTGCTCGATCTTGCTCCATCGAGAATGTCCACCGTGCGCTTCGATCAATTCAGAGAGAAGTTTGCTCATGTTTCACCTTAAATATGAAACTTAACTCTAGTTATTAGAGTTGATATAACTCTAGTTATCAGAGTGTCAAATCTTTGCAAGTCTCAAAGCGCGCGTCCAAGGATGGTGTCGTCCATTTCGGAACCGGGTATTGGCAGGGAGCCAATGCTGATTGCACCGAAAGCCGGCTGGGTTTGCGCCGAGCAAATGCGCTGCCGATGTGGCTTTTCCGTTCGATATTGCAACTCTCATAATAAGAGTTACTATGGCAACGGGTTCGGCGAGCGTCTCGTTTGGCAGGCCGACGTTCGACCAGGAGGATCAGATGATACGTAAGATAGAAATACAACGGCTGACCATTATCTCGTCCAAGCCGTTCGAAGCGGTGGTTGCAGCTGTGGAAAATGCGATCGGTCGACCTAATATGTTGGAGTTCGCTAAGGCCAGCTCTGGCGCAAAAACTTTTGCCGAGTTCGAAAACCTGGTTAATCGGAATGTCAGCGAGTTGGGGCTGATGCTGTTCATGAAGCTGGATTCGGGCGCCGTCCTGCGCAAGGAAAGTGGTCTTGCGCGACCGAAAGCTCAACGCTTTATCTTCGGCAATCCTTTGATCATGAAGGAGATGGTCAAGGATGTGCCCGAAGCCGGAAGCTATGCTCCAATCACGCTGCTGGTTGACGAGCGATCAGACGGCGTGCATCTCGGCTATGACAAGATGGAGAGCTTCCTTGCGCCTTACGGGAGCGTCAAGGCGCTCGATGTGGCGCGCAATCTCGATGAGAAAGTGGAAAAACTTATGCATGCCGCTGCAGGCTAAGTTGATGGTGGTCACGGCAAATCTGGGATTGGGAAACAAGGGCATTGGAAATGGGCATTAGTGCTTGGAACATAGCTCTCGCCGTCACCGCGATTGTATTGGCTTTGCTCATTCTCGCTTCTGATCTCCCCCGCGGCAGGGTTTCATCTGGCTTGATCATTCCGAACAATATGGCGGCCTCGACGCGACTGCGTCTCTAAAAATGCATTACGAATTTCTGCATCCGCGCTTGTAGAAAGCTGGCAAAATTAGGGGATTGTCTGAGGACTGGGGCACTAGGCCAAGTAGTTGCTGTTTGGCGTTCGGAGGACAAGCCCTGTCACCAATCGCGGAACACCGCATTTTGTAGGCGTTTGTCGAAGGCGGAATCCCATTTTCCGGCCGTAGCTCAAACGGTGGGTTTGGGTCCAAGAAGTTCGAAAATGCTTTATCTTTCAAGGGGAGTTGACTGACACTCTCTCCGCCACCCGCCTTCGCTTGCGCTTCGGAGCGGCATGTCCGCGAAGAAGCGCGAGCGAAGGTGGGTGCCACGCCATAGCTGCGAAGCAGCGACGGCGGGCTGGTTCAGGTGGCATCGTCCGGCGCCTATGACGTGCCGATCTTCCGCGGCGAAATCATCAACATCCCCGCCGCGACAAATGCCAGCAGCGCCGCAAGCTGAAACGTCTGCTGAAAAGCGTCAAAGAAGCCATGCTTCGTTTGCAGGATTTCGAACACCAGAAAGAAAACCGAGGCCGCGGTGACCGTGCCCAGCGTTCGCGTCAGTAGCGCGAGGCTGCCGGCAACGCCGCGCTCCGACAGTGGAAGCGTTGCGGTCACGATATCCGAATAGGCGAGCTGGAACAGGCCGAGGCCGATGCCCTGCACGACCAGTCCGGCGACGCGCAGCGTTGTCGGCGTCTGCTCCGTCCATGCACCCAGCAGCAGAAGACCGGCGCCAATGGCTACGGCGCCTGCGATGGCCAGCCGTTCCGCGGAGAAGTGCCGCCCGGTGAGGCGGCCGCCGATGGGCGCTGCCAGCGCAGCACCTGCCGCGCCGGCGGCCAGGATGGCGCCGCCCTCCGTGAGCGAATATCCGGGTATGCGCGCCAGATAATACGGCACCAGCAGCCAGACCGAAAAGGCTGCGACATTGGCGAGCACGCTGACGACATTGAGCAGCGCAAAGCCCGGCAGTTTGAATACTTCCACCCTGATGATCGGGCGCTCGGCGCGGGACTGGCGGAACGCAAAGCTTGCAAACGCCATGGCGGATAGCAGTGCGAGCCAGAGAGCTGACAATTCTCTGACGCGGTTGATCGCCATCAGCATCGTGACTAAGCCCAGCGCCAGCACGATGCCACTTGGAATGTCGAAGCGATCGCTTGCCAGGCGCGGCGGCGCTGCGGGCAGGCCGCGCAACAGCAGCAGTGCCGCGATCGCGATCGGAATCCGGAACCAGAACACCGCGGGCCAATCCCAAAGGGACGTCAAGGTGCCGCCGAGCAGAGGACCGAGCATCCACCCCAATGCCATCATCATGGTATAGATGCCGAGCGCCCGGCTGCGTCGTTCCTCGCCGTAGAGCGAGGTCACCAGCGCCGCGCCGCAGCTCATCACCAGTGCCGCGCCAACGCCCTGCAGGCAGCGAAACACCAGCATCGCCCCGTAGCTGGGGGCACAGCTGACCAGAAGCAACGCCAACCCGCTGCAGATCAGGCCGGCCCGGTAGATGATCGCATGACCGATGGTGTCGCCGATGCGCCCGAGCGCCAACAGAAGACTGGCGTAGGTCAGCACGTAGCAGATCACCACCCATTGGATATCGCCGATCGTGAGCGCAAAACCCCGGGTGATGGCGGGGAAGGCAATATTCACTGAGGTGTCGAGCTGCGCCGTCGCCGTGCCCAGCCCGATCATCGCGATCTGCCACCCTTTGGAGTGGAGCAGGCCGGCTGACAATTTGGGAGGATTGGGTTCGGTTGTCCGGGGCACGTGGCGTTACGTCGGTGTGAAGGTGATCGCGCCGTCGGTATCGACATCGCGCGTCAGCCTGCCGAGCGAAGCCAGCATGTTGAGATGCGCCAGCGACTCGCCGAAGGCCTGGCGCGGATTGGCGTACAGCACCCGCGGGAAGACTTCCTGCGCGATCGCAAACGCCGTGGTCTTGCCGGTGACGACGGATGCGACGTCGTCGAGCCGCGCCTGATGATGTTCGCGCAGCTGCGCCAGCCGGGTATGCAGCCCACGAAACGGCAGGCCATGCGACGGCAGCACCAGCGTATCCGGCGCGAGCTGTTCGAGCCGCGTCAGCGAATCCAGATACTCCTTCATCGGATTGGCTTCCGGCTGCGCCGACGGCACGATCACCGACGGCGCCATGTGCGACAGGATCTGATCGCCCGCGATCAGGATCTTGTCGCTCTCGCAATAGAACAATGCATGTTCGGGCGAATGCCCGCCCGCGGTGATCACCCGCCACTCGCGTTTTCCCATGGCGACCACGTCGCCGTCACGGATGCGAATGAATTCGCGCGGCGGCCGCAAGCCCTGATATTTCGAGCGGCGCTGCGCTTCCATGATCCCGGCGGCGTCATCGTCCGACGCGCCATTTCGTTTCATGAAGACGGCAAACTGCTCGTCCGGTGCATCCTCGCGCTCATGCCACATCTTCCAGCCGCTAAGCCATTCGGCCAACGGCAGCCGCACCGCGCATTTCATTTCCTTCACCAGATAGCCGGCGAGGCCGAAATGATCGAGATGCGCATGGGTGAAAATGAGGTTCTGCAAGGGGCGGGCGCGCAGCAGCCCCCGCCAGAGTTTGTCCCAGATCTCAAACGTGTCGTCGGTGTTCAGGCCGCAATCGACCAGCGTCCATCCCGGACCGTTGTCGAGCAGCCAGCAATTGACGTGATTGGGGATCGTCGGCATCGGCAGCCGCACCCAGAACATTCCGGGCAGCAGATCCGTCAATTCGCCATAGGCCGGCGGGCGCTGGACCGTGAACTTCAGATCATCGGACATTCGTTTCCCCTGGCGCGCAGCTTACGCGATTTCTTCGGGCCATCAACGCCGAAGGGATTTTCATGCCCACCATGCGGGCCGAGACAGCAAAATCTTCTACTCGGGCCTTGAGGGGGAGTCGTTTTTCCTAGAGAAGGTGAGCCAGCAGCTTCGCATGCTCCGGTGACGCGCGGCGCCTCGCGAGGGCAGTTGGGCAAGAACAATAATGGACGCGCTGAATCCCCAATCCGGGCTCAAGCCCGAAGTCGACCCGGCACAGGATCTCGACCGGCGCGCACGCCGCAATCTCTTGTTGCTGGCGTGCTGTCAGGCGGTCGGCCAATCCTGCAACACCATGATGTTTGCGGCGACGGGGCTGTCCGTCATCACCTTCTATCACCGGCCTGATCTGGCCAATCTGCCGGTCACGATGCAGGCCGTCGGCGTGATGATCTGGGTGTTTCCGGCGGCGCTCTTGATGCAGCGGGTCGGCCGCAGCATCGGCTTTCGCGTCGGCTCGCTGTTCGGCATGGCCGGCGCGATCGTCATGTGCAGCGGATTGTACACCGCCAACTTCGCCGTCATGTGCGCCGGCGGCCTCGTCCTCGGCTACGCCGTGGCGTGCCTGCAGATGTACCGGTTTGCCGCGGCGGAGCTGGTGCCGATCCATTACCGCGCCAAGGCGATTTCGTGGGTCACGGCCGGCGGTGTCGCCGCGGCCGTGATCGGCCCGAGCCTGGTGCGCGTGACGCACGACCTGGCAATGCCGCTTTATCTTGCGACCTATGCCGCGATCCTCTGCCTGCACGTGATCGTCTTTACGGTGATGTCCTTCATCACGTTTCCCGCGGTTGCGACGACGACCCCAAGCGCCGGTACAGCCGAGGTCGCGGCACCTCCGCGTCCGCTGTGGGTGATTGCGAGCCAGCCGCGCTTCATCGCGTCCGTGATCGCGGGCATGCTGGCGTTCGGCACGATGTCGTTCATCATGAGCGCGTCACCGCTGGCCATCGTCGGCTGCGGATTCCCGCATGCGGAAGCCCACTGGGTCATCTTCATGCATGTGCTCGGCATGTTCGTGCCGTCGTTCTTCACCGGCAATCTGATCAACCGGTTCGGCGCCACCACGGTCATGGCCTGGGGCGTCGTGCTGATGCTGGCCGGTGTTGCCGCCGCGCTCAGCGGGCTGACCGAATGGAATTTTCGGATCGCACTCACGATCAACGGTGTCGGCTGGAATTTTCTGTTCGTCGGCGCGACTACGCTGGTGACGACCTGCTACCGCCCGAACGAGCGCGGCAAGACCCAGGCGCTCAACGACCTTCTGGTGTTCAGCACCACCGCGACGTCGAGCTTCATGGCGGGTGTCCTGCAGGATCGCTGGGGCTGGCATCCGCTCAACTGGTTTTCCGTGCTGCTGTTGCTGGCCGCCGCCGCGGCCGTCATATGGCTTCGCTACCAGCGCCCGACGCTCAGCCCGTCACACTAGACACTATCTTTGCATGGGGTTGTTTTCGCGATTTTGTGTACAATCAGCATGATCTGAAGTTGTGCGGTATCGCGCTGCCTCGCGAGCCGACGCACGACCGCAAAAATGCGGCGTGACAACAAAAGAAAAATTTGAGGAGGGCGCCGTCGTGATCAATCGGCTTTTGAGAAGCGCGTCTGTCGGCTTCGTCCTCTTGCTTGTTCCGCTTGCGACGCAGGCCCACGCGCAATCGCCTGCCAGGACCATAACACTGGTCGTTCCCTATGCGGCCGGCGGCGGCACGGATACGGTCGCGCGCCTCATTGGCGAGCGGATGTCGCAATCGCTCGGCCAGAGCGTCATCATCGAGAACGTGGTCGGAGGTGGCAGCACGCTGGCCAATGATCGTGTGGCCCGATCGGCGCCAGATGGTTCGACCATCCTGATCAATCACGTCGCGCTGCTGGCGGCGCCGAGCCTGTTCACCAATTTGCGCTACGATACGCCAACCGCCTTCGAGGCGGTCGGCCTCGTCAACAACGCGCCGATGGTCCTGATCGGCCGCAAGACGATCCCGGGCGCGGGACCGAAGGATTATGTCACCTGGATCAAGGCGCAGGGCGACAAGGCGAACTTCGCGCATGGTGGCATCGGCACCAACTCTCATTTGTGCGCGGTGATGATGGGCAACGTGCTCGGCTTCAAACCGACCATCGTGGCGTATCGCGGCTCAGGTCCGGCCATCGGCGACATGCTGGCCGGGCAGATCGATCTGTTGTGGGATCAGGTGACCAACGCGCTGCCGCAGATTCAGGCCGGAACGCTTCACGGCATCGCCATTACGTCGCCAAAGCGGCTCGAACAGTTGAAGGATGTGCCGACCACCGCCGAACTCGGCATGCCCGAGGTCAGCTACACGATGTGGCATGGACTCTACGTGGCCAAGGGCACGCCCAAGGAGACTGTCGGCGCGCTGAATTCGGCGCTCCGCAAGGCGCTGGCTGACCCGGTGCTGCTGGAAAAGCTGACGCAGCTCGGAACCTTGCCATTCCCTGAAAGCGAGTTGACGCCGGAGGCGCACGTGCGCCTGTTCGCCGCCGACCTGCCACGGGTCGCCAAGCTCGTCGAAAGCTCGGGCATCAAGGCGAGCGAAGCGAAGTAGGGCGCGCGCCGGATTTGCGCTTTATCTTCCTGATTGACTTTGTCCGCATCTCCAGAACAAAATAAGAACAAAGAAGGCGAGGTCTGCGGGAAGCGGGACTGCATTGGGGCAGTCTTGCCGGCCAAAAGCCGAGGTGCCGAACGCGCATGCGGCCCTTGCGGATTATTTTCAAAGCCTCTTAAAATGGATGTCCATTGGGGTAGTTGGTGATGAGATTTGCAATCGGAGCGGTCGTTGCAGCGTTGTGCCTGATTGCGTCAGCTTCCACTTCCAGCGCGCGCGGCCCATACGGTTCGATCAACGTCGGCAACTGGAAAGGCGGGGCCTATACCAACGACCAGAGCGGCGCGTTCACGCATTGCGCCGCGGGGGCGCAATACGCCAGCGGAATCTATTTTGCCGTCACGATCGACAACAAGTCGGCATGGAATCTCGGGTTTGCCCACGAAAAGTGGATGTTCACGGTCGGGCAGGCATTCCCGATCGTCTTGACATTCGATGGTCAGACGCCATTCAACGTCCACGGTGTTCCGCTCGGCGATAAATTGATCCAGGTGCCGATGCCGGACAACTCGGCGTTGATTGCGCAATTCCGCAAGGCCAAGACGATGACTGCCTTCACGCAAGGGCAGCTGTTTCAGTTCAAGCTCGATCAGACCGCGCAATTGTTGCCGACGCTGGCGAATTGCGTGGCGAAGGTGAAGCAGTTCGGTGTCGCCGCCGCCGGGGATTTTTCAGTTGCGGTTGCGGCCGCAAAGCCGACGGCTGCAGCGGGGCCCCCGGGTTCTGCTCCGGCCAAGCCGGAAAGGATCAGTAATCAAACCGGGACCGGCTTTCTGGTCAGCACCAGCGGACATCTCGTCACCAATCAGCACGTCGTCGATGGGTGTGTCGGAGATATCCAGGGCAGCTTGACCGGAGAAGCGCCGGTCAAGCTGCGTCTGGTTTCCGGCGATGAGACGAACGATCTCGCGCTGCTTCAAGCCCCCGGCACCTTCAAGGAGATCGCCGTCATCAAGGACAAGGCGATACACTCCGGTGATAGCGTTGTGGCGATCGGCTATCCGTTTCACGGCTTGCTGACATCCGACTTCACGGTGACGACCGGGATCGTGAGTTCGCTCAGCGGCATCCTGAACGACACCCGCTTTCTGCAGATCAGCGCGGCGGTTCAGCCGGGCAACAGCGGCGGGCCGCTATTGGCATCGAGCGGCGAGGTCGTCGGCGTGGTGGCGGCAAAACTAAATGCGCTGAAGTTCGTCAAGGCGACGGGCAACATCCCCGAAAATATCAATTTCGCGATCAAGACCGGGGCCCTGCGGGATTTCCTGGATAACAGCGTGGTGTCGTACCAGACGTCCGATTCCAAAACCGAGCTCAAGACCGCCGACATCGCCCGCAATGCCAGGGCCTTTACACTGCTGATCTCCTGCAAAGCGAAAGCGCCGGCCGAGAGTGCGAAGAATTAGACCGCTAGATTTGATCCGCGTCTCTGCCCCGGTCTATTGGCCTCTCAAAAATCCAGCGGTGCGTTGTCGACGACTTCCTTCATGACGAAGAAGGTCCGCGTCTGGCGCACGCCGGGCAGCGCGATCAGCTGTTCGCCATGGATGCGGTTGAAATCCTCCATGTCGCCGACGCGGATCTTGAGGAAATAATCGAAATCGCCGGCCACCAGATGGCAGTCGAGCACGAATTTCAGTTTCGCAATCGCGCGCTCAAAGGACGCAAAACTTTCGGGCGTGGAGCGGTCGAGCACGACGCCGACCATGACCAGCGCGCCCTTGCCGACCCTGCGCGGCGCCACCATCGCGCGGACCGTGCTGACAAACCCATCGTCGAACAGGCGCTGGGTGCGGCGATGGCAGGTCGCCGGGCTGACGCCGACCGCCTCGGCCAGCTCGGCATTGCTGAGCCGCCCGTTATTCTGCAGCAAGCGCAACATCTTAAGGTCGGTTCGGTCGAGTCGATTGCTCACGGAAGATTCTTTCACTAATTGGCTGGTAGGTGGATGAAAACTAACATTTTTGGCCACATAGGCAACCAATCGGTGAAAATCGGCAACCAACTTAGAAAGCACCTTTCCCCAGTCCGGTGATAGGCATTCCCAGAAATCAGACATCAATGGGGATGACGGCATGCTGGAAAAATTCGAACGCTATCCGCTGACATTCGGGCCCACCCACATCGAGAAGCTGGAACGCCTGACGCAGCATCTCGGCGGCAAGGTCGAACTCTATGCCAAGCGCGAGGACTGCAATTCGGGGCTGGCGTTCGGCGGCAACAAGTTGCGCAAGCTCGAATACATCGTGCCCGATGCGATCGCTTCCAATGCCGATACGCTGGTTTCGATCGGCGGCGTGCAATCCAATCACACCCGCATGGTTGCCGCGGTCGCCGCCAAGATCGGCATGAAATGCCGCCTGGTGCAGGAAAGCTGGGTGCCGCATGAGGACGCGGTGTACGATCGTGTGGGCAATATCCTGCTCAGCCGCGTGATGGGCGCCGACGTGCAATTGGTGGATGAAGGTTTCGACATCGGCATTCGCCAGAGCTGGGAAGAGGCGATCGCGGATGTGAAGGCCAAGGGCGGCAAGCCCTATGCGATCCCGGCGGGTGCGTCCGTGCACAAATATGGCGGGCTCGGCTATGTCGGTTTCGCCGAAGAAGTCCGCGCCCAGGAAAAAGAACTCGGCTTCGCCTTCGATTACATTGTGGTCTGCACCGTCACCGGCTCGACCCATGCCGGCATGCTGGTTGGATTTGCCAAGGACGGTCGCGAACGCAAGGTGATCGGGATCGACGCTTCATTCACGCCGGCCCAGACCAAAGCTCAGGTGCTGGAAATCGCCCGCAACACCGCTGCGCTGGTCGAGTTGGGCAAGGAGATCGTTGAGGACGACGTCGTTCTGATCGAGGACTATGCCTATCCGGCCTATGGCGTTCCTTCGGAAGAGACCAAGGAGGCGATCCGGCTTTGCGGCCGTCTCGAAGGCATGATCACCGATCCGGTCTATGAGGGAAAATCCATGCAGGGCATGATTGATCTCGTCAACAAGGGCTATTTCCCCAAGGGGTCGAAGGTGCTCTACGCCCATCTCGGCGGCGCGCCCGCGATCAACGGATACGCCTATACGTTCCGCAATGGGTGATGACTGAGCGCGTGTCTAACGTTCCGCTGCCTTCACCAGCGCTATCAACTCGTCGCCATAATGCTCGAGCTTCTTGTCGCCGATGCCGGGAATGTTGCGGAGTTGGTTGAGCGTGGTGGGGCGGGAGGCGGCGATGCCGTCGATGGTTGAATCGTGCAGCACGACATAGGCCGGCACGCCGCGCTTGCGCGCGATCTCGGAGCGCCATGCCCGCAGCGCGGCCTGAAGGCCGGCATCGGCAGGTTCACCCGATCCGGTCGCCCGCGGCGCCAGATCGCCGCGCCTTGATTTGCTGCGGCTGGCGCGAACACGGGTACCTTCCGGCGCCTCGCGCAGCATCACTTCGGTCTCGCCTTTCAGGACGCCGCGCGCGCTCTCGGTCAGCTTCAAGGCGCCGAAGGCTTCGCTGTCGGCCGCAAGGTGGCCCATGGCGACGACTTGGCGGATCGCGGAGCGCCATTGCTTCTCGTTGAGTTCGGCGCCGATGCCGAATACGGAAATTTTGTCGTGCCCGAATTGCGTGACGCGCTCGGTCATGCGGCCGACCAGCACGTCGATCAGGTGCATGGCGCCGAAGCGTTGGCCGGTGCGATAGGCGCAGGACAGCAGCTTTTGTGCGATCACCTTGCCGTCGCGAAGCTGCGGCGGTGACAGGCAATTGTCGCAATTACCGCAATTTCTGCCGTCGACGGCCTCGCCGAAATAGCCGAGCAGGCGGCCACGCCGGCAGCTCGCGGTTTCGGCAAGGCCGACCAGTGCATCGAGCTTGCCGACCGATACGCGCTTGAACGCATCCGATCCAGTGGACTCGTCGATCATGCGACGCTGCTGCACGATGTCGGAGAGGCCGTAGGCCATCCAGGCGCTGGAGGGCTTGCCGTCGCGGCCCGCGCGTCCGGTCTCCTGATAGTAAGCCTCGATGCTCTTGGGCAGGTCGAGATGCGCCACAAAGCGTACATCGGGCTTGTCGATGCCCATGCCGAACGCGATGGTGGCGACGATCACGACGCCATCCTCGTTGATGAAGCGGTCCTGGTTGCGCGAACGCAGACCGGCGTCGAGGCCGGCGTGATAGGGCAGCGCCGGCACGCCGGCCTTGTTCAAGGCGGCGGCTGTATCCTCGACCTTGGCGCGCGACAGGCAATAGACGATGCCGGCATCGCCGGCGTGGCGCTCGCTGATGAAGGCCTTGAGCTGCGCGGGCGCGTTTTGCTTGTCGATGATCTCGTAGCGGATATTCGGGCGGTCGAAGCTCGCAACAAAGCGCGGTGCATTGGTAAGTCCGAGCCGCTCTGCGATCTCCTGGCGCGTCAGATCATCGGCCGTGGCGGTCAGGGCGATGCGCGGCACGTCCGGGAAACGTTCGGCGATGACAGACAGGCCGATATATTCGGGACGAAAATCATGTCCCCATTGCGAGACGCAATGCGCTTCATCGATCGCAAACAGCGCGATTTTGGCGCGGGCGAGCAGGCCAAGGCAGCGCGGCGTCAGCAGCCGTTCGGGCGCGACGTAAAGCAGATCGAGGTCGCCGGCGAGCAGCCGCTGTTCGACGGCGTTGGCCTCCTCGAACGACAGCGTCGAGTTCAGCACCGCCGCCTTGACGCCGGCTTCGAGCAGGCCGGCGACCTGGTCGCGCATCAGCGCGATCAGCGGCGAGACCACGATGCCGCAGCCTTCGCGCAACAATGACGGCAATTGATAGCACAGCGACTTGCCGCCGCCGGTCGGCATCAGCACCAGGCAGTTCCCGCCTTCCGTGACGTGACGAACGATTTTTTCTTGCTCTCCCCGGAAGACCGGCAGGCCGAACACGGAGTTCAGCACCGACAGCGCGTCAGAAGCTTTGTCGGGGTGACGGGCTGCGGAGGCGGGCATAAGGTGAGGCGATCCGGCTGGGTTTTCATATGGCCGGCCAATTCGGGCCGCCGGCCGGTTCCTGATTCGGGCGATTGCCCATCTTCGCTGTCAAACCGGTCGCGGGCAAACGCTCGCCAGGGATTGTCCGCGAATTACTGATAACTCGCCACGATATCCGACACCGCGCGTTCCAGCTGCTGCGCGGTGGCGCATTGGCGGACAACGGTGCAGAAGGTCGAATAACGCGGCATTTCGGAATCGCCCCAGCCCCAGGCCATGCGTCCCTCGGGATTGAGCCACACCAGCCGCTTCGAGCGCTCGCCGATGCGGCGCAGGATATCGGCGCGGGGATCGAGATTGTTGCTGCGGGCATCGCCGAGGATGATCACGGTGGTCTGCGGCGTGATCGCGTTCATCCATTCATGTTCGAAATCGGCAAAGGAATTGCCGTAATCCGATGAGCCGAAGCCGACCTTGGACATGATCTCGGCCATCGCCTCTTCCGGCGATTTTGATTCCAGGATGTCGCTGACCTCGATCAAGTGTCCGGAGAAGGCGAACGAGCGCACGTCGGAGACGACTTCATGCAGGCTATGGATCAGCAGCAGGAAGAAATCGGACACCCGCGCCACCGAGCCCGAGACGTCGCACAGCGCGATGATTTTGGGCTTGTCGCGGTGGCGCCGCTTCCAGGCGGTGAGGAACGGCACGCCGCCCCAGGCGGCGTTGCGCCGGATGGTCCGGCGCACGTCGAGATGGCCGCGGCGCTGGCGCTTGCGCGGCTTGCTGTAACGTTCGCGCAGCCGGCGCGCGATCTGGCGGATCAAGAGCCGCATCTGCTCGACCTGCCGCGGCTCGATCCGTGACAGCGGCGCATTGCGCAAGATCTCGTTACGTAAATTCTCGGCCTCCTCGCGGCCGTACAGCATCAGCGCCTGCGAGACGGTTTCGCGCACGGTGTCGCGCAGTCCGTCCAGCGCGGCCTGCAGCCGTTCCGCGAGTGCCGGGTTGGTCGCCGTCAGCGCGTCGAGATCGTCGCGCAGGCGCTGGATGCCCATCTGGTCGAGGATGCGACCGGAGAAGATACCGCGTTGCGTGAAGTAGCGAATGTTGGACAGCGAGGCGGCATTCGAAGCATTGGCGATGGCGGCGGCCATCGCGTTGCGATCCTGCGACAGCAGCATCTGCGCGAGTTGTCCGAGATCCTGGGGCTGGTCTCCGCCATCGGCGTCGCCCGGTGTATCGGATGTTGTACTGGAGTCCGGCGTGTCGGACTTATCCGTCTCGCTGCCTTCGGGTGGTGGCTGCGACGGCTCCGGCTGGTCGAAGAAAAGATCAAAACAGTCGCCGAGCGCCTTCTTCTCGTCTTGCGTCTTGGCAAGCGTCAGCAGGAACGTATCGCGCAGGACGGTGCGGTCGGTGAAGCCGACCTTGGAGACCGCGCGCATCGCATCGATGCTTTCGGCCGGCGAGAGCCTGACGCCTGCGCCCCGCGCCGCACGAAAGAAGCGATGCAGGTTCTCTCTCATCCCGCGCTATCCGAAGACGTTCTGACGCGAAGCCTTGGCGATGAAGCCGGAGACCTGAGGCAGCGTGGCCTCGATATCCGCCTCGTATTTCAACAGCACGTTCAGTGTATCCTTGACGATCTCGTGGCCGAGTTCGGGTGCCTGCAGCAGCACCAGCACACGCGCCCAATCGATCGTCTCGCTCACGGACGGCAGCTTCTTCAGATCGAGCGACCGGACCTCGTGGATGAAGCCGACCATCTGCTTGCGCAGCGTCTGCGAAATGCCGGGCACGCGGCTTTCGACGATACGCTCTTCCAGCTTCTGCTCGGGAAAGCCGATGTGAAGGTGCAGGCAGCGCCGCTTCAGCGCGTCGCCGAGATCGCGCTCGCTGTTCGAGGTCAGGATCACGGTGGGCGCCGCGACAGCGGTAATGGTCCCGAGCTCGGGAAGCGTGACCTGGAAGTCGCTGAGGATTTCCAGCAGCAGCGATTCGAACTCGGCGTCCGACTTGTCGATTTCGTCGATCAGCAACACGCAGCCGGCGGGCTGTTCCAGCGCCTGCAGCAACGGCCGCGGTTCGACGAATTCCTTGGAGAAGAACACGTCACCGAAATCATGCAGTTGTGCCAGCGCGTCGTGCAGCGTTTCGGCGCCGCCGAGCACTTCGCCGAGCTTGTCTTTCAGGATCTGCGTGTACAAAAGCTGCTTGGCGTATTTCCACTCATAGAGCGCCTTGGCTTCATCCAGGCCCTCATAGCACTGCAGGCGGATCATCTTCAGTCCGCGCCACGCGGCGATCGCCTTTGCAAGCTCGGTCTTGCCGACGCCGGCGGGACCTTCGACCAGAATGGGCTTTTCGATCTGCTGCGACAGGTAGACCGCGGTCGCGATCTGGCGGCTCGCAATATAGCCTTGCGCGGCAAGACCTTTTTCCACGGCCTCGATCGAGGCGGTCGGCCCTGTTTCAGCCACGGGTTTCAACTCCGAATTCACTGGATTTCAGAGTGTTCTGCCTGCGTTCCCGGCAAAGAACAAGCCTCGTTTGGTCATACGGAGGCGGCAAATTCGGCAAGAGCCTTTTCCGTTCCGATTGAATCGGAACGGGGCTCTAGATTCATTGTTTGACGCGTTTTCTTGACGCGAACCGGTACCCACTTCGCTGAAAAACGCTCTAATTCCGCCTAGCGCAATGTGAGCCCGGTTGCCGCTTCGAGCTCGCTGATCGCCTGCGCCGCATTGAGCACCTTGATCGTGGTCATGCCCATCTCGCGCGCCGGTTTCAGATTGACGCCGAGATCGTCGAGATAGACGCAGTGTTTGGGATCGACCTTCAGCGTTTCTACCATCAACTGGTAGATGCGCGGGTCAGGTTTGCGCAGGCCGATCTTGGCGGACTCGATGACGTGATCGAACAGCACCATGACCTCGGCGACATAGAGCGAGCGGCCACTGTGGCTGCCGATCGCGTTGGCGGGAAGGTTGTTGGTGATGCAGCCGGTCTTGAACTTGGCCTTCACGCGCTTGAGCGCCTCGACCATTTCGGGGCGCAGGTCGCCCGAGAGCAGCGGCAGCACATCCCTGCCGCGGACCTCCGCGCCTAGCGCTTTGGATTCCGTTGCGAACAGTGCATCGAAGGCTTCGATGTCGACTTCGGCGCGTTCGAATTTCGCCCAGGCGTTTTCCAGATGATTGGCGGCGTTGGTGCGCCGGATGATGTCGGCGGGCAGTCCGCGCTCGGTCTCGAATCGCGTAAACGCCTCAAACGGTGAAGTGGTCAACACTCCGCCGAAATCCCAGATCACTGCCTCGATCATTATTCCCCGCCCAAATGAACCATGCGTTGAGGGAGCGGCTAACACGGAATGGCGTTCGGAGCCAGTCCGATCCCTGACTTGGCGATGCCGGTTGCGCGGGGTATTGCTGCGGCGATGAAAATCCTCGCTCGAGTAATGGCAAGTCTTGCGCTGATGGCCGCCATGCCCGCTTACGCGATCGTGGGTGGCGGTGCGCCGTCCGCCGACGGCGTCGGCAGTTCCGTCGTCACCATTGTCGGTTCGCGCGGCAATTTCTGCACCGGTGCGCTGATCGCGCCGAAAATCGTGTTGACCGCGGCGCATTGCGTGCAGCCCGGCGCCGACTACAAGATCGTCGAATATGGCGCCGACAAGCAGCCGTCGCTGCAGGACGTCAAGAGCATCGCCATTCATCCCGCCTTCAACATGCAGGCGATGCTGGCGCACCGTGCGACGGCCGATGTGGCGCTGCTGCAATTGGGTTCACCTGCCAAGGGCAAGACACCGTCGACGCTCGGCATGCCGAATATTCCGATCACCGTCGGCAGCCGTTTCACGATCGCCGGCATCGGCGTCACCGTGCGCGGCGACGGCAAGAGCGGCGGCACCACCCGCGTCGCCGGATTGATTACGACCGGCAAGCCGGGGACGCTGCAGATTCGGCTGGTCGATCCCGTCAACCAAGGCACCCGCGACGGGCTCGGAGCCTGCACCGGCGATTCCGGCGGCCCGGTATTCGAGGACAAGCAATCAGGTCCCGCCATTGTTGGTGTCGTCAGTTGGTCGACGGGGCCGAACGGCTCCGCCGGCTGTGGTGGGCTGACCGGCGTGACGCCGCTGACGCTGTACCGCGACTGGCTGATGCAAACCGCGCGACAGTGGGGCGCGGGGTTGTAGCTATTTCCGTCGTCCCTGCGAAAGCATGCGAAAGCAGGGACCCATAACAACGTCGTTAATTGTTACGAAGACAACTAGCTTCCGTCGTCTTACCGATGGCCCTCGGCGTATGGGTCCCTGCGCCCGTGCACAATTGCGCACTAGGCAGGGACGACAATGACCACTTGAATCGGCGCCTAATGCCCCGCCGCCTTGTTCGCCGCGTCATTATTCAGCACGATCAACCCATCGACGGCGACGCCCACCTTGCTGTTGATCAGGAATGGATTGACGTCGATCGACGCGATGCGCGTTCCCGCATCGGCCATCAGGTTGGACAATCCCACCAGCGCCTTCACCGCCGAAGCCTCATGCAGCGCGGGCTTGCCGCGATAGCCCTTCATCTTGACGCCGGCCTTGGTCTTGCCGATCAGCTGCTTTGCCTCGTCGGCATCGAGCGGCGCGCCGGCGAGCGCAACGTCCTTCATCAGCTCGATATCGATGCCGCCGGTGCCGAACAGCACCACCGGCCCCATCTCGGCGTCGAGCGAAGCGCCGACCACGAGTTCGAGATCGGCTTTGACCTGCTGCGCGATCAAAATGCCTTCGAGCTTGGGCTTGTTCTTCAGCTTCTTGACACGCGCGGTGATGTCGTTGAACGCCTTCTTCACGTCCGCGGCGCTGTTGATGTTCAGCACCACGCCGCCAATGTCCGATTTGTGCAGGATTTCGGCGCTGACCACCTTGGCGACGACGGGAAAGCCGATCTTCCTGGCGATCTTCACCGCGTCCGCCGCGGTCTGCGCGATCTCTTCCCTGGAGACGGGAATGCCATACGCCTTCAGCAGCTTTTTCGAGGCGACCTCGTCGAGCGCCGCGGCGCCGTTGGCGCTTTTCAGTGTTTTCTCCAGCACCGCGCGCGCGGAAGCCGTCGAGCTCGATGCGATCTCCGGCACGACTTTGCGCAAGTTGGCGTAGTCGATCAGCGACTTGATCGCGCCCACCGCGCGGTCGAGGCCCTGCATGACCGCGATGTTCGGCAGCGACTTGCGCAGGCCCTTGGTGAATTCGGTAAAGCCGATCGACATGGTGCTGATGTAGATCACGGGCTTCGAGGCCGCGCCCGCCATGTCGTTGACGATGCGCAAATTGCGCTCGCGCAGTTCATGCGGCGCCTTCGGCAGTTCGGCGTCGATGATCACGATATCGGTATCGGGATCGTCGATCATGGTCTGGATCGACTGCATGTAGACGGAGGGATCGACCACCGCGGCGAACCCCGCGTCGAGCGGATTGCCGACGATGCTGCCGGGCCCCAGCATTTTTGCCAGCTTCCCGGTGGCGTTGGCGCTGAGCGGCGCGAAGTTCAGCCCGGCGGAATCGAACGCGTCGATCAGCAGGCCTCGCTTGCCGCCCGACAGCGACACGGCGGCGAGACGGTTGCTCTTCGGCGGTTCGGCATGAACGAAACATTCGGTGGTCTCGATCAGTTCGTCGAGACCGCGGACGCGGATCACGCCTTCGCGCGTCGAGATCGCGTCGAAGGTTTGAATGGAACCGGCGAGCGCGCCGGTGTGCGCCATCGCAGCCGCTCGGCCGCCTTCGGAGGAGCCGAGCTTGAGCGCGATCACCGGTTTGCCGGCGGCGCGCGCGGCCTTGCAGGCCTCGCGAAACACCTTCGTGTTCCGCACGCCTTCGAGATAGACCACGATGACGCGGATCGAGGGATCGGCCGCGAAATAGGCCATCAGGTCCGGCGTCTCGAGCCCGGTCTCGTTGCCGGTCGTGACCATGTAGCCGACGCCGACGCCGCGATCTTCCAGCGCCTGTCGGATCGCCATCACGATGGCGCCGGATTGCCCGGCGATCGCGACGGGACCCGCTTCCATGGTGACGATGCGGTCGTCGATATTGGTGAACAGGTTTTCGCCCGCGCTTAAGTTACCGAGGCAGTTCGGGCCGGTGACGGCAAGGCCGGTTTCGAGCACCGCCTCTTTCAATTCGATCGCCAGCCGCTGGCTTTCCGCGTCCTGCAACTCGCTGAAGCCCGAAGTGACGATGGTGGCGGAGCGGGCGCCGGCGGCTGCGGCGTCGCGGATCACCTGCACCGCGAAACGCGCCGGCACCAGCACCAGCACGTGATCGGGCTTTTCCGGCAGGCTGGCGAAATCCTTGTAGCAGGGCACGCCCCAGATCGTTTCGCGCTTGGCGTTAACCGGAAACAGTTTCCCCTTGTATTGGTACTTGACCAGATTGTTCCAGATGCGCTCGGCATAGTTGCCGGGCTTGTCGGTCGCGCCGACCAGCACGATGTTGCGCGGGTGCAGCATCGCATGGATGCTCTTGACGATGTCGCTGGACGAGGGCGACCAATTTTCGGCCGAATGCGACGCGTTGACTACCCGAGCTTCCATGGAGCGTGCCCTTACCTTGTTGTTTCCTTTGGCGGCAAGCGACCACGCGCGATCGTCATCCGCCATGCGTTTTCATTCTTTTTATTGAGACTCTTTTTATTCAGACTCTTTTTATTCAGACTCTTTTTATTCAGACTTGGGGAGGGTGGCAACACGCGTTGGCCCGATAGCGCCCTTCGCGCGGCGCACGATATCCCGGCGCACGGAGAATTCGGTGCGATCCCGGGATTGACAGGCGGCAAGTTCAGGAAACCGGGCCGATCAAGGTGGCGTGCAGGAGATAGCGATTCGGCCCAGGCGTCAGCGCCTCGAACGGCCAGCAGGTCGACAGCACCAGCTCATATCCGTTCGACAGCGGATCAATGCCGGAGGCGTCGAAGCGAACGATGGAAGTCGAATCCGCGCGATAGCGGAACTTCTTGCCGTCGCTGCGCGTGACGTCGATCTCGTCGCCAATGGCGACATTTTGCAGAAATCGGAAATGCGTGTCGCGGTGCGCGGAGTAGACCGCCACGCCGCGCTCTCCGGCGTCAGGCGTGTTCTCGACATGGCCGGGACCAAACGCGAGCGCCTGTCCGCTGCTGCCTGCCAGCACGATGGTGCTGGCCTTGATCCGCTTCACCTCGATGCGGGCCACCGGCCAGGTGTCCGCCCACGACCACGGTTTTGTTTCGCGGCCGGTGGCGATGGTTTCCGTGAAGGCGCGCTCCAGTAGCACCTGCGCGAGCAACGCCTTGGCGTGGATGTAGCCGCCCTGGCCGAACAGGACGAGGCCGGCGATGGCGAGGACGAGAGGGAGGACGAAGCGGCGCATTTGGGTGGTCCATACTTCCGTCATTGCGAGCGAAGCGAAGCAATCCGTTCTTCCTTTATGCGGCGAGATGGATTGCTTCGCTTCGCTCGCAATGCCGGCGGCTTGAAAAAGTCGCGCGCGCGACCCTGGGGGACGAAGGGCCGCGCGCGCATTCGGGAGGAGCTTGGGGGGCCTCCTCCGTCAAGTGGGCGTCAGGGGAGCAACGCCTGGCGCCGATTGAACGCGAACAGCATCAGACTGAATATGATCAAGATCACACCCAGGATCATTCGGAGCTCGGCGTCGGTCGCGGTTTTCGGAAGCTGGACCGTGCTCGGCGCTGCCGTGACCGCGGGAACCGGGCGCTTCAGCGCGGCAACCTGAACCCTGGCCTCGCTGCTCTCGGCACGGCGTTCCGTCGGCGTGACGGGCAACCGCTGGCGTTCACCGAACACCTTTGCGAAATCCCATCCGGCCGGCAGGTTGATCGGCAGTTCCGCAACCTTCAGCGGTTCACCTTCGGGGCGGCTCGGGGTCTTGTCGACCGCAACCAGACTGGTCAGCCGCGTCACCAATTGATGATCGAGCGCGAGCGCGAGGATGGTCTTGTCGGCATCCTCCGGGTTCGCCTGCCGCGTGGTGCGCGCGACTTCGGCGTCCGCAATCTTGCGGCGCGCCCACAGTTTCGACAGGCCCTTGCCCTCGGCCGCATTGGCGAGCGGAAGCGTCACCACCCAAGGGCGGTCGCCGATCCGGCCCTTGATCTCGACCGAGCCTGTGAGCTTGTCGAGCTTGGCGGCGAGGATCAGCGGCTCATCGCGGTAGAGATCCGGAATCGCAGACGGCGTGATGTCGGCCGCGGCGTCGGAGAATTTGGCGGTGAGATTGGTCACCGCGGGATTCTCCAGTTTGGAAAACAGCCCGCGCATCCGCTCCTCGACCTGCTCCACCGAGCCGATATGGGTGAAGGTGCCGCGGCCGAGTTCGGCGGCGCGCGTCATCAGGTAGGTGTTCGGGGCCGAGCCGATGCCGACCATGAAGATGCGCGAGCGGCCGCGCAGCGCACTGATGGTTTCGAACAATTGCTGCTCATTGCCGATCGCGCCGTCGGTCAGGAATACGACCTGACGGACGTAATTGGCATCGCCATTGTTGGTGTTGTCGCTGAGTGCGGCACGCATCGCCGGCACCATTTCGGTGCCGCCATTGGCCTGCAGTGCACCGACGAACGAGGTGGCCTGGCCGACATGCTCGCGATCGGCCGGCACCGAGCTGGGGAACAGCACGTCCATGGTGTGATCGAAGCGGATCACGTTGAAGCGGTCGCCGGGCTGCAGGCGGCCCAGCGCGTAGTTAAGGCTTGCCTTGGCCTGGACGATCGAGACGCCGCCCATCGAGCCGGAATTGTCGATCACGAAGATCACCTCGCGCGGCAGCGGCTTCTTCTCGTTCTGTTCGACCGACGGCGGCGTCACGAAGGCGAGCAGATAGTCGCTATCGCCGACATGCTCGCGGAACAGGCCAACCGAAGGCGCCTTCTCCGCCGCAGGTTTCCAGGTCAGCTCGAAATCGCGATCCGCCGGCACCGGGCCTTCGGCAAGCCTGATGATGCGCGTGTCGTTGTCGGGCTTTTCTGTCTTGATGGCGTGGTGATGGCTCTTGACCTCGCCGAGCGGGAAGCCGGCCTGCAGGCGCACCGTGATGCTGGTCGGATTGACCGGCGCGTTGGTTGCGGGATCGAGCACTTGCGGAGAGATGCGGTCGCGATCAGGCACAGGATCGGATTTGCTGGCGCCCCATCCGCCGCCATCGGCCCGGAAGTCGACGCTCTGCACCACGGGTGCGGGATTGTAGCGCGGCCCGATCACCATCGGCAGCCGCAGCGAGAATTCGTGGCCGTTCTGCTGCACGGGTTCCTGATACTCGATCTGCACCAGCACGGTTTCACCGGGGCCGATATTGGCGACGGAGTTGGTGAAGATGTTCGGCCGTTCCTGTTCGGTCAGCGCCGCCTTCTGTCCGTTACGCGCCGCCTGTTCGTAGATGATGCGGGCCTGCTGCCGCTCCTTGATGTCGCCGATGATGACGCGGTCGCCGACCACCATCTTCAGCGTATCGACCGCGCCGCCCGAGGGCAGCGGGTAGACATAAACCGCCTCGACCCAGTTTTGCGTCGGGTTGCGGAAAACTTGCGTGACGCGGGCGCGAACGGTGGGGCCGGAGACGGTGAGGTCGACATCGATGCCGAGCCGCGAGGCGTCGGCGTAACCGTCCTCGGTCTTCAGCAGCAGCGACCCCGAGCGGGCGTCGCTTGCCTTGAGGAAAGCGGTCTGCGCGCGTTCGGCCGACCAGCCCGGCTCAAAGCTCAAAAATAAAGCCGCAAATCCGATCAGGAGTGCGGCAGCGCCTTCAAAGGCGAAAAACAACATGACGCGCATTTTGCGCGACAGGCGCGAACGCCTGTCGGCCTGGATTTCATCGCAAATCGTCATTTCCTTCACTCCCGTGCGACGTGTTCGTCGTGTGAGGAAATCTCCGGCAACGCGCGATGTGGCGCGAGCGGAATGATCGGCCTTGTTCAGCCTGACGCCAGCGGGGTGCGCCACCGCTGGGGCGGGTTTGTGCGGGTTTGTGATGGATTGTGCGTCTGTTACACTGGGCCCTCAGGCCGAACAGGGGTGACGATGCCGACGCCGGACAAGCAGCTTTCCGCCGAGCAAAGCCGGCAGATCGCCGACACTATTCGAGAGGAGATCGCCCGCCGTCGCATCTCCCGGCAATCGCTGGCCGAGCTTGCGAAACTCAGCCTTTCGACGCTGGAAAAGGTTTTGGGCGGCCGCCGTCCGTTCACGCTGGCGACCACGGTCCGGCTCGAACAGGCGCTCGGCGTGTCCCTGCGCAAGACAGCGGACCTTCCACCGGCGGCGTCTCCGGCCAATGGCGATGTCGCGCCGGATAGTCTGGGGGCCTATTCGCGCCGCGCGGTGGCGTGGATCGAAGGCACCTATGTGACGATACGGCCGTCGTTCGGCGACAAGGATGCAATCTTCGCCTATCGCACCGAAATCAGCTGGGATGAAACGGCGTCGTCGCTCGTGTTCCACGAAAGCGATCGGCAGGATGCGTTGTATACCCAGTTCGGTGAAGTCGCGGTGCCGAACCAGTCCGGCCACATTTACCTCGTCACCAATCGGCACGGTCAGCATCGCCTGATCACGTTGGCGCGCCTGGCGATATCGAACGAAATGTACGGGATCATCACCACGCTGCTGGCGGGGCGCGGTTCGCTGCTGACGCCGATCGCCGCTCCGATCGCCTATGTGCCGATCAAAATGATCGAAAGTCCGACTTTTGGACGGATTTCGTCCGATAATGCCAATTATGCGGCTTATCGGGGCCATTTGCGGCGTACGATCGATGAGCCGTTTGCTATGTTTTTGCCGGGCTAGTGGCAGCCATTGCAATTCCTGGGAAATAGTCTATATCAACCGCATTCGAATTGTCGTTTGCCTTGTTGACTACGCCGAAACCGGCTCCAATCCCCAAGACATCGTTGAAATCGGATCAAGCCCGCGCGGAGGTCGTGTGGGTAAAGCGCAGTGGCGCATCTTGGAGATAGTTACATGGCTACCGGAACAGTTAAGTGGTTTAACGCGACCAAGGGCTTCGGCTTCATTCAGCCCGACGATGGTGGAACGGACGTTTTCGTTCACATCTCGGCTGTCGAGCGTGCAGGTCTGAGCTCGCTCAACGAAGGTCAGAAGATCTCGTTCGAAGCGAAGAAGGACCCGATGCGCGGCAAGACCAGCGCTGAGAACCTTCGCGTCGACTAAGACAAAGGTTGCTGATTACGGATTACCACGGACGTACTGGGATCCCTTGATCAGCCTCTGATACAGAAGCCCGCCGATGAACCGGCGGGCTTTTTGTTTGTCGCATGCCGGCAAATGTTACGAAGCAATCGTCGCCTTGTCGGTCGGCTTCAGTGCGCTGAAATTCTTTCGCAATGTGGGCTTGTGGATTTTCCCCGTGGCGTTGCGCGGCAGGGCGTCGACGAACTCGATCAAACGCGGGCATTTGAACCGCGCCAGATTGGCCTGGCAATGCGCGTGGATTTCTTCTGGGCTGAGCGTATGGCCCGGCTTGATCGCCACGATCGCCATGCCGACTTCACCCCATTGCTCGTTGGGTACGCCGATCACGGCGGCTTCGGCGATCGCTGTGAGTTGATGCAGCACGCTCTCGACCTCGGCCGGATAGACGTTCTCGCCGCCCGAGATGTACATGTCCTTCCAGCGATCGACGATGTAGTAGAAGCCCTCCTCGTCGATGCGCGTGGCGTCGCCGGTGTGCAGCCAGCCGTCGGTGAAGGATGACGCGTTGGCATCCGGCCGGTTCCAGTAGCCGGGCGTGACGTTCGGTCCCCTGACCCAGAGTTCGCCGAGCTCGCCGACTTCGGCATCCGTCCCGTCAGGACGAACGATCCGCACTTCCGTATGCAGCACCGGCTTGCCGGAGGAGCCGGCCTTTCGTGCGGCGTCTTCCTTGTCGAGCGTCAGCACCGCGGGGCTGGTCTCGGTCATGCCGTAACCCTGCTGCAACGCGACGCCACGGGCTTCCCATATTTTCAAGAGCGGCACCGGCATCGGCGCACCACCGACGCCGCCGATCACGAGCCGGCTGAAATCGGCTGTCAGGAATGACGGATGCTGCGACATGAACTGGTAGATCGCGGGCACGCCGAAAAACTGGTTGATGCCCTGCGACGGGTCGCTAATCAGCTGAAGCGCGAGAGCAGGATCGAACGCGCGCATGATCAGTACGGTGCCGCCGGCATGCAGCACCGGGTTGGTGTAGCAATTGAGCCCGCCAGTGTGGAACAGCGGCAACACCGTGAGCAGCACCGACGAGGGCGAGATATAGGCGGGCCCGCCGAGATTGACGCAATTCCAGAACGTCATGCCATGGGTGATGATCGCGCCCTTGGGCTGGCCCGTGGTGCCCGAGGTGTACATGATGGTCGAGATGTCATCGAGCGTGACGGTCTCCGCCCGGTCGAGCGGCTTCGATGCCGCGATCGCTGCCTCGTAGGAGCCACCGGGCCCGAGCAATAGCGCGGACGAAACGTTGCAGAGTTTGGCGACCGACAGCGCGACCTCGGCGAGGTCCGTATCGTGGATCATCACCTTCGGCGCGGCATCGCCGACGATGAATTGCAATTCGGGAACGGTGAGACGGGTGTTGAGCGGCAGGAACACGGCGCCGATCCGGAAGCAGGCGAACTGCACCTCCAGCGTATCCGTCGTATTCAGCGCCAGCACCGCGACGCGGTCGCCGCGCGCCACCTTCAGCCCGTCGCGCAGATGCTCGGCGAGCAGCGAGATCCGCGCATCGAACGCGGCATAGGAAAGCCGGCGCTGGCTGGCAAGATCGACGGCCGCGATCTTATCCGGCGTGCGGCGGCCGAAATGGGCGATCCAGTCGTAATAGCGAACGGACAAGGCTTCCTCCACATCCCGCGGCCTTGCGCTGCCGGTTCTGCCGATGGCATCCGGTCTGGCAGTTGAGGGGATATAGGGGATGATGTCTTGCGTGGAGTGGCTGGGGTGGGGCAGGTGGATCTTCCGCGGCACTTCTCAGTGCCACCCAAACCCAAGGCTGTCATACCCGCGCATGCGGGTATCCAGTACGCCGCGGCCTTTCGGCCCTATCATCGGCGTCTCTGGAATACTGGATCCCCGCTTTCGCGGGGATGACAGCCGATGCGATAACGCTATGCGACTTCCTGTTCAGCGACTAGTTGCGGCGCCGGTTCGGCGGGCGTTGCAAGCTCCTTGGCAAGCGTGGTGGCGCCGACATAGTCGGTCTTGCCGGAACCCAGCAGTGGCACGTTGCCGACCACACGGATATCCGCCGGTACCGCCAGTTCGGACGCACCGATGGTCTTGGCGTGGCGCTGCATCGCCGAGCGCTCGGCATCTTTCTGCGTGGTCAAGAGCACGATCCGCTCTCCCTTGCGAGCATCGGGAATCGACACCGCGACCGACATCGCCTGCGGCCACAACGCTGCGGCCATGGCTTCGACCGCCGACAGCGAGACCATCTCGCCGGCAATCTTGGCGAAGCGTTTGGCGCGGCCCTTGATCGCGATGAAGCCCGCCGCATCGATGGTGACGATGTCGCCGGTGTCGTGCCAGCCGCCGACGAGCGGCTCCAGCACACCGGGATTTTCCGCACGGAGATAACCCAGCATGACGTTGGGCCCGCGCACCGACAGACGTCCGCCTTCCTCGATGCCGGGGACCGGATCGAGGCGGGCTTCCATCAGCGGCGACAGCCGGCCGACGGTGCCCGAACGATTCGCCATCGGCGTGTTCATCGCGAGTACGGGCGCGGTCTCGGTGACGCCGTAGCCTTCGAGGACGCGGATGCCATAGCGCTCCATATACACTTGCCGCGTGCGGTCCTTCACCGCTTCCGCGCCGGCCATCACGATGCGCAGGGTGCGGAAGTCGTAAGCATGGGCCGAGCGCGCATAGCCGGAGAGGAACGTATCCGTGCCGAACAGGATGGTGGCGCCGGTCTGGTAAATCAGCTCCGGCACGATCCGGTAATGCAACGGCGACGGATACATGAAGATCGGAATGCCGGCCAGCATCGGCATGATCATCCCGCCCGTCATGCCGAAGGAGTGGAACACGGGCAGCACGTTGAACACCTTGTCATTGGCATTGGCGTCGACCCGGGCCAGTGCCTGGGCCGCATTGGCGAGGATGTTGCGATGGGAGAGCACGACACCCTTGGGCGTGCCTTCCGAGCCTGATGTGAACAGGATGACCGCCGGATCGTCGGCCTTGCGGGCGACGCGGGGGGCGGTGCCGGCCAGCAGGCCGCGGACCTTGTCGAGCGCACCGATCGAGGTGCGGACATCCTCAAGATACACGACTTTGGCCTGGCCGGCGATGGCGGCAATGAGCTTGTCGAGCTTGCCCTTCTCGATGAAGGCCTTCGAGGTCAGCACGGTCTTGACTTGCGCGGCCTGCATCGCCGCCAGCACATTGATCGGGCCGGCAGAGAAATTCAGCATCGCGGGCACGCGGCCGACGCTCTGCAGCGCCATGAACACGACGGCGACGCCGGCCGAGTTCGGCAGCAGCACGCCGACATTCTCGCCTTCTGTGGTGCCCTTCTCCAGCTTGCGGCTCAGCACCTGGGCGCCGAGGATCAACTTGCGATAGGTCAGCTTGGTGCCGAGCGCGTCCTCGATGATCGGCTTGCCGGTGCAGCGGTCGCGATGGGCGTGCGCCAGCGCTTCGAACAGGGTCTGATCCAGCATGGCGTTCTTGACCATCGCGTCTATCATGACGTCCTGCAGCGCCGCGCCTGCCGCATTACGGCGGGTCTTGCCCTTCAGCGCCGGGTCGACCGGCAATTTGACCGGCGGCAGGATCGAGATCGTCACCTTTGGGAACCACGAGCGCTTGATCTCGCCGTTCTTCAGGTAGCTGAGATACGAACGCTGCGCACCCTCGATGCGGACGGGCACGACGACCGCGTCGGCCTTGTCGGCGATCATCGCGGTGCCGTCATAGACCTTCATCAACGAGCCCGACACTGTGATGCGACCCTCGGGAAAAATCACCACCGGCTCGCCCGATGCCACCAGCTTGATCAGGTCGCGCGCCGCCAGCGGCTTGGTCGGATCCATGGTGTAGTGCTTGGTCAGCTTCAGGAAGGGCTTTGCCCACCACGCCTTGGAAATCCCGGTGTCGACGGCAAAGCTGGCGTCGATCGGCAGCGTGGCATGCAGCAGCGGGCCATCGACCAGGCTGACATGGTTCGGCGCGATCAGCATGCGGGTGCCGGCCGGCGGCAGGTTCTCGATGCCGCGGACCTCGACCCGGAACAGCGCACGAAACAGCAGCGCACCGAAATCGCGCACGCCTTCGCGGCCCCATTTGGTGAGCACGAACCAGACCGAGCCAAAGCTTGCGATCGCAAGGCCGAAGAAGATCCAGGCAACCGGAAGACCGAGCGCCTGCAATCCGGCGACAAGCAACGAGCCGACCACCATGAAGGCCGCCTGCAGCACGTTGCCGGCGGCGATCACGCGGGCCCGTTTCGACGGCTCGGACCATGCCTGGACGGCGGCAAAGGATGGTACGACGAACAAGCCACCGCCAAAGGCGAACAGGAAGAAGTCGGCCAGCATCCGGAGACCGGCGACAGAGGTGATGAATGCGGCGGCCGTTACGTCGGTTCCATGCACCGTGCTTCCGATGGCCCAGGCCAGATCGAGGCCGACGATGCCCATCACGATGGCGCCGATCGGCACCAGCGCGAGATTCGGGCGCAGGTGGCTGAGCTGCGCGGCAAACAGCGAGCCCGCGGCAATACCGATCGCGAACACGGCGAGGCAGACCGTCACGACGCCTTCGGTACCGCCGACGACATCCTTGACCAGCGCGGGCAGCAGCGACAGCACGATCGCGCCGACCATCCAGAACCAGGACACGATCACCATGCCGTCCCACAGGCGCGGTTCGGCGTAGAGCGTCTTCAAGAGGCGAACGGTGGAAGTCCAGGGATTGGTTGCGATCGGCAGATCAGGCGCGGACGGCTGGCTCACGGGGATACGGGCCGCGAACGCCCAGGACAGGATCGACAGCCCGACCACGGCCAGGCAAATCCATCCCATATGCGAGGCGCCGGCGACGAATAATCCGCCGGCGATGGTGCCGATCAAGATCGCCATGAAGGTCGCACCCTCGACGAGGGCGTTACCGGTTGCGAGTTCGGAAACCTGGAGCTGGTCGGGAAGGATCGCGTATTTCACCGGGCCGAACAGCGCAGCTACGATGCCGAACAACGCGAGCGCCACGAACAGCAACGGAATCGAATGCATATAGAAGCCGGCGGCCGCGAAGCAGGCGGCAAATATCTCGGCGAACTTCAGGCGCCGCGCGACGGTCATCTTGACGAATTTGTCGGCCAGTTCGCCGCCGAGCGCCGAAAGCACGAAGAAGGGAAAGATGAAGACCGCACCGGCCAAGGTCACCAGCGGAGCGCTCTGTTCGGCGGCCACGCCATAGAGCAGCATGATGACGAGCGCATTCTTCAGCACATTGTCGTTCAGCGCGGAAAAGAATTGCGACCAGAACAGAGGTGCGAAGCGGCGGGAGGTGAGCAATTCCTTGATCATGACGAGTTCCTGTGGCTTCGACGGGGGCAATCCCGGATGAGGTCTAAAGGATCGCGAGCTGGTATAGTTGAGTGGGTAGATCGCGCGGAAGGTTCAGGCCGCCTCGCGCAGAGGTCGGCGCGCACGCTTGCATCGAAAGGTTGTACGGAAAGTTATCCGGACATGGTTGCGCGGGACGTGGTGTGGGATTTGCCGCGGCATAGTGATCCCTTTCTTACGATCGAAGACACATTTGAAGGAAAGCGGCCACGCCTCAGGTCAAATGGTGCAGGGAAGCGAACGGCGAGAGCTTCCGCAGGCCGCGAGCACGATAGGGCTTCGCGCGCAGGCGACGCGCCGTTTGCCGGCGGGCCAGGACCCCGCCGACGTCGCAGGCGTTGGCAATGCGCTCGATCGGCGCGGTGGCGATATGGACGATCACCTTGCCAAATCCCTTCACGAGTTCGATGGCATCGTCGACAAAAGTGGTGGTCAGATGGGAAACGAGCGTATTCATTTGGGTAGCCTCCGGGTTGAAATTGAACATTGTTCAAAACATATAAGGCAATCATGAGCAATGCTCAAGAAGAATCTTTGCGCGAACGCAAAAAAACTTTGCGGCGCCATCTCATGATCGAGATCGCACGTGGCTTGATTGCCTCTAATGGACTGAGATCATTGAAGGTTCGGGATATTGCGGAGGCTGCCGATTGCTCGATTGGGAGCGTCTATAACGAGTTCGGAGACTTCGACGGGCTGATCCTGACCGTGAATCGCGAGACGGTTCAGTCTCTGATCGCCCGGCTCGTTGCGGTTCCACCCGTGGACCCGGTTCGCCAGCTCCATGGATTGGCCGAGACCTACCTGACGTTCGCGGCCGAACACGCCAATCTTTTGCGCTCGCTGTTCGAACACCGGATGGAGGACGACCGTCCCTTCCCCGAAGACATCCTGCTGACGGTGATGCAGGCGTTCGCGCTGATGCATGAGCCGATGGTGCGGCTCCTGCCCGACCGGGATCCGGAAGAGGTGGCGTTGCTGGCGCGCATGATGTTCTCCGCCGTGCACGGCATCATTTCGCTCGGCCTCGAAGAGCGCATGGTCGCGGTGCCGCCGGAAAAGCTGCGCCAACAGTTGGCGCAATTTGTGGATACGCACCTGGCGGGGTTGGGCATCCCTCTTGCGAGAGACGGCAAGGTCTGACGCCTCCTGCGTGCCGCCCGACCTCAGACGGTGACGCCGAGCTGGGCGAGCAACTCTCCGATCAACTTGCGCCCGTCGGCATCCTGCGTCAGCGCCAACGCGTTGCGATAGTCCGCGATCGCTAGGTCGAACCGCCGCATCATTCGGTAGGTCAGCGCGCGGTTGCGCAGAAAGATCGGATTTGCGGGATTGATCTCGATCGCCTGCGTGAAGTCGGCGATGGCAAGGTCGTATTTGCGCAAGGTATGATGGAGCTGGCCGCGGTTGCTGAGCGCGCCGGCGTTTCGCGGGGCGATCTGCAGGACCCTGCCGTATTCCGCGATGGCCAGCGCTTCGAAGCGGCCTTCGTTGACGAAGGCGTCGAAATCGGAGGTGGCCTTCTGCTGCAATGCCGCTGCCCGGCCGAAATAGGCATTGACCCATTTTGGATTGATCGCAATCGCGGCGTCGTAGTCCGACAGTGCGCGGTCGAAGCGGCCCTTTTCCCGGTAGGCGTCGCCGCGGTTGGTGAACGCAATGGGATCGCTGGGATTAAGACGGATCGCCTGATCTAACTCCGTGATGGCGCGATCGATTTGCTTCTGGCGCAGGAACGCAACACCGCGGCTGTTGAACGGGCCGGGGGCGGTGGGGTTGGCCTTGGTAACCGCGTCGAAGTCTGCCAGCGCACGGTCGTAGTCGCCCTGGGTCAGATAGGCATTGCCGCGGATGAAGTAGAGACGGGCGAGTTCCTTGGGCTCAGCGGGCGGCGCATTCGCGATGACAAATGAGCAGGCTGCCGGCCTCTGGGCCTGCGGGGTGGCGTTGTCCAGGCACACGCGCAACTGGGGCGGCGCTTCGGCCTGCGCGCCGGATGGCGCCATGATGACCGTGACGGCGGTGAGAACCACACTGGCAAGAACTTGCATCGCGCGCATGTCACGAGCGTCCCGGCTGGCGCGTCGTGTCGGAAGCGGTCTGGGGCGGGGACTTGGCGCGCGCCTCGTCTTGCTGACGCCGGTTGGTATCGGCGTTGCGGCGAGCGAGCGTGCCGATCGCCTGCGCGATGTCGGCGTCGGAGCGGCCGAGAACGCACCCGCCCATCGCGATCGCTCCATAGTCGATCACCCCGTGATGCTTCGGGTCGGTCGCTTCGACGAGAAGGTGGGGGACCACATGGCCGGCCTGTCTCAGGGTCTGCACCATGGGGGTCTGTTGAGCGGCTGTCGGCACCTGCCGGTCATTCGGGTCGCTGATGACCATCATGCGCAAGCCGCGGTTCTGCGCGAGCAATTGCACCTTGCCCGTGATGTCGAAATAGGTCCTTCCGGGATCGCCGGGTCGCACGGCAACGGTCCGGGTCGTCACGATCTGTCCCGAGCCTGAAATCAGGCACCCGACGTCGCGCCGCATCTGGGCCAGGCCGAACACGAGCCGGCCCCCGCCGGACTCTCCAAACAGATGGAAGCCCTCGAACTGGTAGCGTAGCTGGAGCGCCTCGAGCGCCACGTCCATCAGGTTCAGCTCGACGAGGGTCTTGCGTGACAGATGGGTACCGGACGTGCCCTCGACGCCGATGCGTCCAAGATAGATCGCCGTGGTCTTCGCCATTTTCGAGAAATGGTCGGCGATACCCGCGAGTTTGTCGGTGTTGACGTCACTGGCCTTGGACGGATCCGCCCAGGTCCAGCGGGACGGATCGATCGGACCGTTGTGGTCGCCGTTCAGAACGATGACCGGGCGCGAGCCCTGACCGCCGGCCGTGGAGAGATAGTAGCGGACACAGAAATCCTGGTTGTAGACGTTGAGCCACAGCGTCTGCGGTTTTGCCGCGCATTCTTCGCGGGTCATCGTGATCCCGCGCAGTGTGTCTTCCTTCTTGATGATCTCCGCGCCGGCAGGGGCGGCCGCGACAGTCAGCAGCATCGCCGCAAGTGCGCCGCGCACCACGCTCGACCAGCCAGCATATCCTGAGAAAGTCATGACAACCCGCCACTCGGTTCCGGTCTCTTCCGGTGGGAGGTTTGTCGCTTGAAGGGGCTGGCGGCGCTGTGATGCCGGTCACACTGGGCGTTTCATGGCAGCCCGTAGGGTGGATTGAGCCGGTTTGTCCGCCCTACCAGGTATGCGAACTTTCAGCGCGCACTCAAAGAGTTACGTCCAGACCGAACTCTCGTTTGACCATCAATTTGTACTCATCGTCGCTGACGCCCCCCATGGTGACCATTTCCTCGTCTGTCTTGCTCGCCCGCCAGTTGAGGAACGGTGCCGCATCCGGGCCGACTGGATAACGAAGCTGCCAGCTGTCGCCATCGACGATTTCGCGTATTTTTTCTCCCACAACGTATGGCGACGTTGGCTTGGTTAGCGATGCGGCGAACAAGGCCCTTTGACGTCGGCTATGCGGGTAAGGACTGTCGGCGGGCGGCGGCTTCGCCTTGGAGAAGATCGGTGTGGCGATTACTCCCGGTTCTATGATCGCAACACGGACATTGAACGCCTTCATTTCCTGCGCGAGGCACTCGCTCAACGCCTCAAAAGCAAACTTGGACGCGCTGTACGCTGCCGCCGGAGCGAGGGGCATCCGGCCAGCGATCGACGTTACGTTGACGATGCACCCCTGTCGACGTTCGCGCATGCCAGGTATCACCGCTTTGATACAACGCAGCCCGCCGAAAAAATTGGTCTCCATGACTTCGCGGAACCTGGCTGTCGATGTCTCCTCCACCGATCCGCCGCCGCCCACGCCTGCGTTATTCACGAGAACGTCGATGCGGCCGTGTTCCGACAATACTTTGCCGATTGCACGATCGACCGAAGCATCGTCATCAACGTTGAGCGCTGCCATCGTTACCGGGAGTTTTTCCTCAGAGACGATTTTCTGCAGTTCAACGGCGCCGTCCAGATTTCGCATGGTCGCAATAACGTTGTGGCCGCCACGCGCGAGCGTGACGGCGGTGGCCAATCCGATGCCGCTGCTAGTGCCGGTAACCAATGCGATCGCCATTCCAGCCTCCCTGAAAATGCGTAATCTATCTCTTTAAATTCGAGATTTGGAAAACATCTCGGGCTGTTGCAAGGAAATATATCCGGTGGTCATGGCGCTGCGGTCGGCACGGAATGGCGGGTTGCGCCTTCCGCCTTCGCTGGTCACGGTTTAACGTAGGTCCAGCCTTTTTCCTGCAGCTCCATCACGCGCACGACGCCGGATTTCACGACTTTAGCCTCGGCGATCAGAGGAATTTCCTTGCTCTCGGTCTTGCTCATATTTTCCCTTGTGTTGCCGCAGGCCTTGAAGGAGATCGATGGCGTGCTTTCCGAGATTGCCTTGATCCTCGCCTTGACCGGTGAAGTGTCGTCACGCAGCATATGCAGGCCTGGACCGAAAGTGACGATCTCGATCGATACTTTCTCGCCAAGGTCCTTGTAATATTGGGCGACGTTGCTCGCATTATTGAGTACGAGATTCATCGTCGGCGCTTCGTTCGTGTTCACCTGCAGGATGAGACGGTGCATCTTCTTGTCGGCGACGATCCGTTTCGATGGTTGAGCCGGCCGCTGTTGCTTTTCCTGCACTTGCGCTTGCGACGGTGCGGCAATCAGCAATGCCGCGGTGGCTGCCGCGGCTGCAACCACATTGTAAATTCCCTTCATGCTTTATCTCCCGTGATCTGGTTACCATGCCTGGCCGTCAGGGGCGGGGGCTGGCCACGGCGCTCGGCCATTTGCACGCCGCGGCTATTTTTTCCCGCACCATCTTCGATCCGCCGAGTGGGAAAGAGAGATCAACGGCAGCGGCGGTTCGGGTCCGGAAGTGGATGGCGATTTCGCCTTCATCCGGTAACGATTGCAGCAAACGCACCACGTCGCCCTGCAGCGCCGCGCCGGTTCCAAACGAAGGCGAGCCCGTCGGAATTCGGACCGGTGGATTGCCGTTGATGCTGTAGGTTGCAGCGTAATCCTCGCCCCTGCTCGAAAGAGCCGGTCCCGCGACCACCATTTCGGTGCGGCCGCTCCGGCAGAAAATGGACAGCTGCATTGAAGAGCCGTCCGGGCCGCGGGAAGACGTGTTGGCCGTAACGATCGGCGTGTAATCCACCGGCGAAGTCGTTTCGCTGACGATCCACTTGCCGGTCTGCGCCGGCCCGGCTGTCGGCTCAATGTCATGCGACAGATCATCAAGGCATTTCAGCCGCTCCACACGCTCCATCACGGAGCAGGCGCGAAGTTGCGCTACCGGATCGCTGGTTTGTGCGAAAGCCATCGCACTTGCGATCCCGCAAACAATCGATAGCGGGATCGCTGCGCCCTTCATTGCGAAGCTCGCACCCGGCGCGACTGATGATCCAGCCATTCTTGCGCCGCCGCAAAGCGATCGAGGCCGGGGACTGTCGCGGCAAGATTGATCGACTTCCATTTCGGGTCGAAGCCCGGCGCCTGCAACCTGTCGATACGCGAAAACAGAATATCGACAAAGCGGGCGACGCGCTGATAGCGGTTTGTTTTTGCGGGCCAGTTGAACGCGACCAGCGCGGTCGGCACCGCAATCGTCGAGATCCGTTCGCCTTGCTTGATGAGGCCAGGGTATTCGGCCGCCTCCAGCGTCGCGGGCAGATAGTAATCCTCGAATTTGCTTTCGTATTTTACCGGAAGGAACTTGAAGCCAGGCTCCCAGCGTCCCTTTATGAAGGCGTCAACCGGCTTCGAGGTGATGAAGACGACGGCCGCCATCTCGCCTTTGCGCATCTGTTCCAGCGCGACCTGATGCGGAATGAAGGTCTTTTCCGCATTGATACCGAGGCGGCTGAAGATCAGCGGTCCGGAATATGCCGCCGCCGTTCCCTGGGTGTTGAAATTCACCTTCTTGCCGGCGAGATCCTGCAGGCTCTCGATCTCGGGGCGCACAAAGATATGCAGCTCCGATGGGAATAGATTGAGCAGGTAGGTGATCCGGCGCCGGATCTCCGGGACCTGAATCTTGTACTCTTCGAGCGCGTCGGAATTAATGATCGCCGCATCGACGCCACGCAGATAGAGCAGCGAGTTCAGATTATCCGTGGCGCCCCTGGTGACGATCGGCAGGATATGCAAATTCGGCCCGTCGTCGACGATGCGGGCCATCTCCGCCGCGAGGCGCAGCGGCGCACCCTCAAGCAATCCGCCGGCAAGGCCGACGGTCCATGCGTTGAATTTTTCCTTTTCGTCCTGCGGTGAGGCGCGGCGAACGACCGAGGTATCGCCTCTGGCCGGCTGCGCGCGCACGTCGGCCGATAGAAGCAACAGGGCAACAGGCGCCAGCGCGGCGAGCAGCAGCAACGAGCGTGGTTTTAGCATGCCGGTCATCTCCATTTCCTCTTCACCGCCGACCACAGCCCGTCAGCCAACGTCAACGATACGCAAATAGACGCCTGATCCTGTCACTGGCGTAACGCGTCGAGTCGGTCCTTTGCTTCCCGAATGCCGCCAGACTGTGCCTTCGCGTAGTGCTCGCGTGCTTTCCCCGCTTCGCCGCGCGTTCCATAAGTGCCCCATGCGGCCAAAATGACGGGATCATACGTCTCCGCGAGCATGAAATTTGCCTGTGCGTTTTTGCTCTCGGCGGCGCGCTCGAGCACGGTCCGTGCCGCGCCGATGTTGCCTTGGCCGAGCAGCACACTGGCGCGCGCGATCAATTTGATCGCTTCCGCGCTGCCTTGCGCTTCTGCGGCTTTTAGCGGTTCCGTCACGGCCGTTTTAACGACTTGCGTCACAAGGACGGCGCTGTCAGCCGAGGGCTCAGCCGCAACACGCCTGTCCATCGTGCGTCGCGCCGATGCGGAATCGCGTGCCATGGCCTCGGTTCTGCTGTCGTCCGGCCGTAGCAATTGTTGCAAATCCGCGATGGCGCGCTCGGCCTTCTGCTTCTGCTGCACGGCTTCATCGACAGCCTTTCGCGACTGCGCGGCGTGGCTCCCGATCGCGCGGCGGGTTCCGGCAAGTTCGCTCGCAAGTGCTGCGGCGCGCGCCTGTGCTTCGTCGATTGCGCGGCGTTGTTGCTCGGCATTGGCCGTCATCGCGTGGCGCGCGGCGCCGACCTCCTGGGTGAGGGCGGCGGTCTTCTTCTGTTCCTGCTGCAGCAATTGTTGCAAATCCGCGACGGCGCCCGCCGCCGTCTGCTTCTGCTGAACGGCTTCATCGACTGCCTTCTGCGACTGCCCGGCCTGGCTCTCGATCGCGCGGCGGGTTCCGGCAAGTTCGCTCGCAAGTGCGGCGGCACGCGCCTGTGCTTCGTCGATCGCGCGGCGTTGTTGCTCGGCATTCGCCGTCATCGCCTGGCGCGCGGCGCCGACCTCCTGGGTGAGGGCGACGTTTTTCTTTTGCTCCTGCTGCAGCGATTGTTGCAAATCCGCGATGGCGCCAGCCGCCGCCTGCTGCTGCTGCACGGCTTCATCGACTGCCGCTTGTGGCTGCCCGGCCCGGCTCTCAAGCGCGAGGCGCGTTCCCGCAAGTTCGCTCGCCAGTGCTGCGGCACGCGCCTGTGCCTCGTCGATCGCACGGCGTTGTTGCTCGGCATTCGCGGTCATCGCCTGGCGCGCGGCGTCGACCTCCCGGGTGAGGGCGGCGGTCTTCTTTTGCTCCTGCTGCAGCGATTGTTGCAAATCCGCGATGGCGCGCTCCGCCGTCTGCTTCTGCCGCACGGCTTCATCGACGGCCGCTTGCGACTGCCCGGCCCGGCTCTCGAGCGCGAGGCGCGTTCCAGCAAGTTCACTCGCAAGTGCCACGGCGCGCGTCTGTGCCTCGTCCAGCGCGCGGCGTTGCTGGTCGGCATTCGCGGTCATCGCCCGGCGCGCGGTGCCGATCTCCTCGGTGAGGGCGGCGGTTTTCTTCTGCTCCTGCTGTAGCGATTGTTGCAAATCCGCAATGGCGCGCTCCGCCGTCTGCTTCTGCTGCACGGCTTCATCGAGCGCCTTTTGCGACTGCGCGGCTCGCGCCGGGGCCTCGTCGAGCACGCGGCGTTGTGGCTCGACATTCGCCGTCATCGCCTGGCGCGCGGCTTTGAGTGACTGGGTGAGAGCGGTGGTCTTTTCCTTCTCCAGCTGTAGCAGTTGTTGCAAGTCGGCGATGGCATTCTGAGCCGTCTGCTTCTGCGGCGCGGCGTCATCGCTCTTTTGGCTCGCCGCCGCCGCTGCGGCCTCGGCTTCCCGCCGTACCTTTGCCAGCTCGCGGGCCAGCGCTTCTGCGCGCTCGCGCTCCCGCTGCAGTTCCGAGAAGACTGCGGAAACCGTGACCTTGAGCTGCGCGACCTCGTTCGCCGTCAGCTCTTGCCGCGCGGTGGACGGCGCGGCGACAAGCAATGTCAGGGTGGCTACCGCGGCTGCAGTCAAATTGAGAGGTCTCTTCATCCTTTCTCTCCCGTGGCCGGATAGTCGATTCCGTCGCGCAGCGCCTGATGGGCGTCGCTCCGCGCGAAGGGGGATATCTCGACCTTTTCTGCTGCAGCCCAGTCCTTCGGAAGACGGACAAGGGCGCGCCGGCATCGAAACCGCCGCCGCTGGGATTTCCTGCCTCACAAAAAAAAGACAAAATAACTATTGCGACGGGATAGAACCTACGCCGGTCACGGATGGCCGCCGAGGCAACTTGGGATTACCTCCACCGGATACATGGTATTACCACTGTGAGGTTCCATCTCTGGAACATAAGGCAACCCGCCTTGCGACCCGATTTGGGAATGGCCGGTGAAGCGAACGATGACCGGGCGTGTCGCCGGTTCACGAACCCCGCAGCAGTTCGCTGATCACGTTGAACTGGTTGTCGCGAAACTCGACCATGTAGCCGTCCTTGATCGGACGGTAATCCTTCGGCGAGGTGTTGAGCTTGACGCCCGGCATCAAGAGCGGCAGCGACACGTCCTTGAGGTTGGCGGCCTGCGTCATGATGTTCTCGCGGCTCAGATCGTTCTTGCACTGCTCCAGCACCACGACCAGCGCCTGGGCCACCATGTAGCCATAGCCTGCGGCGAAATTGGCTGGGTCGACGTTAGGCACCCGCGCCTTCATGAAATCGCGATAGGCGACCAAATCAGGGTCTTTGGAATCGGCCGAGTAAGGCTTCATCGAGCCGACCGACATGATGCCGCTGGCGGCCTCGAGGCCCGCCGGCACCATCACCGTCTCCTTGTTGGCGCAGCCCGACGAGAGGAATCGCATCGGCCGCCAGCCGGTCTCATATGCTTTACGGATCGCCTGCGCACAGGCGCGCGGCGTCACGCTGTAGATCAGGAAGACGTCGGCCTTGGTATTGGCCAGCGTGAGGATTTGCGAATCCACGCTGGGATCGGCGACTTCGAAGCTCGACGCCAGTGCGATCGTCTTGTCGGCGTCGGCCCCAAGCGCCTCTTTCACGCCGCGCAAATAATCTTTCCCGGCGTCGTCGTTCTGGTAGAGGATCGCAAAGCGTGCGTTGGGATTCTTGGATCGCGCATAGCGCACGTCGATGCCGGCTTCCTCGACATAATTCGGTGCCCACGGCAGCGCCATCAGCCAGTGCTGGTTGACCGGATCGTTCCATTTTGAGGCGGAGCTGATCAGGAACAGATGCGGCACCTTGGCGCCGTTGAGATATTTCGCGGTCGCCGAACTCGGCGCGGTGCCCATGGTGCCGAACATGAAGGCGACGTTGTCGTTCTCGACCAGCCGCCGCGTCGCCTCGACTGTCTTCGGCGGCGAGAAGCCGTCGTCGAGCGAAATCATGTTGAGCTTGCGCCCGTTGATGCCGCCCTTCTCGTTGACCATGTCGAAATAGCCGGCAAACGCCTTGCCGACGACGCTGAGCGCCGAGGCGGGGCCGCTATAGGGCATGATGTTACCGAACTTGATCTCGGTGTCGGTAATGCCGGGTTGCTGGGCGAAAGCCGCTGACGATGCGGCGAGCGACAGCGCGAGGAAAATAGCCGGGGCAGATCGGCTCGATCGGATCATGCTTCATCTCCCCGGCGTTTTGCCGATTTTGTGTTATTGCTTTTTAGGTCAAGGCTAGGCATCGCCGGGGAACCGGTCTTGCGTTGAGTTGCTGGATCAGGGATCGCCAGCCGCTCAACGCAAGTTTACGCTTGGTGATCTGGGGCATCGTGACTCCGCCGGAGGACAGTATGCTGGAGCGGACAAAGGTGCAAAACCCGTTTTACAATGCGGATCACGAAGCGTTCCGCGACGTGATGCGGCGCTTCGTGTCGCGCGAGATCGAACCTTTTGCCCACGAATGGGACGAAGCCGGCGAGTTTCCGCGCGCGCTGTATGCCAAGGCTTCCGAGATCGGCTTGCTCGGTTTGGGCTTCCCCGAGGAATATGGCGGCGTTCCCGCCGACCAGTTCATGAAAATCGTGGCCTCGCAGGAACTGGCGTGTGCCGGCGCCGGCGGCGTCAGTGCGAGCCTGATGAGCCATACCATCGGCTCGCCGCCGATCGCGCGCGCCGCCCGGTCCGAGATCAAGGCGCGGGTGCTGCCGGAAGTATTATCGGGCAAGAAAATCTCGGCGCTCGCGATCACCGAGCCGAGCGGCGGATCCGACGTCGCCAATCTGCGTACCAAAGCGCGCCGCGACGGCGATCATTACGTCGTCAGCGGCGAGAAGACCTTTATCACCTCGGGGATGCGGGCGGATTATCTGACGGTCGCGGTGCGCACCGGTGGCGAGGGCGCTGATGGTGTCAGCCTGCTGCTGATCGAAGGCGACACGCCGGGGCTTTCCCGCACCAAACTCAAGAAGATGGGCTGGTGGGCCTCGGATACGGCGACGCTGCATTTCGACGAATGTCGCGTTCCCGTCGAAAACCTGCTCGGCGAGGAAGGCCAGGGTTTTAAACTCATCATGCATAATTTTAACAGCGAGCGCATGGGCATGGCGGCAAGCTGCACGGCTTACGCGCGCGTCTGCGTCGAGGAGGCGATGGCTTACGCCAAGGAGCGCCAGACGTTTGGAAAACCGATCTCCCAGCATCAGGTGATCCGCCACAAGCTGGTCGACATGGCGCAGAAGGTCGCGGTGTCGCAGGCGATGCTGGAAATGCTGGCGTGGCGGCTCGGGCAGGGCGAAAGCCCTGTCGCCGAAATCTGCATGATGAAGAACCAGGCGACGCAAACCATGGCGTTCTGCGCCTCCGAGGCCGTCCAGATCTTCGGCGGCGCCGGCTTCATGCGCGGCATCAAGGTCGAGCGGATCTACCGCGAAGTGAAGGTCAATGCGATTGGCGGTGGGACGGAGGAGATCATGAAGGATTTGGCGTCGAGGCAGATGGGATTGTGAGTTCTCGTCATTCCGGGGGGCGCGTTAGCGCGAACCCGGAATCTAGAGGTTAGTAAAATAATATCGAGATTCCCCGGGAGCGCAATTGCGCCCCTGAGGTTCGACGCTACGCGTCGCCCCGGAATGACGAGAGGGAAAATGCTCTTCACCGCCGACCACGACGAACCCCGCCGCATCTTGCAGAAATTCATCGCGGCCGAAATCAATCCCTTCGTCGA
>Ga0307517_10001197_pt1 | contig 43745 bp, 37 predicted proteins | sample 23_EM_MG_FD_194515 | JGI IMG/M metagenome (GOLD analysis project Ga0307517, IMG submission 194515) | Populus trichocarpa ectomycorrhiza microbial communities from riparian zone in the Pacific Northwest, United States - 23_EM | ecosystem: Host-associated > Plants > Roots > Unclassified | place...
CTATATGAGCTGGAGCTATGGCCCCCGGGGGAGGACGCGTCGACTTAGACTAACCTGTTTTCTACCACCCCCGGGCAAGACTGTGCGCTTTGCCCCATTGGCAATGGGTTGTTCCAACCCCACATTAATAAACTTTATTGGAATCAACCGACCATACTCAATAACTCCTCCTCCCGAACAGCGCAATTGACAAGAAGCGGAAGATGTCTCGACATACTATCCACGGCGGTGGCAACTACTTCAATAATACAAACTCCTTTAATAATGTGTGGAGCTATACGGTTGCCGATGATCGGTCTCAACTCCTAACCTGGCTATCACCTCTAGAGCCCGGGATACGGCATGAGGATATCCGAGAGCGCCGAGTTGAGAATGTGGGAGAGTGGCTCATGGAAACTGAAGAATTCAGAAGTTGGCATGACCGGAATGGTGAAGGTGAAGGTGATAAAGCAGTCTTGTTTTGCTATGGAGCTCCTGGGGTCGGCAAGACATTTATCAGGTAACGGGGATTGTTCTTAGGGAATGAAAGAGAGTTTACGCTAACAAACTGTGATGTTACAATAGTTCGCTGGTAATAGACCGGTTGTGCGATAAGACAACGGGACAAAACACGGCCGTCACGTGTTTTTACTTTGATTTCTCAGCCCGAAAGGAGCAGTCTGTGACCAGGATGCTGGGTTCCTTGCTGAAACAGATCGTCGGCGGATTGGAAAAGATTCCGGAGGAAATATCACACGCCTTTCAACAGCAGAAAAAAGCTGTTGGTGGGCGAAGACTGCTGCTTCCGGACATCGTGAAGATGCTACAGACCGTTACGCTCTCGCTGCGCACATTTGTATGCATTGACGCCATGGACGAATGCGCGGTAGTGCATCGGGTGAAGCTCCTGGATTCGTTGAAGCAAATCCTTGAGAAGTCCTCGGGCACGCGAATATTCATCATCGGAAGGCCTCATATTCGGGCTGAGGTCGAGAATCACTTTTCTGGACAAGTAGTGAGTGTGTCTGTCGACTCCAGAAAAGACGATATCATCGGATACCTTCGCGTTAGACTAGATGAGGACGAAAGCCCAGAGGCGATGGACGAGAGTCTAGCAGCGGAAATCTTAGAGAAGATTCCCGAAAAAATGTCGGAAATGTATGTAGGAGCGATGGCACAGAGAGCCCTGCTCTACACCATTCGCTAATATATATGCATTTAGGTTTCTACTGGTCTCCTTAAAAATCGAGGCAATCTTGCATGAATCGACTATCCATCGGAGACGAGAAAAGCTAAGTAAAATGGCGAGCGGATTGGGGTTAGGAGAGGTTTATGGTGCAACGATCGAACGGATAAAGGCGCAGGCTGGGGATAAACCAAAACTCGGGATGGCAGCGTTGATGTGGATCAGCCATGCGGAACGGCCATTGCAAGCGGATGATCTCTGCCACGCCCTAGCAGTCGAGCTAGGCTCCACGACTTTCATAACTGACAACATCCCTTCGATTACGACATTGGTTGGCTGCTGTCAAGGTCTTATTACTGTGGATAAAGGGGCGCATCAATTGTGCGATTGGTCCACTTCACTCTTCAGGAGTATCTTTCCGCCCATCCCGATATATTCAGTAGACCTCACTCGGCAATTGCAGAAATCTGTTTAACCTATCTGAATTCCCAACAGGTCAAAGCCCTCTCGACCCTTTCTCATGATTCACGGAAGACGCCCTTTCTAGAGTATTGCTCGGTATACTGGGGGGTTCATGCGAAAAGGGATCTCTCGGACAGCGCAAGATCACTTGCACTCGAACTATTAAAAGAGGACTATGGCTTGATACCGACCAGATTTCTTTTAGCGCAAGCACGGTGTTTGTATCTTATAGGTCCTCATACTTCTTCTGCGTTTAGTGGACTGCACTGCGCGTCGTTCTTCGGAATTACTGGAGTTGTAGCTAGTTTGATAGAAATGGAATGTTATGATACCAACGGAGCAGATTTTGCTGGTTGGACACCTCTTGCACGGGCTGCTTTTAATGGAAATCAGGAAGTGGTGGAAATTCTACTCGGACTGGAAGGGGTCGATCCCGACAAGCCAGATAATTACGGTCAGACACCGCTTTCATTTGCCGCCGGGAGGGGACACGAGGGAGTGGTAAACATGTTACTCGTGCTGGAAGAGGTCAATCCCGACAAGCCAGATAGTTGCGGCCGGACACCGCTTTCGTTTGCCGCCAGGGATGGACACGAGGGAGTGGTGAAAATACTACTCGGGCAGGAAAAGGTCAATCCCGATAAGCCTGATATCCACGGAAAGACACCACTTTCGTTGGCCGCTTGGGGTGGACATGAGGGGGTGGTGAAAATATTACTCGAGCAGGAAGAGGTCAACCCTGACAAGCCAGATAATAACAGTCAGACACCGCTCTCGCTTGCCACTGAGGATGGACACGAGGGAGTTGTAAACATGCTACTCAGGCGGGAAGAGGTCAATCCCAATAAGCCAAATAATCGCGGCCGGACACCGCTTTGGTTTGCCGTCAGGTGTGGATGCGAGGGAGTGGTAAGAATACTACTCGGGCGGGAGGAGGTCGATCCCGACAGGCCAGATAATCGCGGCCGGACACCGCTCTCGCTTGCCGCCATGGGTGGACACGAGGGAATGGTAAAAATACTACTCGGGCGGGAAGAGGTCAACCCCGATAAGCCAGATAATTGCGGCCGGACACCGCTTTGGTTTGCCGCCACGTCGGGACGCGAAGGAGTTGTAAAAATACTACTCAGGCGGGAAGAGGTCAATCCCGACAAGCCAGATAGTCGCGACCGAACACCACTCTCGGTCGCTACTAATAGTGGTCGTAAGAGAGTAGTAGCGCTGCTACAGTCTCGCAAAGTGCTAACCCCTGGTATGATCTAAGGCCTATGAGACAGCCTGGTGGAAATAACAGCTGCCACTTCCCTTTTGTGTGTGTCACTCCTTGTGGTTGAAATCCCATGAGAATGGATGCGCATGTCATCATACCCACCTAAAGCTCCCAAGGATTCTCTTTCATTTCCAAGTGAGCATTTAGTCTATGAGTTTCTGTTCACAAAGTTCCCGAATCTTTGATTCGTTGTGGACAAGAGCTCTATTGTCGCGAAAACTCCTAGGTTATGACTTGCAATTTCGATCCACCACTCAGTTCTTCTCTAGAGGCAAATGCTTTCCGGGCTGTGTTCCCTTTTTTCCTGTATGGTTTTTCCCCCTTTCTTTCTTCTCCCCTTTCTCCGGAATGATAGACAGATAAGTGTTGTTTAGATCGCTGATAAGTAAGTGGTGCAGGAATCAGCAGGATAGGACAAGGCTTTTTCGGGCGATCTTTAATAGGAAATTGGTTACTATAAAAAATAACAAAACTTAATGGATGGAATACGATAACGTACTTAGTGGATACATGCTAGCCATCCCTCTAGGAGCCTTCCTATAGAGGGTAGGAGGTGCCTAGCACACAGCTTTCCATGCCACCCGTCATTCTTACTCTTCTCGCGATTCATTTGATAGTATGAGACATACCAGCAGAAGAAATGCTGTCGAGGTCCAGGGAATATGGGACTACTAGGCAGAAACGGCGTTAGCGCCACAGAACGGCCATCACCCAACGGCCACCACCCCAACAACATGCCTTGCGGGGTCGACGGCAAAAACCTCTGGGCGGTGCGGGCGAAACCTGTAGGGGGTGGTGGGACTCTTTCCTGATAGCTATCAGAACGCATGATGGAAAAGCGATAAGGTGTCTCAACTCCCAGGTTATGGTGCTCTCACACAGGTTGGGTGGGGAGGTCCCAAGGAGCCCACCGCACTGTTCGTACGGTTCCACCTGCCAGTGAATTTGAGTGGTGAGGGGTGTGCGGGGCTAACAGTTTCCTTCTCTGCTTCTCTGATTTTTCTTTGGCGCGGTATCATAATATGGGTTAAGTGATGAATTAATACGGTGATATTGTGCGATACTACAGTGCAAATTAAATTATAGGTCTGGCTAGAGCATGTGTGGCTAAAGTGCTCTTGCTTTTCTGCCTGGGTTCTGGGCCGGAACTGGGGTTTTTTCTTATGTTTGTGCCTGCTGAGTGATTTTTATGAGTGAATTGCATGTGACATGTTTAAGAATCTAAACTGGGCTCGGGCCATCAAGGTGGGACTATTTAGGGGGCGCCTTGAACTCCTAGGTCGACTCGCCTATCGGAAAACACAACTTTTGGTGGGGGCTTTCGGTTTTGATGGATTTAGTGGATGGGAACTATAGGGCCCTTACGAAAACAGTTATTGTTTCTTGGCTGGGTAAATCATTGCCGTTCGCATTGGGTAAGGGCGTGTAATTTTCTCTAAGCACCCGAATTTTAATGAGATAGATGGTAACTTTTGTTTGTTCTTGTGGTGGTTATGCATGTGGTGGGAGATCTCTCATATACTCGAGTAGAGTGGGAAAGCCCTGTATATCTTGGGTTGGGACTTGTAGTATTCCCACGGTGATACTTGTAGTGTTTATAGCTTCCATTGTTGTTGTAGTGTCTACTACCTAGGCTTCCGCTGTCGATAGAGGCTTAGCTGGGCTTGTCTATCGCTTTAGGTGGATGGCCGTTTGTGTAGACTTCGGTACTAAGTTGCAGCCTCCGTGAGAAAAAATCGGAAAACGGGGATCGGGCCCCTTGGGTTTGATTGGAGCGAGCCAATTTGAGTGTGTTTCTGACATTAATAGAGGAGTTCAGTCCCGGGCATTTTTCGAGTGCCATGTTTCTAGTTGGTCTGTCAGTTCTGTGTGTAAAAAGGACGTTACACATACCAAAGTTTTTCGACCTAAAAAAACCTGCATAACAGTTTTTCAGCCCCAGGGCCGAATTCCTCTGGGTTATTTTAATTTCCTATATTTTCTGATTTTTCCTACATGAGGCTGTTTGAACCGGTACTGTACGAGCTAAAGCATCTCCAACGAGGCTTTACTGTACTCGTACTTGAGTATCACCTGGAACCCCCGCTTTCTTTACATAAGCCCCGCTTTTTCCTCAGCTTCCAGGAGCATCAGCAACCGACCATCCTCAATAACTCCTCTCGAATAGTGCAAGTAGCGAGAAGCGGAAGATGGCTCATAATAATAGCTTCAATAATACGAACTCTTTCAATAATGTGTGGAACAACTGTACTATTACCGACGGTCGCTCACAACTCCTGACCTGGCTATCACCTCTAGAGCCTAGGCTGCGGCATCAAGACATCCGAGAGCGCCGCATCGAGAATGTGGGGGAGTGGCTCATGGAAACTGAAGAATTCAGAAGCTGGTATGACTGGAATGGTGAAGGTGAAAAGGCAGTGTTTTTTGGCTATGGAGCGCCGGGGGTCGGCAAGACATTTATCAGGTAACGGGCAAGATTCGTGAGGGAGAGGAGAAGGAGAATCAGTGCTGACAGGTTGCGATGTTAGTTCACTGGTAGTGGATAGGCTGTGCGATAAAGCCATTGGACAAAACACAGCCGTCACGTGTTTTTACTTTGATTTCTCAGCCCGAAAGGAGCAGTCTGTGACCAATATGATGAGTTCCTTGCTGAAACAGATCATTGGCGGATTGGAAAAGATTCCGGAGGAAATATCAGAGGCCTTTCGAGAGCAGAAAATGGCTGTTGGTGGGCGAGGACTGCTGCTCCCGAACATCGTGAAGATGTTACAGACCGTTACACTCTCATTACGCACATTTGTATGCATCGACGCCCTGGATTGTTGGAATTTTGTCCCCGTCTACTCGATATCGTTTGAACCTTATTCTTTCCTATTAGCTCTTTCATGAAACACCCTACTGCACCTTTCTTACTCTCATTGAAACTGTTTTCTCCTTGCTGCTCAAACCTTTCTCTTGTTTCAGTCGGAGAAAATTTTCTTCCTCCGTGTAGGAAGTGAAAGATTTTCACCCACACGGTCATGGCATTAGGGCAGACAGATTCTATCTTAAAAGGCCCTGATCATGTAGTTAGAAATGATATGCGAAATTGAACGTCTATCTTGTACCCAATCGAATTGCCCTCTTCTAGTCTATCTCTCTCAACTATTTTACACATTTTCTCCGTCCCCTCAGCCTGTATTTTTTATAGGTTATGAGCCCAGATTGACGCTTTCCAAGCCGATATCCACTGCCATTCCAACAAGATGCTTAGCAACTCTACCGATAACGCCTACACGGACAAAAGGTTCCGCGGTCCCCTCCTAACCGAAAAGAACTATCCCACCTGGGAACGCAGTATAAAAATGCGCCTGATCACCGAGAATTGCTGGGAGATAGTAGTAGGTGAAGAGGACGCCCCTAGCGCACCTGAACTAGCTGAGGGAGCTTCACGAGCTGTGGAGTCTGCTCATACGGTCGCCTTGAAGGAGCATAAGGGTGAGGCTATTGACTTTGCAAAACGAGCGGGCAAAGCAGCTTCGATAATCAATTCTACCCTCTCTTCCGGTGTTGAGTTTTATGTTAAAGATACCATTGACCCAAGGGAAATGTGGAAATTCTTAGGAACAAGCTTACCTTAGTCGACAATTGGGGCCTCGAACGCACACTCAAACGAGACTTTTATAAGACATACTATGACGACGTGACCTTACCCTTGACGACCTTGAACGAGCCTTGCGCAGTCATGAGGCCAAAATCTCCGATATACCTACCCAAGCTACCAAGGCATTAGCTACTGCTCGATACAGTCAGCGTGGCAGAAGAAGAGGGCGTTCTGGACGCAACAGAGGTGGCCGACATTCTGACCGGAGATCCTCTGATCTAAGTACCAGGTCGTGCTGGTACTGCCTGAAGGCAGGACACACGCAGAATGACTGCTTTGTAAAGAAAAAGGCGGAAGAGGGAAGGCGAGAGCGGATGAAACGACAAGCAGCCAATGGTTCTGACTCTCAAGGACCTAGTTCAAGTGTCTCCCTTGCTGATGCTCATGCTCTAATGACGAAAAGAGAGTCAGTTACGTATGCCCTTGGTGACTGGTTCATCGACTCTGGTGCTACTGACCATATAAGCAATGAGCAAGGAGACTTCTTCTCACTCAAAAGACTATACCCTTCAGTCCGAGTCGTGCTTGGTGATAACACTGCAGTGCATGCCTATGGGATAGGCTCGATTTACCTCAATCCCAAGGTACTTCTAACACGTGTCTTATTTGTGCCAGATTTGGGAACTCGGCTGCTCTCTGTTAGCGCAGTTACGCAACTTGGGTGCCAAGTGGTCTTTGATCGGTCTGGCTGCAAAATCTGGAAGGATAATATCGACATTCTCTCCGCTTCCTCCCAGGGTAATCTCTTCAAGGTTAACCTACATCATGCGAATATCAGCAAGGCAATACCAAACAACAGTTGTAGTGCAGACGGTCACGCTAACTCTGAAATGGGAGATAAGAGCAACATCGATAACATCATTGCGACGAATTCCTCCTCAAAGCAAAGAGGACAGAATTTACAACTCTGGCATCAACGCTTAGGCCATTTGAATCTCCCTGATGTGAGGCAGCTAGCTGAGTTAGGCACTGGAGTTACGATAAATCAATCCCAATCAGCCTTGCCACTATGCTCGGCTTGCCTCCAAGGCAAGCAACAGCGTTCATTCAATCGTCAGAATATCGCCTCCCATACCGTTGATAAACTAGCCTTAGTTCACTCCGACTCCTGTGGCCCCTTTTCGGTTCCCTCTATGGCTGGAGCACGCTACTTTATCCTTTACATTGATGATTGTACTCGAATAGTATGGTCTTACTTCTTGAAGCAGAAGTCAGCTCAAGAGGTATTGGAGCTATTCAAGGGATTCAAAGTCCTAGTAGAGAAGTACTCGGGGAAGTTCCTCCTTCGTTTTGGCTGTGATAATGGTCGCGGTGAATATGATAATCGGGTGTTTCAGGAGTATCTTACCTCTCAAGGAATAACCTACGAACCCTCAGCACCGTATACCCAGCATCAAAATGTGGTCAGCGAACGCATGATTCGAACAGTTATGGAGCGCGCACGTACTATTCTTCTCGAATCACAACTCGAAGATCGTTTCTGGGCAGAAGCTGTAAACACCTCCGTATACCTCCACAATCGCAGTCCAACCAAAGCTCTTAACGGCACAACACCATAGGAGGCCTGGCATGGCACCAAACCTCCTCTTGAACACTTAAGGCGCTTTGGTTGTGACGCATATGTGTATGTTCCTCTCGAGCGCAGAAAGAAGCTGGAGCCCAAGTCACGCCTATGCATTCACCTTGGATATGTCCATAATACTACCAAGCTTTGGCGTGTATGGGACTCTGCAAGCGGACGAGTAATCCATGTTGCGGATGTGGTCTTCGATGAGGGAAGCTTTGGTGGACAAAGACGAACGAACTCCGTATCTCCATTGAGTACACTATTGAGGGACAAGGTTGACCACTCAGTTACGAGTAATGTGCCTTTACAATCAGGTACTATGTCGATTAGCGATACCCAACTCCCACCACAGTCTACCGGACTTCCTGAAGTCAATGATACGGCTGGCGGGAGGTTTACCAATGCTTTAGAGGATAGGGTCGGTGATGCTGATGAGCCAATTCCTGGTACTCAAACCAATACCTTACCCAGCCCCAAGGGAAGAAGTACGGTAAGGTCCATAACCTTTAATGGTATGGCACCAGAGGAAGGTGAGTCCGTAACTTGTCACAGTGCGGCTCCAGATGGGCATAAGTTACCAGCTCTCCGCAAGTCAAAACGAGCTCGGATGCCTTCCTTCTGGTTACGGGATAGTGTCACCTTTGCTGCGCGGGCAAGTGAGCACGAGGAACCCCAGAGTTATACCGAGGCTTTAGAGCTGCCAGATTACTGCAAGTGGGAGCAGGCTATTAAGGAAGAGTTTAAATCTCATGTTGATAATGGTACATGGGAGCTTGCTGAGCTCCCGCTAGGAAAGCATGACATTACCTGCAAGTGGGTGTTTAGGCTAAAGACCAACGCAGATAGCTCTACTCGATATAAGGCTCGCCTGGTTATTCGTGGGTTTGAGCAAGTTCCAGGCATTGACTTTCATGAAACTTTTGCGCCCGTTGCCAAGTTCGTTACTGTTCGCGTACTACTAGCTCTTGCCGCATACCATGATTGGGAAGTAGAGCAGATGGATGTTAAGACGGCTTTCCTTCATCCAGTTCTCAAGGAAGAGGTATTCATGGCGATACCAGAAGGGTACTCCGAGTATTCCAATATGCCTAGTCCCAACAGCGCATTTCCGGTGCTGCGCCTCTTGAAAGCCCTGTACGGTTTAAAGCAGGCCCCAAGGGCTTGGTACCAAGATGTTAACAGGTTCTTCACGGATATGGGAATGACACGGTCAAGCGAGGATCATAGCTTATACTTCTCAAAAGATCTGCTAATCCTTCTCTATGTTGATGACTTGCTACTATTTGCGAAGAATATGCGGAGTATAGACATGATGAAAAAGAAACTTTCCACCACATACCAGATGACCGATCTCGGCCCTATCAGACAGTTCCTCGGTCTGCAAATTGTCCGGAATCGTATCCTACACAGAATCGAGCTTCATCAGTCCCCCTATATCCACACTATCCTTACCCGATTCCAGATGTCCGATTGCCGAGCAATATCAACTCCAATGGACCCGAATGTGTACCTACAGCCTTGCACCAATAATACCGATATCGACAATCGATCTGAATATCAATCAAAGATCGGCAGTGTTATGTATGCTATGCTAGGAACCAGGCCTGATCTGGCCTACACGATATCAACTCTCAGTAAACATAATGACCGACCGACTCAGTCCCACCATGTTGCACTACAGCGTGTATTCCGCTACCTCCAACAGACACAACATATGGCAATACGATACGAACGTGGTAGTGGTGAACTTGGTGTCTTTCCTAAAGTCACTGGCTATACGGACTCCGACTGGGCTGGAGATAAGGATAATCGAAGGTCGACTAGTGGCTATGTGTTTACACTTTGTGGTGGAGCGATCTCTTGGAAATCTCGCAAACAGGATGTGGTTGCCACATCGAGTACTGAAGCAGAATATGTGGCTCTAACTGAAGCCGCTAAGGAATCTATCTGGCTACGGCGCCTGCTAATTGAATTAGAATCACGGGTGATCACTTCTACTCCGCTCAATATTACAACCGATCATTTCAATGAGCTTAGCAAGCAGTGGGAGTCTTTGAATACCCAAGAGCCAAGTAGCGGAGTCCTTCCTGAAGTTTCTACAACGTCCACTATGCCTCAGGTTATTTATGCCGACAACCAAGGAGCGATTTAGCTCTCTGATAACCCGCAATTTCATGCTAGGACGAAGCATATCGATATCCGTTACCATTATATTCGAACCGCACGCGAACGAAACGAAGTAGCAGTAGTCTACATCCCCACTGCAGATATGACTGCTGACATACTAACTAAAGCTCTGTTGCGGGAGAAGCATCAGAAGCACATGGACGGAATGGGAATGATTCTCTTAGACTGAGAGGAAGGAAAACTCATCTGATTGTTTTATTCCTGTTTTACATGTATACCCGACACTCTTTTTCCCTGTGTAGCCTTTTTTCCCACTGGGTTTTTGCTACCAGGTTTTTAATGAGGTTGCGGCTAACTTACTGTTTATTCTTTCCGTCTATCCTTTTACAATATCTACGTTGGGGAAGTGGGAGTGTTGGAATTTTGTCCCCGTCTACTCGATATCGTTTGAACCTTATTCTTTCCTATTAGCTCTTTCATGAAACACCCTACTGCACCTTTCTTACTCTCATTGAAACTGTTTTCTCCTTGCTGCTCAAACCTTTCTCTTGTTTCAGTCGGAGAAAATTTTCTTCCTCCGTGTAGGAAGTGAAAGATTTTCACCCACACGGTCATGGCATTAGGGCAGACAGATTCTATCTTAAAAGGCCCTGATCATGTAGTTAGAAATGATATGCGAAATTGAACGTCTATCTTGTACCCAATCGAATTGCCCTCTTCTAGTCTATCTCTCTCAACTATTTTACACATTTTCTCCGTCCCCTCAGCCTGTATTTTTTATATGGATGAATGTGCGGTGATGCATCGAGTTAAACTCCTTGATTCACTAAAAAATATCCTCGAGAAGTCTCCACGCGTACGAGTATTCATCATTGGAAGGGCTCATATTCGTGCTGAGGTCGAAAATCGCCTTCGTGGGCAAGTGATGAGTTTATGTGTCGGCTCCAACAAAGATGATATCACCGGATACCTTCGTGTTAGACTAGATGAGGATGAAAGCCCTGAAGCGATGGATGAGAGTCTGGCAGCGGAGATATTGGAGAAGATTCCCGAAAAAATGTCGGAAATGTATGTAGGGCGATAGCACAACGAGCCCCGCACCACACTATCCGCTAACATATATGCGTCTAGGTTTCTACTGGTCTCCTTAAATATCGATGCAATCTTACATGAATCGACGATCTACCGGAGACGAGAAAAGCTCAGCAAAATGACAGCTGGATTGGGGTTGGGAGAGGTTTATGGTGCGACAATCGAACGGATAAAGGCACAAGCTGGGGATAAACCAAAACTCGGGATGGCAGCGTTGATGTGGATCAATCATACGGAGCGGCCGCTGCGAGTAGATGAGCTTTGCCACGCTCTAGCAGTCGAAGTAGGCTCCGCGGATCTCAATATGAGCAGCATTCCTTCGATGGCAATATTGGTTGGCTGCTGTCAAGGGCTTATTACTGTAGATAAGGAGGCATCAATTGTGCGACTAGTCCACTTTACCCTCCAGGAGTATCTTTCCGCTCATCCCGATATATTCAGTAGACCTCATTCGGCAATGGCCGAAATCTTTTTAACCTATCTGAATTCCCAACAGGTCAAAGCCCTCTCGACCCGTTCTCATGATCTACGGAACACACCCTTTCTAGAGTATTGCTCAGTATACTGGGGGGCCCATGCGAAAAGGGATCTCTCGGACAGCGTGAGATCACTTGCACTGGATCTATTAAAGGAGGACTATGGCTTGATACCGACCAGATTTCTTTTTGCGCAAGCACAGTATTTGTATCTTAGGGACCCTCACACTTGTTCTCCGTTTAGTGGACTGCACTGTGCATCGTTCTTTGGAATTACTGGAGTTGTAGCTGATTTGATAGAGATGGAATGTTATGATATCAATGGAGCAGATTTTGCTGGTTGGGCACCTCTTGCACAGGCTGCTTTTAATGGAAATCGAGAGGTGGTGGAAATTTTACTCGGGCGGGAAGAGGTCAATCCCGACAAGCAAGATAATCGTGACCGGACACCGCTTTCGTTTGCCGCCGGGAGGGGACACGAGGGAGTTGTAAACATGTTACTCAGGCGGGAAGAGGTCAATCCCAATAAGCCAGATAATGACGACCAGACACCGCTTTCGTTTGCCACTATGAGCGGACACGAGGAAGTGGTAAACATGTTACTCGAGCGGGAAGAGGTCAACCCTGACAAGCCAAATAATGACGGCCGGACACCGCTCTCGTCCGCCGCCCGGGGTGGACACGAGGGAGTGGTGAAAATATTACTCGGGAGGGAAGAGGTCAACCCCGACAAGCCAGATAATCACGACTGGACACCGCTCTTGCTTGCCGCTTGGAGTGGGCACGAGGGAGTGGTAAACATGCTACTCGGACGGGAAGAGGTCAACCCTGACAAGCCAAATAATGACGGCCGGACACCGCTCTCGCTTGCCGCTGAGGATGGACACGAGGGAGTGGTGATCATGCTACTCGGGCGAGAAGAGGTCAACCCTGACAGGCCAGATAATAAAGACTGGACGCCGCTCTCGTTTGCCGCTTGGTATGGACACGAGGGAGTGGTAAAAATACTACTCGCGCGGGAAGAGGTCGATCCCAACAAGCCAGATGGTGAAGGCTGGACGCCGCTCTCGTTCGCCGCTTGGGGTGGACACGAAGGAATGGTAAACATGCTACTCGGGCGGGAAGAAGTCAATCCCGATAAGCCAGATAATGACGGCCAGACACCGCTCTCGCTTGCTGCTGAGGACGGACACGAGGGAGTGGTAAAAATACTGCTCGGACGGGAAGAGGTTAATCCCGATAAGCCAGATAATCGCTGCAGAACACCGCTCTTGCATGCCGCTGGGAATGGCCATGAGGGAGTGGTGAAAATACTGCTCGGGCGCAAAGAGGTCAACCCCGAGAGGCCAAATGATTATGGTCTAACACCGCTCTCGTTTGCCGCTTAGTGTGGGCATGAAGGAGTGGCGGAAATACTACTCGGGTGTGAAGAATTCAGCCCCGATAAGCCAGATAATTGCGGCCGGACCCCCCTCGCGCTCGCCGTTGTTGGCATGCTCCTGGAAGTGGTGAAAATGTTACTTGAACGGGAGGAGGTCAACCTCGACAAGCCTGATAATCACCGTCGAGCACCGCTCTCGATCGCTACTAAAAGAGGTTCTAAGAGAGTGTTAGCGCTACTACTCGTACAGTCTCGCAAAGTGGTAACCACGATCTAAGGCCTACGAGACAGCCTGGTGGAAACAACCGGTGCCCCTTCCCCTTTGTGCATGCCACTCCCGGCGATATCCTCAGACATCTCTCTTTCCGGATGGGGGAAATATCATGAGAAGGGAATGTGCATATATGTTATCATCATACCCATCTAAACCTTGCCAGGGATTCTCTTACCTTGCTAAGTGAGCGTTTGGCTCTCTGTTTGCAAAGTTCCCGAATCTTTGGTTTGTGGAGGGAAAGAATACTTTTGTTGCGGGAAGCCCCTGTTTATGCCTTGCAGTTTTCATCCCATCACTTAGTTCTTCTCTAGATGTGAATTATTTCCGGTTTGTCTTCCTTTTTTTCCAGCGCGGTTTTTTTCTTTATTTTTTTCCCTCTTCTCCCATTTTCCCGGAATGATAGATAAGTGGTACATAGAGTGTTGCTTAGATTGGTGATAAGTGGTGCGGGATACTGTAGGACAACGGTTTTTCAGGCGATTTTTAATAGGATATCGGTTACTATAATAAGACTTAATGGATGGAATTCGATAATGTACTTAGTGGATACATGCTATCCATCCCTCTAGGAGCGTTCGTATAGAGGGTAGGAGGTGCCTAGCACACAGCTTTCCATGCCACCCGTCATTCTTACTCTTCTCGCGATTCATTTGATAGTATGAGACATACCAGCGGAAGAAATGCTAGAAATGCTATCGAGAGTATCCAGTGAATATGAGACTACCCGGCAGAAACAGCGCTAGCGCCACCGGATAGCCATCACCCCAACAGTGCGCCTTGCGGGATCGACAGCAAGAACCCCCCGACGATGTGGACGAGCCTACCGGGTGGCGGTGGGGCTCTTTCCTGGTATTATAGGTATGCGAGAGCGTGGGGGGGAGCAGGGGGGTGCCTTTCAACTCCTATCGTATGCTGGGATGCTCGCGTACAGGTTGGGGGAAGAGGCGCTAAGGAGCCCAGCACCCCATACGGTTCCGTCTGCTAGTGAATTAGAGTGGTGAGGTGTGTGCGGGAGAAGTGGTTTCTTTCTCTCTTTTTTAGATTTTCCTTTTGGTATCGTAATGGATGGGTTAGATTTGGAATTGCTTCCGCGTTATGGAATGCGAATTTGCAGTGCGAATTAATTTACAGGCCTAGTTAGCGCACCTGTGGTTAAAGCGCCGTTGTATTTGGCTCTATCGGAAATGATTGAAAAACAGGATCTCGGGAGACCCGATAGAACATTTCATTCTTGTAAGAGCTTTCTAACATGTGAACATGTCAGATAGATCTTTAATGTGCTGCTTCAAGTTGGATGCTATGTTAGTCCCCTAGTGTTCGATTTGCTCTTAAGTGATTATTATGAGGGGATGTGTCCGAGAAATGAAAACTTCTTTAGGAGCCGCACCGACCCCGGGATACAGGAGGTGGATGTCGGTGCTAATACGTGCCCCGGAGGGGGATGGTTCGTGGTCATCATTCGAGCGTATCTTGTGTGTGGTGCCCCTTGCGATCACTATCGCAACTTCTTAGCTGAATAAGTCACCATTTTTCGCGTTTTGTGAGGACTGGCGGCTCACCTAGGGAGTCGGGCTTTTATGAGAGAAATTGTGACTCTTATTCGCAATTGTGGCGGTTATGTATATAGTAGGGGGGAGTCTATCATATTAAGTAGAGGCAAGACTTATCTTGCGGGAAAGGCTGACTTGAAAAGCAAGGACGATGAGAGCACAGGATCTCCGCGCCGATTGGGGGAAGAGGCAATCAGTGGTGTGTTTCACCAAATCCGAGTTTTGGAGGATTGGTGGGGGGGTAGGGCGCTCTGGCTCCGAGGGAAATTTTTTTGAGGATACCGAAGGAGTGAAGTGGATGATGGTTTTTGTTTCTGTGATGTCTAAGAGGCTCCTTGGTTCGCTAAGACAAGTCTTCGCGAAGTCCGCTGAAACACGAATATTCATTACGGAAGGCCTCATATTCCGGCTGGGGTTAAAGAGTGTAATCATCCTATACCTTGTGTTAAAATGGGTGAGGGTGGGACCTGAAATGCGGCGGGCGGGAGTCTGGTAGTAAACATTCTTGTGGATATCCCCCAAAGAATGTCCAAAATGCAACCAAGGGGATCATACCCGGGATTCCACCCCACGCTACCCGCTGGTAGATCTGGACCCTGGATTTCCCCTGGTTTCCTTAAATTATCGATCCAATCTTATATGAATTGGCAACCCATCTAAGGCGAGGAGGGCTGGGCAAAATGACTGATAGATTGGAGTTGCTGTGGGAGATGTCTGTGGTGTGACGGTCGAACGGATAAAGAGGCAAGATGGGGATAAATCGATGCTTGGGATGACATCGTTGATATGGATCAGTAATGTGGAACGGCCGTAACAAACGGATGAGCTCTGCTGCGCCCTAGCAGTCCAGCTAGGCTCTGGGGCTTCTGGTAGCCGGGATCCCCTTCCATGTCGGCATTGGTTGCTGCTGTCAAACGCTTATTGCTGGAGATAAGGAAGCATCAATTGTGCGATTGACCCACTCCACTCTCCACGAGAATCTTTCCGCTTACCCCAATATATTCAGTGGACCTCACTCGGCAATGCCAGAGATCTACTTGGCTCATATGAATTTCCAACCGGCCAAATTTCATTCCACTGATCCTTCTCCCAACGTCTAGAATACGTCCTTTCTGGAAAATTCTTTAGTATACCCGGGGTCCATGTAAAAAGAGAGCTCTGAAACCGCACGAGGCCAATTATTCTGGAATTATTAAAGGCCCGCTACCGCTAGATGTCGACCCAATCACTTCTAGCGCAAGTGGAGCTTTTGTATGCCGAGGGTTTTGATACCTGGTCTCCATTTAGTGCACTATGCCGCAGATTTTTCATTAGAATTGCTGAGGTTGCGCTTACTTTGACAGAGACCAAATACTATGATATCAACGGAGGAGACCACGCTCGCTGTACACCGGAATACTGCACGGACGGGGGGGTCGATCCCAATAAACTGGATGATAGCCAGACACTACTCTCTCTTCGCTCTTAGAATAGATATGAAGAAGTTGTGAAAATCCTGCTCAGACAGGGAAAGGTCAACACCCATAACTCGGATAACGAAAACAAGGCACCACCCTCCCCTGCCGCTTGGTTTAGACTTAGGGGAGGGGTGTGGTGAAGATACCACTCGGATAGGAAGAGCTTAGGGCCGACAAGCTAGACAATGAGGGCTAAACACCACTCTCACATTCCTTTCTGTTTGGACGCGAGGGAGCTGTGAAAATACTGCTCGGACGAGATGAGGCCAACCCCGACAAGCTATCTAATAGAGTGCGGGCCCTGCTCTCGATCGTAGCTAGCTATGGCCATAACAGAATGATATCGCTATTACAGCCTCTCAAAGCGGTAGGCCCCGATCCTATTTGAAGCCCAGGAGATGGTGCCTCCTCAAATTCACTGCGATTCTTTCCCTTCCATAGCATGTTATTCGTGGAGTTCCCTTTAACATCAATCTCTCTAGTCAAAAGAAATCCCATGAATGCGCATATACTGTGCTCCTCGTTTAACTTCATTGGTCGACTGGATTTATTCGAGGACAGAAGCCACTTCCCCCTTCCTCATTTTTTTTTGTTCAATTTGCATTTGCGTTAGAAATACATGTAGACTTTGCTCTGGGACTCTCCCCATATACATGGGACAACATCCCAAGGACCATAGCATAGTACACGATAAATCTCCCTCTGCCACTCGAACAAAATATCTGCACAAGCAAAACAACCTACAAGGTCTCCCCACCATCCTCACCCATAACCCCCAACATAGCCATTTGCATTTCCAGCTTGTCCATATCGACCACTCCCTCCTGCTCACCCTCAACCATGGTCTTTTCTTGGACCTTCTCCCCGGCACAAATCTCAAACCCCTCCATCAACCCGACCAACCCATCAATAGCTTGCTGGCTTTCCCTCTTCATCTCAGAGGCCAGCCAGTTCTCAAGCCACTTCTTTCGCTCAGCGTTCTCCCTCTCGCTCTTTCTTTGCTCCTTATGGCGCTTCTGGGCTTTTTTCAAGCGAGGATTCTTTCCAGTGCAAGTGCGCAATTTTTTGACAGAGCCTGAGGATTTAGTGGCAGTGGCAGATTTCTTCTTGCTCTTTCCAACGCGGTACGCGGTGCAGGAGACGTAAGTTTTGGGAACGGCGTGCTGTTTGCGGTTCTTGCGGTTCTTGCGGCGGTTCTTGCGGCCGCCCTGCTTAGCGCCTGGATCAACGCGGAGATCAACGTATCCGTCATTAGGGATAGCTGCGGAGTCGTTAGTCGCTTTTGCTTTTACTTTGGTGAAGTGGAAAGTGCTGTGCAGTGCTGAGCGTAAAAGCAAGAGGGAAGGAAAGGGGGCAGGCTAAGGCAGCCGAGATAGCCGCGGTGCGCTCATTGAGGGGAAACTTGCTGTCGCTGGGCGCGGTGTCATTTCCGGCAACCGCGGTAGTACGAAAAGAGGTATGGAAAGAGTTGGGGGTGACGTGGTCTTTGAACATTTCGGTGAACTGCAACTGAAGGGGATCCATGTTGAATGCCCTCTGTTATTTCGTCGCTATTTTGGAGAATGCGTTTTTGGCAGCGTTGTTGATGGGATGGTTGGGAAGCTTTGGCGCGAGAACTTTATGGGCGCATGAAACGAGGGTGAAAAACCCCTTGGGTGAAAATTCATTTCCCTGAAAGTTTAGGCCTTGGGGTTTTCAAAACTGAGGGAATATTTTGTTCCAAAAGTTGTTGTCGGGGTCAAGCTTAAGGGTTTTTCATCCATGGCTCAATAGTAGAGGGGTCAATGACCTGGTTGCCATGAAATTCCCAGTAGCACGTGAACACAACAACGAAAATTTGAAAACCCCTCTGCGCCTCAAAAATACAAAGATTCCACCGATGATACAAGGGTAATAGTAGTGTCGGGATTTCTCCTCAAACTTGCCAGCATCCTTCTCCTAATTACTTTTTCATTCGACCATTTTGTCACCCACAAATGCCTTGTCCACCCCTCGGTTATGACCTTTAACACTTGCTGTGCAGTTTTCAATCTCACAAGTCCTTATTAAGGACGTCCAAAATCACAACCGCAGGCCGTGTGAAGGCGAAACCTCACAGTAGCGATCCCATCCCATGAGCAAACATACAAGCTTAGATAGTGGAACGAAATACAACTCCGAGCCTCTGGGAAACCAGAGCAGACTTCAGCAGTTTATCCTCCCAGAAGACAAAAGCTATTAGAACTTCTAGAATTCCCCAACCTACTACTGTCCACCCAATACACAACCTCAGTCAGTGTTCCCAGCCGCCCAGCCCGCCCTTCTTTGGGGAAGGGTTGGTGGTACTACAACTAATAGTCCGACTCTTTGGAGATGCAAGGAGACCTCTCCCGGGAATGCGAGGACTGCGTTGGATGAGGTGGACGTGGTGGAAGCTAGAGAAGGGCCTTATTCATTCTCGGCTGCAGCCTGCTATGATACATAACTAAATAAGACTAATAGACATGTGTGCGCAACCATTGGCTTACCCTCAACACAAGTTCTCTACAACACAACTTGGGTGGCTGCCCATACCCTGCAATACCCAACAGACTAGACTGACTGTGGGGGACCGCAGTCCTATAACTTGGACTTTAAGAACCTGTTTGGTATCAACGGAAGGAGATGCGACCGTTCTGTTGGGAAACGGTCGTTGCTAATTTCGCACCGTTTCCCTCTAGTCAACCGTTCGTTGCTATGGAGAAAAAAACCTTTTTGTCGCCACTGAGCAAACACTTCCTCATTAAATGAAAAATTTTCATAGCAAGGTGAGAGCCTCACATCAAGGAAGAAGTGAATGCAATCGTAATACTACAGTAATAGTAACTTGGATTCTTCTCTGAATGATTGCTGAGAAACACATTGAAATTGTGCTGTATGTTCCTATTTAATGTTGCCAATATGAATTCACACTGAAGGGGAGGAAGTTTCATGCACATATGCTCTCTGTAATTAATCCCTCAAAATTTAATAATAATTTAATAGTAATTGTTCTGTTATGGGCGTTTGGAAACAGAGGGACAACCACCCCACCATAGCTACCCTGGAACGGAACGGTTGATGAATTTCATAGCTTCCAAGCGGCAGTTCCGTTCACAATTTTCTGAACGGAAGGGAAACGGTCATTTGTATGGGAGAACGGAACGGAACCGTCGCAGCCGCAGCTAAACAGGCTCTAAGGACTAGAATGACATTTTTAGAATATATCGCTTGAGCTATGCTGAGGTATTTTATTGCAGAGATTGCTTTACTGCTCAGATAGGCCGATTGACTAGGATTTCTGGGGAAGGGTGAAAGTAAAACAGCCCACGAAGAAACAAATAATATGATGGAGATAAGTGGGAACTTGAAGAAATTTTGTGAAAAATAAGATATCCCTCCTCTGGCCTAATTCCTTTAGACACTCTAGCCAACTATGGACAAAATATATTTAGACTTGCGTAAGGCTATGAACTTCAAGAGGGTTTAAAGTGCTTTCCGTCACTTTAATTTCAGTCCCCTACAGTCCCTCACATCACCCCACCGTCCCTGCCGTCCTCCACCATCCCCAGTAGCTCTTTACTGCCCCCGTCGCCCATGAGTATGATACCCCTGCTTTACCATGAGGGATTGCCGTCCAGCCCAAGGGCGGCGGTCCTGCACTTTTACCACCCTGGACTAACTATAGATACCCGTCCAGTCCCGTCCAGGGCTCTTGGTAGTCCCCAAGCCGTCACCCCCGGGAGGGTGGGAACACTGACTTCAGTCACACTGCTAGCCTCGGGGTTGAAGTTGCATTAACGTCTTCCACGCCATAGCGAGCACCCGGCATAGCGAGCCATCCACCCAAATACTAGCCACTATTTAAATCCGGACTAGGTTTAGCCAATCACATTGCTTAAATTTGCAGATGGCGCGCTATGCAGGGGCGCTCGCTATGGCGTTGAAAACGTTATCTGCAAAGGCCGCCTTATATTGCCAAAATTTATTTGCATCACCCCCTTGGCTTGTCATCTCTATCAGTTCTTCTCCCCAAATCTTTGTAATTTCCTAGCTTATCTTTATCAGCAGATAACGGCAGGTGAGCACCAAACCAGCTTTGATCCTCTGGGCACTCGCTGGACTATTTGTCGTGCATTGAAAGGGTAGAAATGGGGTAATACCACAGGGATACGAGTTGGAACCACTACCGTAGAAACTTGAATAATTGAACCGTGTGCTATGTCGTTGGAATTTCCTCTCTCAGTAAGGTCAAGAAGAAGAAAAAGAATTCTCTCTCGGAAGGGGGAAAGGGACTGTGTTTTTGCTGTGTTTTTTTGCCCCCGTTCCAGTGAAGGAGATTCTGGACTTCATAGCACACGGTTCAATTATTCGAGTTTTTACGGTATTTGTCTAGGAATCACGATCACCTCCAGAGTGTAATTTCCACGCCACGGATCACCTTACGCCAGAACACGCAAATATAAAGGTTATACCAAACCATTATGTAATTACCAACTACATTAAACGACTTTACAAAAATGGGCTCTAGAGCTTACTATCTCTACACCAGTACCTTCCGCCCCAAACGCTAACCATGTCTGATCCCTCTCCGACCTTATGAGTTCTCTTGGGCATGTAATGCAATGCCTTGGAAAACTCTCTGCCAAAGAGTCTGTCGTAGTCCTCGGATCTGATTCCGTGAGGGGGGCCGCCAGTCTCGACGGGGCGGAAAAGCGGATACTCCAGTGCAATAAGTACACCCTGACCGGAAGCCAAAAGTTGACGCATGCGAGCAGCGACCTTAGTGCGAAGGGCTGGATTAAGAGCAACCAAGAACTGCACATGCTCGTCAGTTTCCCCATTTAATTTAAGTTTCAAATGGTTTCGGTTTAAAGACTTACAGCGTAATCGTAGATCACATCAAATCCACCATTAGCGTCGATGCCGAGTTCTGCAAGCCAATCATTTTTGAAGAAATCCCCGGCGATCAAGTCAATTCTGCCGGTAGGAAGTTGCTCTCCAGCGGCTCTCATCCTCTTGATCTCATTATCAATCCACTCTTTTGCTTGGTCAATTGCTTTAGCGGAAATGTCGACACCAATCGCATGATAGCCATGTTGGGCAAGAAGCAAGACATCGTAACCACGTCCGCAACCCTGAAGTGATCAGTATCGATGCAAAGTGAGCAAGAATAGACAAGAAAGGAGATACCGGAACAAGAGCGGTCTTAGCACCAGACTTGAGGTTATGAGCAACGAAGAGTGGGTTCTCCTTGTGTTGGTTCAATAGATCGACAAGAGCAGGACTGGCCATTCCCTTATCCCAAGGAAGGAATTCACCGCCTTCCCAAAGATCAACCCATTTCTGGTCGTGAGCCCCAATAGGACTTTGTTAAATCAGCAAGAATTCAAGGTATATCCAGGTAGTATGGGGCGAGTGTCAGACGCACACAAGGAAGTGTTTGCGGAATCTCTCACGAGCCTGAGTAGGTTGGAGGATGTCGTCGGCCGTGTGGAACATGTCCTGGGTATTAGAAGGATTAAAAGACATGATTATTGGTAAAGTATGTACGAAAGAAGGGAGGCGCCTGTGGCAAAGAAAGAAGGTGGTGAGGAAAGAAAGAGGGAGGGAGGGAGAGGGAAGAACATAGGCCTTATATAGGCGGTGGGATGGGTGCCAAGGAGAAAGGTAGGCCAGAACGGGTATACCAGCCCCAAGTTTCTTTGAATTAGGGTTTAGTGAAAGGTTCACGCAGTGTTCTCAATGGTCCGAGGTCCACGCAAGTCTCATGGCGACTGCTAAGAGCCCTAGACGGGACGTGACGGCGAAATGTGGCCCGTTCTCTTCCTGGAAACCTCAAGGCGGCTGGGCCCAGCTATGTAAGACAAATTGGCGTAGGAGACTATGGGAGACTATGGGGGATTGCTGGATGAAATTTTGTGTCACTCAATAATTTCATGTGCCAAGTAGAAGTAGAGATTTTTAGACTTCAAGGGCGAAACGATACGATACACGGCGAGTGACGAGCGGTGAAACGAAAAGAAACGAAAGCGCTAAGCAACTCACAACGAAAACGACCGCACACTCAGGGGCGGGGAAAATCTTTTCACTAACAATCAACAACCTCAGGCTCACGCTCAACGACGACTCCTTCGACTAACTAGGGGCGATCACAGGAGTATATATCAATCAAAAAGACACCATCTCCATCTATGAGCCATAGTGCTGCTCATTGTGAGTCCCCTTCCCCCATCATGACTCCCGAGCTGACAAAAGGAAAACAAATTATCCCACTGCCGCCGGGCTCCCAGCTCTCTCACGCTAGGCTTAGAGTGCTTCGGCTTTTCTCCCGGCTTTCCCGAAAGCTGCACGATCCCAAAGCTATCGCGCATTTCTGCATGTGAAATGCTTTCTACAAGCGCGCCCGAAGCCGAATCATATGCCCGAATCCTCAACGCATTTCCGAAGTCAAACAAGTGCATCCCCGACGGCTATCTAAACAACGAAGGAGGTATTGGGAGAGTATGGCGAGTAGCATCATTTCCAACAGCCAATTTTTCAAAGCTAAAGAAGAATGTATTTTGCGTGATAATGACATGAAAGACAGGAAAGAAGGAAACACAAGAAGAGACCTAAAAAGACACCTGGGGACAAAGTACCAGCCGATCGATTAATCTATCCTTGTTTTCGGTAGTGTTGTTCCACTGTCGGAGGCGTTGCGGAATATCCTGCTGCCCTTGTCGCGGGAGAGTGTTGGCACCGGTCTATCCCATACTGACAATGGGGGCGCGTGCTGCGGTGTGAGGGATGGCGGGTGGGCAACAATGACGCGAGATGTGGTGAGCGGTAGCGAGCATGAGGATCTCACGTTCAGGGGATTCGGGGCTGCTATATGTTGTGAGAGTTCCACGGACCCGTCGTGGTAGAGCTATGGCCCCGCGCTAAGTGGGTGCCCGGCTATACCTTCTCCCGACGAGCCTCCGAGACCTCCCGCTTCCCGGACGGCATATTCTAGGAGCTTTACCCAATTGGCAGAGGGTTCTCCGAACCTAGTATAGATAGGTGTAAAATAATAATAAAAGGAGTGGGTTATTCTATTCTAACAACTAGAGGGAATAAAACCTTACAAAGAGGGAGCAACAAGGCTTAAAGTGATAAAGTTGAGCTGTGACCTAATAAAGATCAAGACCCCGAATAGGGATATTTAATAGGATAGTTTACTGCTCTTGGGGACTCATATCTCTCTTGGATCAGGAACGAATTCCCGCTGGGAATGGCTGAACCTAGAACTGGGTTTTTCTCTCACCGCTCTCACACCCCGAAGACCCGAGTGTACATATTAGAGGCATACCAATCCAATGCGGATCTCACGAGCAGATCAGATATTTCTATTGGTGGTGGATCCCTCACCTGAAATTTCCCGGCTAAACACATGCTCAATTAAAATTTAGTCCCTCACTAGACACCAGATCTCCATACAAAAAGCAGGCAACAGTGCAAGCAAGCCTAGCCACCCGGCTCCTCGCCCCTTTGATATTGTCTTTCGCTAACCAAATTTCTCATCCAACGGGATAAATACCAATACCAATCCAGGGAGCCCGAGAGAGCACTTATCGCCTACTCCCTCGCTCCCGGTCCAGGGAGGGAATAAAGCGCTTTGCGCTATTCTTGCGTGGAAACTGCCTATAAACTAGGTCATAACTAGATTTTGGAATAGATATTAGTACATCCATGATCATGAAGGATCACTCGTACACTCCTCAGCCATCCCATGCTGTCCTCCATCTCTACGAGCCATCCCTTAGCATAGTCAGCAGTCCTCCGCTTGCCACTGAAAGCCACCGCTCCGCCAGATGGAAAGCCTGGGCTACCTAGGAAAAGCCAAGAAAATATTATCTCTTGTCTTCACAAAGTCACACGATATCACTCGCTTCTCTCTTGGCAATTCGGGTCATTTAGTAACTATACAGAGGCCAAAACAGACCAAGATTGATGGTTTTCGAGCTTAGCCCAACCACCATATGTGGAAACAGCATGAAAAAAATTCAAAAAGTAATTTGCTATATTATAATAGCAACCACATAAAAAAGGGTGGAATCTTTTTCCTTCAATTCTCCTAAGAGTAGAGAGGAGTCAAACGTCCTCTCCTTCAAGGCACCTGGCAAGACCAGGGTTTTCCTGTGAGAAAGATATGATAGATTGCGACACACCTTACCCAGTTCATATGCCCACAGCTCTCTACAAGGTCAAGATAAAAAACTGAAATAAATATATATTATACTTCAGACATGCTATTCCTTTTTGAAAAAAAATTCCAATGCCGAGTTTCAAGACCCGTGGAAATATAATGGCTTGAAAACATGCAATTTTCGTATGTTTTGGCCTCTGGATAGTTACTAAGAGGCCCCTATTGTTTGTTTTAAAAAAAAAACATGTGAATCCAACCACTAGCGTCATACTAGAGCAAGTCTAGCGTTGAGATATTTTCAGCCTCATCCTTTTAGATACGGTCACTGCCACTCGGCAAAAGTGTTCGTGATTCAAGACATGTTGCTGATTGCGCTATTGTTGTCCGGGCAACGCTGGTGGGTTATGCCAGGCCAGCTTCCCAACAGTGCAACCACGGTTAAGGGCCCACAATTAATAGTTAGCATGTAAATTAAAAATTAAAAATTAAACGATACTACTAGTACTTATTACATAAATTAACACTTTGTATATCCTTTTGTGACCATTTGTTATATGATAAGTGGGAAAATAGTTGGGCATGCTTTGGAATAGGAAATAGGTACCGGACTTACTCTTGTACCCTTGCACTTGTAGTCAGGGCAATAAAAATAGATGGCAGAACAGGCCATTTAGGCACTAGAAAACTAGAATGCAATCAGGAAAGTTAATTGTGAAATTTGGGTGTGGAAGTTGATCATGGCAGGGCAATTTCACTTTAGTGAAGGTAGATGAAAAATCTCAAACAGTTTCACGAAGACTTTTGCCGAGTGACGACTGCATGATACCGTTTTTCCTCAAGCAACACGATATTTATTCTATGATAGCTAAGTTATCTCCTCTTATTGCCATTCGCCTCTAGAATTTTGAAAATCAAAGGCTGCCACTTTCTTCCATACATAACCCTTCAATTATGCCAGGCATTCAACATGATGTCAGTGGAATTTCCCCTACTCTCTTCTATCTCAGCTCGCCTAGAATTTCCCCTCAGATTTCTCCCAGTGATGAAACTACCGACATTTCTCATAACAACTTCGATCGAGATGATACCAATCATATCTCATTATCACATAGTCCAGCGGTTCAAAATAACTTATTTCCTCACACGTAATTAGATCCATGGCTTTTTGAGAAATCTGGGTTCTCCGGGTGGCCCGGGCTTTGTTTGGGTTGGGTTGGGCTGGCCTTACATCATTTGGGTTTTGGCTGGACTTAAACATCCACGGCCTGAATTACCATATTTCAAAGCTTAGTGTTTGAAAGCTAGGCCCTTCAGCCTCAGCGCAAATAGGATGCTCCTGTCAGGCCCTGCCGTCCGTCCCGGGCAGAGGTTGGGACAGACTATAGGATGGGCGTGTATCCCGGAGTAGTTCCAGAACCCTACATCCGTCCCATCTTAAGGACAAGACTGACGGACTAGGAGCTTAGGAATACTAGGCAGGAATCAGTTAGGAGCAAGGTCGGATGGAACGGGGAGTCAGTCAAGGATCCCAAGACATGGTGCAGTGATAGGGTGACAAGCGCCAGTAATGCTGCAACATTTCCGGAAGGGGCTGCCATTGTTTACAGACAAAAATTGGTCATCCATGGAAGTTTGGTGGCACAACTAGAAACACATTTGGGAAGAGGTCTGCTCAAGTATCAAAGGTAATCGTGCTCTATCAACTCTTTTGTCCCGCAGGTGTATGTTCTCTCCTTAGAGGGGAGAGGAAAAGGGTTGCATAGCCAAGGTGTTGTCCAGGTTGGGCCTTACGAGTAGGTTCGGATTTAGTTGTTCAGCAGGCTTCAGCGATGGGGAAACACCAGGGTGGCGTAATACCAAGGGAGACCCGCCTTGCCTAGAACCAGAAAATGCCCCATGGAAATTCATTTCCTTGTGGCTTTGGTTCCTTGTGCCCACCTAAAGAAAATTTAAACTCCAAGTATGATTCCGAAGTAAGGGACCTCTGGCTTGCCACGTAATGGCAGTTGGTATTTCATGCTACCGGATTTGCAGCAGCGCGTTGATTCATATGATCACCTTTCCCTCTTGTATAGCACAGCTATGATGGAGCTCTAAGGCGGGTCATGGATCATCACTCGCTAATCTTAAATCAATGTCATGTGTCGGGGAGAAAGGTACTTTTCATAGCTTATTGTCTCAGATACTATTTTTATCGCTAGTTCGCTTCCCAGCCCATGCTCCCACAAGTTCGTGACAGCACGCCGCCTTATTGTTGCCAACGGTTTCGTTTGCATTGTTTTCTTTGTTCAATCTCCAATGTTCAATCTCCAATGTTTCTCAGTTCTTGGCTTTTTCTCCCTCGGTTTGGACCCCTGTTTCTATTTGCTTTCTGAATTTCCCACGCGAACTTTCCTAGCAGTTTGGTTTTTTCCCGCGCGTTTCAGAGTTAAATCTCCTGCTTTGAGAATGGACTGTTGTGGTACGAAGACTTTTCAAACGGGAGTGTACTCGGTGGGTACCTCAAGTCGGGCGACACCTGTATATGGTGACTCGCCTTCAAACACATACAAACCAGTTTTTAGTGGCTTTTATCTATATGTAGGAAAAAACCTGGCAACACCAGAGTAGACAATAAACCAAGACTTTGTGTGGCACCCCGCCCGCAAATCTTTGTGTCCGAGTACAATACTGGGGGAACCGAGATATTATATTCTTGGTTCAGTATGGGGTATATGACATTGACTAAATATTTGAGAATACCTTACGGAATTCGGTAGACTCCTGAGGCTCTTTTCCGATTCACTAGATTCTGTGAGTTTGCTTGCTTCTTGAATAATGGCAACAGAACGCAAAGCGATGTTGAAAAAGCCGACAAAATTTGTAAGCCAATAATCCCCGGCTACTAAAGATAGCCTACATATATCACAGTATTATAACACTATGCAATCCCTTAGTTTATTCTCTATACAATGACATAAACTTCTTTTCCTAACCCCGCATATAATAATTAATTGGCGATCTGCCCAATACGTAGAGCATTTTTTGATTCTCTATCATGGTTATTCTTCAGCCCACACTAACAATGCGAAATCGGCTCTCTCAATGATATCCTTATCATAACCAAGAAATAACCCCACATTGCGAACATGTCATCACCCCGCACAAGAGTTTAGGCCCCGCCTTAATCAGTGACTGCCAATACTAGAAAGCCTTACTCAATTGGTGGGTTTCAGCGACATTGCACCTAGATCACCAAAGTCAATGGTAAGGGGGCAGGTAGTTACTAACCATACGGCTTCCATTCATCTTGCAGCCAATTATTCAACCTCAACCACCCTCAATAGAAAACTCAGACAACAAACCACTGCTCTAAAGTTTATCATTCAAGGTAGTGAATTTCTCTCATCATGACAATAAGGTAAGTGAAAATTCATTCCCATTGAGGCATGTAGAGATACAGGCATATATAGCCCACATCCAAGACGCCTATCCTCCTCCCTCCCTCTATCTGCACACACCGACCGCCTCCTCAAAAATCATTTCCATAAAATATCTAAATTATCTGACACCCCCTCTATCCCCCCTTTCAACCCACCTTCATATATCCCCTTTCCCTGCATCATCAGTCCTTACTCGATCGCGCCTTGCAACAATGCCTTCCAAAGAAGCCGAACTCCTCCGCCAACAGGTTCTCAGGTCACAGAAGATCGCTGCCATTAAGAGAAACATTAAACTTATATCCAACAACAACGCCACACGCCCCGGGGGTAACAATAGCCCAGAAGATCTTCCTGCCAGAGCGCCGGGGGTAGTCCTACGGAACAGACAGATTGAAGATCTCAAGGAAGAATTACGCGAACTCGAACTCAAGCAAAGGATTCAAAAAGCTTCAGTTGAAAGATCGAGACTGGGGAAAAAAAAGAATGATAGTGGGCAAAAAACCCCCACCGAAACTGCCCCCACCGCCGAGACATATCTGGAAGCGAATAAAACTGCCCGCCATGCCAACGAGGTGATCACCAACAGCGAGCTCGACCGCGCCTGTAGCAGAGACTTGGGAGAACACTGTGAAACTAGCCCGCCGGCAGAATTGCCACAGAAGAGGATCGCGGAACTTAAGGCAGAGTCCCATGTGCTCAACAAGATGATTGAAAGAATATCGGCGGAGATCTTGAGGTTGGGAGAGATGGGCGGCAACCGAAAGCAAAAATCCCAGGCCGGAGGAATTCCCACTACAAAGATTCCGCTTGAGGCCGAGAGAGCCATGTCCCACTCCGACTGCACGGCCGCAAAAAAAAGAATTCTTAAACGTCTTCAACTCGATCTTGACAAAGCAGAAGCCGTTCTTGCTCAGGTCAACAAAAATGCAGAACTCACGGCCACAATACACGAAAATAAGCCGAAGGAGCAGAGTAAAGAAATGACTGGGGAGGGAACCAAAGCAAAGGGAAAAAGCAAGACCAATATTCAGGAGGAAAAGCCTGCTGGAATGGTTCCTGCCGGTGAGGCTCCCTTCAAGGTTGAGAATACCACGTCGCACGCCAACGAGACCGCCCCAGGAGGAAGTATTCTCGAACTTCCCCAGGTCCAACTTGACAATGCTCAGGACATGCCTACTCGTGCTAGTAGGAATTCTGATCTTCTGGCTAAAATATCCGAACATGGGCTAAGGGAGAAGGTTAAAAAGATGACTGCGGCGAGACTCACAGCTGCGGAAAAAAGTAAGAAAAACGTTCAGAAACAGAAGCCCGCTGGAGGGGTTCCTACAAGTGGGGCTCCCAGAAACGCGGCTCCGCACACCAACAATGCCCCTCTAAAAGGGGAAATTCTCGAACCTCTCCACCTTAACCATGACACTACCCAGGCTATAGCCTCTAGAATCACCAACGGTAAGAATAATATACCCATAGCACATGAGCATGAGCTAAAGAAGAGCATAGCAGAAATGACCAATCAGAGAACCAAAATGGAGGGAAAAATCAAAAACAATGTTCAGGAACAAAAACCAGCCAAGAAGGTTCCAACCACCGAGGCTCCCTTAGAAGTTGAGATCACTTCGTCACACAGCAACGATACTTCTCCGGAAAATAGAATTCCCGAATGTCCCCAGCTCTATCCCGATAGTGCGGAGGTGCCTCATGCCGATGAGATAAAATCGGCAAACAGAAAGCCAGAAGAAGACCCAGGGGTTATCCCAGATAATGCCAAGAAACGGAGATACACACCCGAGCCAAAGGCACAAGAGGAGAACCCAGGTAAAAGGAAGCACATTGGAGCCACAAAACCCAAGGTCGAGAAGCCAGACCATACAAGCGCTACTGAATACGCCGAAAAAACTTTGGGGGACCCGGAGACCGAAAAAGGCATGCCGCATGCCAAGGAGACAAGCTCGAAAAAGAGAAAAGCAGAGGATCCTGGGACCATTCCAGATAGTAAGAAGCAAAGATACTCACCTGAGCCAAAATCTCAGAAGACCCCGCCTAAAATGAACCACATTAAAACTGAAGAAAGAGGGATCGAGAGCTCTGAGTACATTAGTACCACAGAATATGATGAGCAAGATGAGGAGGACATAGGGCCCGGAGGCGCAGAGAAAGAGAAGGCGGAGCAGGCGAATCCCGTTCCCGAAGGTTTGCCGGAAGCGTCCCGCAGGTCAATAGAGGAGGACCATGTCCGCAAGGCACAAGTTGCTCCCGCCAGGGAGTTTGTGCCATTTTCTACAGTGGGCATGTACGTTCAGGATCCTTTCGTGGATGAGGTAGACTACGAGATCGATTGATTGTAGCATGGAGGTTTGATGCAAAGGGAAACTGTAGGAGTGGTGGAGGATTGTTGGAGATTCCCTCCGATGGGCAGAAACTGTTTGTGAAGTATAATATGAGGGAGGGGGAAGATAAGGAGCTGTTTGGCCTCAAATTTTCGGGAGCCCAAACTATGCCTTTGGCCCAAATCGTTGTTTCTCTAGCTACCGACCTGTTTTGTAGATGTGAATTATCATACGAACAATTACTTGCAACATTCAGCAGCAATTTTTTTGATCGTCTATGAAGTAGAGTATGATATAAGGTTCTTTCAACCATGGCCTATAGCCACCCAAATTTCACAAAGATGTCACGCCAAAGGGCCCGTAAGTCTGTAATGTTTTATTTCAAGTCATTCCCCTAGTTCCTTTAGTGCTTAATGTTTTAAAGCGGGGGGAAACCATGTATTGTTGATCCCAAGTCCTTTTAACGAGGCTCAAGCTCCCGATATTGGTGAGACTGTGCTTAGTGATCAAGTGATCCCTGGGTCCGTACTGAAACGATAATTTCCGTCTGGGGAAGAACCTTCCTCCTGAAAAGCAAGACAGACAAAGGAAAACAAAAAAAGCGTAGCGGAGAAAGGGGAATTGATATCACAGTACGGAAATAAAAGAATACCGAAAGTGGGCAATCGCCGCTCACACAGAAGGTAAAAAGTTAAAGAAATCGTTGATAATGATCAAAGAACCCGGGAGATAAAATTCGATACCTATCGATCAAACCCACGAGCAAAGTAGTCTATGCACATGTCGTTGTCCGTTACGTCTGCCGTTCTGTAGTCTTCGTTGCCTCCGCCCTTCCTTTTCAATCTACGATCCTTCTCATCCCTTAGTCATCCATCAACCCACCGCTCATTTTCCCTAACTAGCTAGCTATGTATAGTAGCTTGAACCCGCTCGCATATAGAAAGAAAATTAAAAAAAGCGAAAAGATACAAGAAGCAATCTAGTTTAACCTTGGCCAATACTAAGCCCCACAGTACGAGCCTGGTGAAAAAAAAACTGACCCCCCCCATTTTACACCAAAAAGGGCGTTTTCACCTCATAAAATCACATCCAGTTACATTGCAAAAAAATGTTAAAACTCCTCAGAGTCTTTGGACCTGTCTAGATATTATCATTTATATGTGACAAGCTCTGTTAGTTAATACCCATAGTGCAATACCAGAAATCATAATGGTGGCCAAGAGGTATGATACCTCAAATTTTGTATGTTTGTCCCATACAAAAGGTACATTGCAACCACATCCCACGACAATCCTAAGCCCTCAACCCCTGTGGGAGAATGGGCAAAAATCTCATAATTTTTATCATAATAATTATCATATCATACCTAGAAAGTTTCAATAACTGCCTACACTATGGCTTGGTTTCATTAAATCTATACCACTTTGGAATGGGCTATGAATGTCCAAAATCCGCCATTTTTAGTGTAAAACAGGAGGGTCAGTTTCTTTTGTCGCCAAGATCGTACAGGCAGTGAAAATGGATAACGCCACCGTGACCTAAATCCTCGATTCGATGCCTGTGCATGCACCACCAAACCCTTCAATCACTTACAGCTCATGATAGGAACACCTAATTGCTGACATCGGCTTCCCGAAATAAAAAAAACATAGCGGAATCGAATTTCCCTCTCCACAGAGCAATTCCATCTACAGACCACAATGTCATGTAAGTATTCGTTTATTAATTGAGTACTCCACTAATCACACAAAGCTCCCCGAACCACTGGGCCTTTTGGTAACCCCACCAGCTAAATAGTCAACCACCCGTCTGCAAGCTACTACCACACATCCCCGCTAGGGCGAGAGGCTAAGCGAGTAGACTAACGGAGGGGTCTTTTACCTTCCAAGAGCAACCTGGGACTTAACGCGAGACAATAAGGTGTCACATTGTTCGCTTATTACAGTTCCTACTTGTACAGTACAAGGGACAGGCATAAAGTTTTCGCATACACCAAAGTGGCTTACCAGCGAAAGATCGGTGTGGTCACAGAGTAGTGTGTGCGAAAACTCCATTCCTCGTCCTTGTACTTGGCTGGTTAAGCTCAAATGACTGTCGGACAACTTCTCGCGGCACCTTGTACCTCACCACCATCATAGCGAAGGCGTTTTATGTGGACGGTCCACCAGCTCGGACAAAAACCCCCGCTTTGCTTCAACCTCCTAGAATTTCATCAGCAAGCCCGACTAAGCAACCTGCTCCGCTTAACATTAGAAGTGACGGCCAGAAGGAAAACGCCTAGACCTTTCACAGACAATATCAACTCTTTCATGTGTTGAATGTGTCGAATGAGTGGATCACTTTACCATTGCCAATGATCGATTTGAAATATTGGCATGGCTCTCACCACTTGAGCCCCGCATCCGACATCAAGACTTTCGAACTCTCCGGGCTGATAATGTCGGGGAATGGCGGCTGCAAAAAGGCGAATTTCAAACGTGGTACGATGGTTCTCATCCAGGGGGGTCGGGGCACGGAACTTTATTTTGCTGTGGTGGTCCGGCTGTTGGCAAGACCTACTTTAGGTGAGAGAAAATCTTCGAAGAAAAGGTAGAAGGGGTAGCTAATGAGCAGCGATGCTAGTTCACTGATGGTGGACAGTGTCTGCGATAAATCCAAAGAGCAAAATATAGCGGCTTCCTGTCTCTAAGCTGATTCTGCGGTGCGGGAGGAGCAATCTCCGACAAGCATGCTTGGTTCGCTACTGAAACAGGCTCCCGGTGGGTTGGAGAGGATCCCAGACGAGATAAGTCAGACGTTTCAAGATCACAAAAAGGTGGTCGGTGGAAGGGGACTACGAGTTCCGGAAATCGTGAAAATACTACAGATTTTCACATCTTTGCAGTCAACATTTATATGTGTTGATGCTCTGGATGAATTTGTGGAAGGGCATCGACCTGAGATCCTAGATCCGCTGAGACAAATTCTCGAGAAGTCCCCAACTACGCGAGTATTCCTGACCGGGAGGCGACACATCAAGAGCGAGATTGACAGGCATTTTGGCCAGAGAGCGGCAGTTTTATCCGTAAAACCCAACCACGGCGACATCGTGGGATATGTCCGGATGAGATTAGGTAAGGATACTTCTCTAGACGCGACGGACAGTGCTCTTGAGGACGAAATCATCAAATGTATTACCGGTAATATTCCCGAAACGTAAGTGAGCTACACGATAAAAATATACATTTTTACATTCACAGCTAATAGATACGTCTGGCTTTCTACTAATTTCCTTGACCATGGATGCCATCCTTGGGGAAACCACTGCCTATGGCAGGCGACAAAAACTAACGATGATCGAAGGCTTGGAATTGAAGGGCGCTTATGGTGCGACCTTTGACCGGATAAAGGGGTAGAAAAGGGAGAAAGCGAAGCTTGGGATGGCAACCCTGATGTGGATTTCGCATTCGGAGCGGAGCGGCTGTCACAACTTGATGAGCTTTTCCACACCCTAGTAGTCGAGATAGGATCTACGGATCTCAACGCCGCGAAGATCCCTTCGGCGGAGACATTGCTGAGCTGCTGCTTGGGACTTGTCGTCATAGATCGGGAGCCTTCAATTGCTCGCTTGATCCATTTTACCCTGCAGGAGTACCTTTGCGCCTGCCCCGACCTCTTAGGTCTGGCTCATTCGATGATGGCGGAAACCTGCCTGACATACCTCAACCTTCGAGCCATTAAGGACATTTCATCCACCTTTTGCTCTGCCTCAGTCAACTCCTTTCCTCAAATATTCTTCCTTATATTGGGGGGCGCACGCCAAGAAAAAGTCTACAAGTAATGTGATATCAACTCGCTCCAACTTTTCAATCAAATTGGAAGCCACATATCTACTAAATTACTTCTGGTGGATCTCGTATCTAGGACGGGTCGATATAGCCGTGATATCTCTATCAACGGTTCTCTGGTCGGGTTTACGGGACTGTATTGGGCATTAGCTTTCGGCATTGTCGAAATCGCAGCTACTCTCATGGACCTGCCAAATCACGATCTCAACAAAAGCAATTTTCTAGGTATAACACCACTCATATGGGCTGCTATATGCGGCCAAGAGCAAGTAGCAAGGCTGCTGTTAGAACAGAAGACTATCAACCCCGACAAACCGGATAGATACTCGCGTCGAACACCTATTTCATGGGCTGATTGGAAAGGGCATGAGGCAATCGTGAGAGTACTTCTTAGCCATGCATCTGCCAAGCCTAATAGCACAGATGGTTGGTGGGGGAAGACGCCAGGTGAGGTGAATAAGGTCCGGGGGAGGAAATACGTCAACCCCAACAAGCCAGTCAAATACGGTCAAACGTCGATCATGTTGGCTGCTAAAGAGGGGCATGAAGGGGTGGTGCAGATGCTATTGGGAAGGAAGGATGTTAAACCGGATGCGGCAGACGGACTCGGCCGTACTGCTCTCTTGTGGGCTTCTAGTAAAGGGCGTGAGGGAGTAGTGAAACTACTATTGGAACGCGAAGATGTTAGCATTGATACGGCGGACAAAAACAGCGAAACACCACATCCATCTATTCGCCCATTCATCCATCCACCTCTCCGATCAAGCAACCACACACAGAAACTCGACCCATTGGGAAGACTAAATCCCCAAATCAACTACATCCCCTGTAGCTAGCAGAATAGGATAGGGACTAACTAGGGTCACAAACACCCCCAGACCGACCACGAATATCATACCAAACGAACCCCCCCCCCCTTCCCACATTGGAAAGCTGCCGCGCGAGAGCATGAGCAAAGGTACAGTACACATCGACTAGTATTACATCGCTTTGCTAAGAAAAGAAGCTATGTATACAAGGCAATAGGGAGAGGGGTAACAGCTGCCTTCCTAAGGTAAAATAAACTATTATTATTATTATTATTTTTACTTTTTTTATTTTTACTTTTTACTTTTTTTATATATTTTTATTTTTTATTTCTATTATTTCTTTGTTTACCAGCCCCTCCCATTCGCTTCTGCTACCCGCCGATCGCCAACCTTTAAGGTCTAGAGTCGGATTCTACCACCTCGTAGCAGGATTGTTAAACCCCACAGCCCTATTGATGAGGGCTAAGTTCTTCAATCTCCCAGTCCCCATAGGGCAGGATTTTTTAATAATCCTGCCCTACATGACGGATCGTTCAATAATAACTGATTGTCAGCATGGATTGAACTCCTGAGCTCCCGCTATTGCGACAGGAGTGTTAACCACTGCGCCAGCTAGGTATTTCATGAAAGGTCAACCTGGGAACTAATATTTATCCTACTGGAAGCCCGATTTTGAGATTTTAATGGGTGGGTAGTGTGGCTCTTCCCGAGTTGCTGGTAGATTTCAACAGAGGTGTTTCTTACCCTTTAGGTGTTTAATGAGAGATTCTCCGTGGTTTAAAACAGAATTATTGCTTTCTGCGCCCGTTACTCTTGTACGATACGACCCGCAAAGCCCCACTCGAGACCCCGAGCCTCCCTACTTGCTCCCATGTGTACTATCTCACTATAGCCTTCTGCTCGTTCTAGTGTTTTGTGGAGGCTTTTTTCTTTTCTGTTCTTTTTCTTTTTTCTTTCTTTCTTTCTTTCTTTCTTTCTTTCTTGCTTGCACTCCGCCCGGCTTTCTAGGGATGCCCCCTTTTTTCTTGGCGGGGGTGTCCGCTCCCAGCAAGCAAGTATCGTGGCGGGTAGTTCAGGTTGAAAGTATTATTATCCGCTCATCGGATCAGATATCTCATCCACTTACCTGATCGTACACCGAGATCGAATTTTGATAACGACGGACTGTACATATATAGATGTATGCTTCCATACAATATCCACATGATTCAACCACCCATATTCACACACGTCCTTTCACTCACGATTTTTGAGAACTGAAAATCACTAAAATCTGACATACAGCCCCTCTCTTCTCCCAAAAGGAAGGAGGGCTTTAGGAAAGATGTTTTACTCCATTACTTATCGACGGATATCTAACGCTCAACCGGATTACACTAGGACATGGTTCTACAGTATAGTAGAATGCTCAGTTCCTCCCACATTCTGACTTGAGGTAACACTCCACACTCACTAAATCAATGAACAAATCCAATGAGATCAGGTCCCTCCCACCCCACCGATAAAGCACACTGTCCTTCTCCAAACATGATTTGAAAAATGGAAAGTAAAAACAAACCAAAGCCATTGAAAACACCCACTTACTTGCATCTCACCCACAGCAACAGCAGCTAGCGAGTAAGAAAGGGCTTACTTCAATCCGTGATCAGGTACTCCCACCTCCCACGACTCTTTCACATCTGGAACCGGATTTACCCCCATAGCTAGGGCAGTCCTCCAGGATGACGGGCCCATTTTGGACATCGGAGCCGTCCCCCAAGCCCAGGAAGGCCATCATAATGGAGGCTCGTTCTTCGACTAGGATCTATTAGCTAAGTGCACGGCGCGAGATCTTAGGAGGGGGAGTGTCAAGCACAAGTTCCACCAGTCAGTGTAAGGCCATTATATTGAAAGACGAAAGGTGGGCCTTCTTTAGGAGTGACAGTGTAGGTTAGAGCAACTGTATAAATAATGCTTCCCCCTTTGATACGGAACGTGTAGACTTACCATCGTTAGCAGATCCGCTCCCTTGAGCCTCTGGCATCACAGTGACATGGAGAGGCTGGGTAAGTGGTGAAGAAAGAGGTTGATGGACATCAAGACCATGTGCCATAGGTTGATCCGCTGACTCCCCAGGCGATTCAACCTCTTGTTCCTCAACCTTGTGCGTAGGGATAAAGTTCGCCGGCTTCTGTTTCGCCTTACTCTTGGGCTTGGGTTTTTGCTGCCTCACAGCAGGACTCACTGCCTGAGGAGCAGGCTTTCGAGAACGGAGAACAGGTGGCATCAGTTTTTTTTGTTTCCACTAACGATGTCGCCCGTATTTGTTGTAGTTGTGGTGTTGATTGATAAGAGAGAAGAACTGGAGAGGAGGCTTTTGCTCTAGCGACGGGGATTTTGTGATCAATAGCCTGGCTTAACTGAGGATACTGGTAGAATTCTATTGGTTTCCTAATTCGGACTAAAGTGGCAGCCCCGACGACGGTTATGGTGCTAGGGTACTGGGTTGAGTTCCCGACTAATATTAAGACAGCGGTATTATTAGAGAGGCTTTTAATATATGATAGTATGATATGGTTCCAGACGTCTATAGTGTGCGCCAAATAGTTTGTACCGGGGGACGGCTTGGCATAAAGGACTCTCTATGATAATATTATATCATACTATAATATTACTATTACCATACTAAATCCCCCAGCATGCTATGATATCATACCTAGCACCAGTGATCCGAACAGTCCAATCCGCCCTTCTTGGATGTATGATAGGACCCGACGGACTGCCAGCAGTACCATAGCCCATCCTTTTCCACTCCGCTGACCCCCTAGGGGAGATTTAAGTAGGGCGGTACACCCTACCGGCTCGGTATTGCCCCGGGGATAACTTCACTTTTCTCATTCCAGATCGGTGCGCCTAGGCCCTAGGTGAAACACTTCAGGTTAAAGATTTCATTCCCCCCGCTATATATCATTCTTAAGCGGTGAGAATTGGATGGAGATATCCTGATCCGATGTGGTTAATTGAGTTTTCCTATAGGCCTTCCGGAAAATTACAGGCATTCTGATAAGAATCAATTTCAGTAGTATCAGTAGGGCTTTGCTGAGGATATTACCAGAGTAGTTAAAGAGAACGCTTTAAAGAAGCATTTGAAAGAGAAATTGAAAGTAGAAGAGGAATGGATTTCTTCTGTCTTATTCCTAATACTTCGAGGGCTCGATGATCTATTTAGCCTTCTTCTCTTTCTTGTATATAAGAACTGCACTCACTTTGTCTGCGACATGGCAGCATAATACATCACCCATAATTTAGCTGCAGCCCCTCACCGTAGCTAGAGATCCCCCTCATTTTTTGCTCCCCTGTCCCCTTCAGTCATCCCCAATACCTGTACCCACCTCCCACGATCCTTTCTTACACCCCACGGTTTTTTGATATCCCTACGGCCCCCCTGACAAACTTTTACCGCCATTCCATCTCCTCTGCCGTCCGCCAGAGTGGTGACGGTGTTGTGTATGTGGGTGAACTGAAAAAGGCATAGTGTGTCGGGTATATCCTGTATTCCACCTTGATTTGATAAGAGTCCTTCAACGAACCATGGTGTTGCGTAATATCAGCTTACGAGCAAGTTGGGATTTCCCATCCTCCAGGACTCTCTTTTTCCATGCTAAGACTTTTTCCGCGTCATGACATTCTGCCAGTGCCCGGATTGTGCGTCACGAACTCTTATGAATCAATCGAATGAAATCAGGCCCAACACTAAGCCACAAACATCCCCAGAACGGTAAGACCATCTCCCAGAGCCACGAGTTACCGATGATGATGGTGATGAGGATCCGTCTCGTACTGCAGATATCGCCAAGCCCAAATCACTCTACACACAAATTTCGCAGTCACCCTTTCATTGTGAAAGCCTAACGAATATCGTATCGATTTCTCAGACTTATGATCAATTATCGAGGAATAAGTTTCCGATGACTCGGGAGTAACTATGGTTGGTGAAAAAAAATGAAGGAAATTTTTGGTTCTGTTCCTGGGTATCAGAGGTTTGGTAGGAACTAACTACAGTACACCTCTCTCTCTCTCCCGAGTATTAAGGAACCCAGAGGCGGCCTCTAGACCTGTCTGTTAAGCCCTAGTCACAAAAAATGTAGAGTTGTAGTTGCGATTGCAATCGCAATTGTGGTTATAGGACGATTTAACTTTCCGTGGGATCGCGGCTACGCCCGTTGTCAGAAGAACTGATCTCGCCTCAAGTACGATAAATACCTCTCGGGTAACTTAAGGACACTCTTGATCTCTTCTACCCTCAACCATGGTAAATACCGATCGGGTAACCCCATGGGCCACTTTGATCTCTTCTCCCCGTTCTCATCCATCCTCCATCTTTTTCTCACCTTTCTTACAAGCTCCCACTATTTTGTCTTTTTTAAAACACACCCCTTAAGCTCTACTTTCCCTACTCTCGTCCGCCTAAAACTAAACCTCAGCACACTGCTAAGTCTAAAGGTGCACACACCCCAATAAGATCTAAACTCCGAGCAGATGCTAAACCTTACAGGACACGGTGAGAATATGCCAGAAAATATTGAAAAGTCTAGCATAGAAGAGCTGGAGGAGGCCGTGAAGAATTTGTCTCAGAAGGTCGAGACCCTGTGGAACGAAAACGTGGCGCTCTATCAGAAGAGTGAGAAATCCGACACTTGGCTGGTCCACTTGATAGGTTGTTGCAAGGATATGGTCAGGCGGGTGGATGCTCTGGAGGAAAAGTGCTCGGCTCTTACTCAGGGACTGGAGCTGCAAAATCTCCACATCGATCCACTCGGCATGACCATCAACATAGAAGAGAAAGGCCTCAACAACGACAGCTTCATTAGCGAAATGTTCCAAATCCAAGCGCCGCACATCTCCGACCTCCCTAAGCTAACCATGGATGAGTTCGCTGCAGCAAAGGATGAGTTCACTACAGTGATTGGGGGGGTACCCCAGTTGGAGCCTGAATACAAAAATGTTCCTTCTCATGGCATAAACGTCTGGCCCGAACCTACTGCTACCATTCCTACGAGCCGGAAGCGCAAAGCCCAAGAGATGACAGAGAGTAGGCCGGACACGCCCTCCCCACCAAGCAGCTCCTACAGTGCCCCAATCACATTTCTCAACACCTTTTCAGATGATGTTCCCATAAGAGGCCCCACCAAGAACGGGATCAGGAGGGCCGGCAGACCAAAAGCCAGTATGCCGTTGGCTCCTCCTCTAGAGGAGCCAGCCCAAGAACAGCAGGTACAGGAGGCACAGAATGGAGAGGAAGAGCTACAGGTTACTGAGGAGGAACATTCAGCGGCAATACATGTCCTTTTCGAAACTTCTAATTTCATATACGATGATTCAGAGTACGATTTGTTCAGAACAAGCAACTGGGTTTAGTAGGAACGGAGTGTTGGTTTTTCCTTATAATACGTTTCATATGTATATTTCGATTGATAATATCATATATTTCTCTACTTGGTATGCGTTCCCAGCTTCACCTGTACACAGCGGGCATTACTACAGCTAAGACATAATTGCGTATATTTCATTAATATTTCATGATAACAATTAGAGGTTTCCTTATGTGTTTCCTTATCTGGTGTTCGGGATATCACAGTTGTTTATGCATTACTTTATTCATCTTTCTTGGTCATATCATGCATGATTATTCCTAATTATTCCCTCACACCCCTATGGATTTACGGATATTTTATTGGGATTTTCTTCGCAGGCTTACAGGGTCAAACATGGTTTGCACTTATGTTTCTTACTATGTTTTCCCTTATGTTTCTTTGTTATATGGAGAGTGCGCTTCCTGTATAAATACTGAGGTTACTGCCCATCTCACTAACTTGAAGAAGAATAAGAACCAGAATACCTACCAATCTGCTCCGAGTCTCCTACCACACAACTCGTCCTCACTTAGCGTACAATGCAACCCCCTCACACTTGCGTAGTATTATCTACATACTACATCAGCAAAAAAACTCGATTTTGCATCCACACGCATCTGAACGCACCCTGTAGTGGAGTTTGCATCTGGTCAGCATCCTGTGCATCCCATGAATCTAGTTGTAAACTTCAGAAGCCAAAATGGACATGTAAATATTGTCCGTTAGGGCTGAAAATTCATGTTTGTCTACGTAATTGTTAGATTAATCTTAAAATGAAACGGGTTTTTTGATTACATAACTTCAAAAAAATTGTCCCACAGAACGCAGCCAGAAGATGCAGGGTGCGCTGAAATGCAAATAACGCAAACTGATTTTTTTTGCTGATGTAGTATTACAAATCGTGACTAAGCAAGGCCAATTTCACATGACTAATACTTATTAGTCATAAGGTATGTTGGTTTTACGCTATGACGTCCCTTGACTCATAGTTTTCACATGACTGCGCACTTGCAAGTTATTGTTATATTATGATTGGTTGATGGTTTCATAACTCACAATTGTGACATCATATGATGTAATGACTTTTGCACATGACTCAGATTATGAGTCATGGGTTTCACATACTATATGACTCATTTGAGCACATGACTTGGTTTATGGGTTTTGATTGGTTAAAGGATGTTGCGCAGTTGACTCAGGCGAGTCAGCTGATGGATTTCATGCTATGACTCACTATGAGTGATAGAGGTTGGGTGACGAAAGGTAATGAGTCACCAGAGTTAGGGTGGTGGGAAGATGCCTATATAAGAGCCTGAGGCTTGGTTCCAACCAAGAGATAGGACACGAACCATCTCTCCTACACCTCCGGCGATTGAAATCTCAACACCACGGGAAATTATCGTCACTTTCCCCCACCCACCTCTCTTCTCCCACGATGGCTACTGCCTAGCAGTTGACATTAAGCCATCTTCCCTCCTCTCCTGGGGCCTCGGCCTCCCCTCAGGCTCCTTGGGGTTCTCGTTCCTGTTCGTCGTTGACTCCAGCTCATGACGTTCGGTTCTCCCCCTTACCCCGCACTTGCCTTGCACCTCGCTTAGCATTTTGCACGGTCAGAAAGCTTCTCGCTTCACTCACGGTCGGCGTTAAGGTGTCGGACTCTCGGTCGAACTTGAAGTAGGCCTCGGCTTGCTGGGCTTGTACCTCTGATGGGGAAAGCCTCAGTTAGTAACATCACGGTCCCGCTCAGGTTCGTCGTCGTCCCAAAAGCCCTTGCTATGGCCCGTTTGTCGGTTGTGGCCAGCCCGTTCGCGATCCTTCCTGCCACCCCCTCCCAGTTCTGTCCGCTGGTACTGTACTACTACAATCCTCTCCCCAGCTGGCACCCTACTGCTCATCACCGGCTGGCACCCTACTGCTCCCCGTTAGCTAGCATCCCCTCTGCCCGGTGGCTCCGCTCGCATCTCTATCCTCCCCGATCGTCGCAGTCCTCCTCGGTTACGCCCAGTCGTGGTATTGCACTGCCTCCATGGCTGCCGCCAACACCTTAGTCGAACGATGTAATTACCGGCGCGGCCGTTGTCTACGGTTCAGATGTTGGCCCACATCCCAGTGGTTTTCAAAGAAAGGCGCGATCACTATCCTCTCCCTCAGGCCCGTGTTTCGAGGCCTTAGCGAAACTTTCTTTTGTTCGGGGTAGCCTGCCGAAGAGTTTGCGTCTCTCTACCTGTACGTTTCTATGAATTGTTTCCTTAGGTGTCTGAGGTATTAGTATCTTAGGTGCTAGGCGAGGGGGGCTTTTTCTATGGTTTTTGGGGTGTTTGATTTTTCCTATGAGGAGGTGAAGCGGGCGGTTGTTGTGACTTATAGGTTTTTTTCTCTTCATAGCTCGCGCTGCATAAGGCTTTTTGTACCTAAAACAAATAACGCATGACTCGGATATCAAAAAAAACAAAAAAAACAACAACAACCAAGAGATAGGATTTTCACGCAACCATCTAAGTACTTTTCTATACTTAAGTTGCAATACGATTACTCTTTCTCTCTCTACATACACTCCTCCTCTAAGAGAGTCTACGCTAAAAGAACCCCGAGACTATTGTGATAGTCTCCAACGACGGGTCCCCCGATCATAGAACTATTGTGATAGTTCTATCAAGACACAAGACTCGCTTACGCAGGAGACGACTGTCATTGCCTGTTGCATACCTGCTCAACAATTCGATTGTTACACTAGCAAATAGCAGTATAGATTGTACACTATAGCCATATTTTGAACATGGAGTCTGTGGTCCTTTGAAAGTCTATGCCCGTGTTTCACCTCAGTGAGAGTGTTTGGCTGGGTTTTAGCTCAAGATGACCTGACAATTAATTCTATTGACCAGGGACTTATCTGATTTGCTACCCACTCATATTACTATTTTCATTAGGGTACTCCTTGAGCCTGAAGCGAAGAAGAGGGTAAACCTGTCAACCAGCCATAATGACGCGGTAGCAACACGAAGCTGGAGGCGTAGGGTACATGCAAGCGTCCCCAGCAATCGAAGACACTAAGCTATAATATGATAAAAGCTTGCCATAGCATATTAGTCGATACCCTTATACCTTTATGTTATAAGCATCAGCAAAAACGGACCCTGCGTCTGATCCGTCGGCGTTGCGTCCTGACGCAAGCGACGCATCTCCTGCGTCCCATGCGTCCTGTGCGTCCCGACTTGCGTTGCAACGCCCCGCCACATCCCACGCTTCCAGATGCTACCTGGCAACGTTCCTTGCGTCCTGACGCAACCTGGCGCCCTCCCTACGTCTGGACTACCCCAGACTCTTTCTCTCATCGCT
>Ga0307517_10001198_pt1 | contig 43726 bp, 53 predicted proteins | sample 23_EM_MG_FD_194515 | JGI IMG/M metagenome (GOLD analysis project Ga0307517, IMG submission 194515) | Populus trichocarpa ectomycorrhiza microbial communities from riparian zone in the Pacific Northwest, United States - 23_EM | ecosystem: Host-associated > Plants > Roots > Unclassified | place...
AATGATTTCAATACGCGTCGGCAGTCGCGTCCTGCGCAGACCACAGGGAAAGATTCGCGGCAAGTCGGGTCGTCTGGCAGACGGTTGCCCAATTGCAAGGGTAGCCTTTTCCGGGAATTCTCCTTTTCTCGGCCCGGGCCCGAATGATAATCAGGTGTCCATTGTTGATTTCTAAGTAGAGACTACGACTCTAATGTTGGGGCTCAACCAACATGTATGTGCCCGCGACTGGCTCACCCAATTTGACCTTCTCGGCAAACTGGCTAACATTGAAAGCGTCGCGACCACTCTCAGGAGTGACCTCCGTTTGTTCCTTGAACCCGTCTGGTTGCTCGTACAATAAGAAAACGGCTCTGTAAATAAAATTTCTCAGAAATTTTTCAGAAAGGGTTAGTATCCGACGTACCTGTGGGGCTTCGAACCTTTAGGAGGGCTGGGAGGTTCATACTCCGTAATCGCAGGAGTATTGTTTGCAAGACAAAAGCCATCATCCTTGAATGTGAAATCGCCGCCTAGGAAATGTCTGACGGTCTCGGTGGCATTGTCCGCTTTCTCGGGAGCGGGGGCATCTGGGTCAACTATAGCGATGACAAACGGACCCTTGCCAATCTTTGCGGGCTTGCCAGGGGCCCGGAGGCAGAATGTCGGCGGTTTCAAGGTGTCTACATCAAAGTCAATGATGAAATCAATGGCAGCGACGAGGAACCGAAGACATACTGTTCTCTGGGAGTTGTGCACCTCCATGCTCCAGAGTAATTGGCGGTGGGGGCAACTGCGACTCGGAGCCAGGTTGGGGTTGTCCAGCCTGAGGGAAAGAGACTTCAAGGACTACTATTGGCTTAAAATCCTTGAGGTCCAAGTCCGCTGGTATCTGCAGGTTGTCGACGTCAGCATGACCCGCAACCAGAAGAATAATCAAGCTTACCGCGGCTTTGTCAAAGGCATCCTTAGCCGCGGAAGGGCTTGAATCAGCAGCCACGGCAACGCCAGCGGCGACAGCGAGAGTAGCAAAGATAGTATGCGTGAACCTCATCTTCAGGGTTTAATGAGTGTTGAGAAATAAACGATTGGAAGTCCTGTGAAGTAAAGGATTGCTTGTCTTTGCGATGTTGTTGGAACTTGCTCATGGTTCGTTTGGCTTTTATACTTGACGGAAACCACCCAAAGACCCAAGCACACAGTATCCGCAGCAGTCAATTTTCCACATTGGTTTTTTGAAGGACTTCTTTCTGCTCGGTGGAGACAACCATGTCGACCATCACTGCGGAGCATTTATCTGCACAGTACGACGATGCAATCCATCATTTTTGGGCCATTTGGAAGTAAATTGCGACGTCCTCACGATGTTCTCTCGACTGCCATCTGTTATCACCAAGAAATAACAGCGATGCGGCCAAATGAACACCCTTGGATGATATCAGGAACACTGTGCTTTGTGAGAGCCGGCAAAGTAAAAAAGTTACGAACCCGGACCGTCCAATGTATCATCCCAAAAAAGGGCATATCCGCCACACAATATATTTGCCATCACGATTTTTACCGATTCAAAAACAGGGTAAAATTCCATGATAGAACAATTTCGGGCCACGGACTGCGGGTCTCGTCGTCACTTTGCTATTTGAATCCTGTCATGTGTAGAATTTATTGCTAGAAGGAAAAACAAAACGGCTGTCGTTAATTGCAGATTTGCCGTCGCATGGGTCAAAATCAATCAATTTGCAGTCGCTGGGTATAATAAAGATACTGTCACCAGTAACAGCAGCGTGGGGTTTCCCATGTTATTGCGGCTTTCAAAAATATGGCATATTGACAATCAAATTACGGAGAACCAAGCAGCCCAAGGCCAGTGAGGATAGCTCGACCTGGACCCAACAAAGAATCTATCGTCCCTTGAACACTGCGGCCCATCGCTCTAAGGAAAGTGTTGTCCAAAGCCTTCACAACGGCTTCCCCCCCGATTTCAACCGCCCTGATGTGGGGGAGGGTGCCCAAAATCGTGGTACGACCAACCACCGAAGCACTGTTTGGAAGAAAAAAGTTGTTTATTCAATTGGTGAAGGCAAACCTTCAAAAGACGCACTGATCTGCTCCGTGTAAAGTCCCCAAGTGAGTTCCAGGTCCTCCTATATCAGGACCCCACGTCGCACTGTCAACATTTATCAAACCATCGGTTGGACCAAAGACTCTTGTGATTGGAAAAGTTATACTAGATGTGAATATTGAGGCAAGGCACTATGCAATAAAGATAATAGACTGACGCGAAAATGGGACTCGGTAGACCTATTTCACCTGCCCAGGTAAAGTACTTCACATCCGGATTGTATGGATGCGTTTTGTTGTACTTGATCATTGCATCGTGGCTCATATCGCCTACAGCACCTAAATCTGTTCCGATGAGGTCACGGATTGTAGTAGCAAATTCTGTAGAATCAGGATAAATTATATGTCCACAAGCCAGAGATAGTTGAATAACCGTTTGTGTCATCGAGATCAGGAACGAAGTCGATGGCTTTAATTCCGCGATGCGGAGTAGACTATTGAGGACATTATATTGTGTCAGATACGGAAAGAAGGCTAGTCGAAACCACCACTTGCCAATGTCGTAACAGTCTTGATCTTAAAACCCAGGTCCGTTGTCGCTGATAAGGAACTTATATCTCTTGCATTCAATCCACCCTATTCGAAGCGCAGATGAATTGAATTTAGATTTTTTATGCATTGAAAGTCAGACCCACCATCGAGTGCGCTATCAAATGAACAGTCCTTCCTGGATACTTATTTGCAATTTGCTTGATAAGGGATTTCGATCGTTCGAAGATGCTCCCAAATGCCTCTATTTCTGGTGTGAAGTGTTCTATACCCAACTCGGATAAGACGGTTTCTGCAACATTTTCTATTCCAGACATGGCAGGACGGTCAGCAAAACCATGGATGATGACGACCGGGTATTTCAGTAACCCTTCAGCTGGACGGCGCTCGTCGATAGAGTCAAAAAGAGTAAGTATCTGGCAACGCACTTTGGGCACTTGTAGTCAAGGTGGTATGTGTAACGGTTACAGAGCCGCTGGCAGTCGAAGACGCTGTAACGGAAGTTGTTACCGTGCTTTGTTATGGCTAACATTTCAGGCTTTCGTCAAACTAGCAAGGAAATATACCCACCGCACGTCTTCTTTCCTAGGCTCCAATCTGGCGATCAGAGCGCGAAAGATCCAGAAGAGAACTCTTCGGTAGAGGTTCAAAATCGCAGATAGCATTCCGGATAGCATTCGAAAAGAGGCGATCCAGCTTGAAGCTTGAAGGCTCTTTCTTAAATGCAAGTGCGCACCATCCCAATTCCGAATCGGGACGCAAGCGGTTTTTTTTCTTCCGAGTCAAAATGATGAAAGTGACATGAATTTGGATTCCCACACAGGTTTCGGTCAGCGCTCATCGTGTAACCCGTTCTCACTTAGATGGCGCTCTGGTTCGTTCTGGCTGCCTTGCCTGACCCAATATATAGGAGGTGAGAGGCCCGAATGGTCGAAAACTTGGTACGGCCTCTTCACCGTTTCCAAGTTCTTGTTATGGGTTGTATATGGGATGTGGCATTAAATTTTTGAAATACTTCTTGAAGATCGAAGTTTGTAAATTCGTCCAAGTCCTTTGGGCAGGAACTTGAAGTAGCACCTGCCAGTGGATTAAACCAGTTTCTTCTGGGCCTTGCAGAAGTATCGTTCAAAAAGTATAGTTGTGTAATAAAGAGCTCAAGTCCATGAAATAGTATGTAATAAATTTAAAGGAAAGTGGCGTGAAGTTATTCCTTCCATCTTCTAATAATCGACCTCTCTAATTCTGCGGCCCAACCAACATATAGGTACCCGCGAATAGTGAATCCAAGCCAACCTTCTCGGCAAATTGGCTAACATTGAAATTGTCACGACCAGAATCAGGAGTGACCTCCTTTTGCTCGTTGAACCCTTTTGGTTGTTCGAACATTAAAAAAACGTATCTGAGGACCAAGTAGCAAGTCAGAAAATTTACGTCACAAGGTGGGAGAGCCTCCAACTGACCTGTGAGGCTCTGATCCTTCAGGAGGGCTCGGAGGTTTATAATCCGTAATTGCAGCCGAAGTGTTTACGAGAGAAACACCATCCTCCTTGAAATTGAAATCGGCTCCCAGGAAATGCCTGATTTGAGCACCGTTTGGGTTCTGAGGAGTGGAAGCATCCAGATCGACCATCGTGATTACAAAAGGACCTTTGCCAACGTTGGAGGGTTTGCCAGGCACACGGAGGCAGAAGGTGGGCGGTTTGACTGTGTCTGGATTATATTAATAATAGGTTCAAGTTTGAATTGCGATCATAAGACCCAATACTTACTATTCTCTGGAAGTTGAGCACCACCAAACTTTATGGGAACAGGAGCTGGACTCTCCTCATCATGGGGTACCTGAGGGAATGACACCTCAAGTACCGCTGTCGGCTTGAATTCCTTGAGGTGTAAGTCGGTTGGAATCTGTAGAACGACCGTGTCAACCCTAAAACACTTCACCCAGGAGGGAGCTGAAGACACACGTTTGCTTTGTCGAAAGCTTCCTTTGCATTTGCTGGGCTCCCATCTTGTGCCATGGCAATTCCGGCAGAAACGGCGAGAGCTACGAAATAAGCAAATCGCATGCTGACACGAGCTTAGTGAATTCCAGGGAGTAGAAGATTAAGAGTGGTGAGTAAAGTGTGTGAGACCAGTTGTTGTGTTGCAAGTTCAAGTCAAATCCATCCGCCTTTTATCCTTGGGCCCTACAGCGTTCCATGCGTTTGCCTGCAGTATTTGATATTCGATAGTTCAGAGAATTGCTTCCACTCCCAAGATGCCCATGTGTTCAACAGTTGCTGCGGTCTCGGAATTATTGGCACAACAGGAAAATCCCCGACTCATACCGCAAAATCAGCAAATATAGCGGGTCTTAGCACTGATCGTCATAAATGGGCAACCGCCGCAGTCGTCTGCCAAGAATTTCAAAATGTTCGCATCATCTGATCATGATCAATTGACAATGATCTGTTCGTTGGACTTCTATTTCAGGCAGAACTCCACCACTACTTAGGCACGGCGGGCATTTTTGATGTGTGAGTGAACTGTAAATCGTCAAAATTAAATCACTTATAGCTGCCAATGATAAGGCTCAGCTGAAGAACTTGTGTTCCTAAAAAGTCCACATGATGATCATGAGAAGTAGCTTTGGCCGAGTTACCCGCTTTCTAAGTACAAGCCCTAGCCTCAACACTTTTCTTGAATTTCCTGCGCATCAAAGGCACTTAGGCAGAACAACACGGCGAGGGGGGGGGGAATCCTCTTAGCCAAAAATAGTAGTTGTTAGAATATGTACTTGTGAATTAGATAAGTAGTACCTTGTGAGGTATGGGTTGTGCATACACATATGACCCTTCGCGTTCGAAGGGCCTGGACGGTGATCGGGTTCGGCATCTATTTTGTTCTTGCCCTATCCTTTGAGTTCGAGGCGTGGTAGGTCGAAAACGAGCTTGTGTTCAAAGGTGGCTGGTGGGTTGGCAGAGAGTGGGGGCCATTTTCGAGTGGTGTCAGATGATGTGGCCTCCTCGTCAGATCGGAACGTGTTTTCGACGTTGCGAACAGGGCGGTAATCCTGCTCGTCACGTCGCGATGTGGTTTGACGTGCCAAAGTATTTTGCACGGAAATTTTTATGGATAAACATAGTTACTGTACAAGGAGAGAACATAAGTTATGCGTGTCGCAATCACCGTAGAAAAAAAAATGTTTTAACCATCATCGACATCACTCTTGAAGTCATTCTTAGCCTGTTGAATCGTAACCTGCAATGTATTCAAGCCATGCCAATTTAATATATGATCAAACTAATCACTGACCTCAAGGAGTCGTTGAACATCATAGCCATCGTAATATAAGAGTGACAATGTGAATGCTTCGATGAGGAGTTCGTTGGAGGATAGGCCGAGCAACACATGGAGTTCCAAGTCAAGGGCGAGAGCAATCGGTATCTGTACTGGTTTTCCAAGTCTGTCGCGGGTGGCGATGGCGATCTCTGTTAAGTTTTTGAGGTTGACGAGAGTGGCTGTTGACCTGAGATGGGGACTGTTCGACGGGCTCGTTCAATGAAGTAAATTAGTACGATGTCATGACCACATGAGTATACAATTTCAAACTCTACAATTATCGAGGTTGAATACTAAAATATCCTCTGCGCCAATCTCCACCAGTTCATCCATAACACCAGCCACCTTCTTCTTCTCCACCATTACACTAAGCGCAACCCAACCCTCCTCCTCAATCTGACTCACTGTAGGCGCCCGCCTCCCAGGAGTCACCCTTATAGCCTCTGGAAGCTTCGCACGCGAAATGTTATACTGGACGACGACGTACTGCTCAGCCGCGATCACACCTGCGATGCGTCTTGTAATTCGGTCGATGAGAGGATCAAGGTGAGGGTGCTTATGAGAGGCCGACCGTATAAGGACGGCCTCGGATTCTAGAACGGTGGCGATGGCACGCAATCCCGCTGCACGCATAGTGTCTCCGGATTCTGTGAAGGGATTATAAGCGGGCTCCTAGCCAGGAACGATATTTCCAGACTCACCGACGAGGTCAATGATGCCATCCGCCAATCCAAGTGCACAAGCGGCTTCCACACTCCCTCCTACGTATTCAATTTTTGTAGCCTGTTCTAACCCCTTCAATCCCAATCTCTCATCCAAATCGTTAAAATACCCTTCGGCGAGCGTCTCAAAGCTCGTTACGACTCTTTTGCCAGCTAGATCGTCCACAGATTGAATAGGGCCATGCTCTGGTACCTGTACTTGGAGTGAACATTTACCAAACCCAAGTCGAAGGACCTCTGTGACGAAGGACTGCATCTTCGCTTCCACAATGACATCATGGCCAGTTATACCGAGATCGACATTACCCTTTCCGACGAAGGACGGGATATCAGAGGCAGGCAAGAAGACACTGTGAATTTTATCAGGTCACGAAGCAAAAAGGATTGTTTTGGAACAATGACACACAGGGCAAGATCATGGTTTAAAGATACACAGACATCTAATCGATTGTGCCTTTTGAACTGAATATCGGCACCTTTTCGGGAGTTAATCTTCCATCATTGAGCTGGACGAGAGATGAGTCGGACCTGATAGGATTGATAGGCACTTTTCATGAAGCCTTCCTAAAGAAACACCGGACTGAGCCATCCACCATGGAACGTATGGCGTTTATTCACCTTTCTTTGGAATGGCGAAGAGTAATCGACCGTTTAATAATTCGCCTTCTGTGATCCAAAGACCAATCAGCAAGTCTAGCAAGACAAGATCGGGCTCTACCCACTCATGATGAGGGCTTTAAAAATTCAAATCGACCCTTCCACCTCAGGTTCGCCTAGCTACTTGTGGATGGAGTGTAAGTTATATTTGCAATAAAACGGTGGCTGTGTCTCATCGGCCGATCTCCGAAACATGGAGTCATATGTATTCGAATTCGCTAGGGATATCCATCGATTGTGACGAGAATGTATAATAAGGAATGAAAATTTAGCGAGAGGAAAGGCACGATATGCAAGCACCGATGTTGGAGGTATGGAAATAGGAGACGCCCCATCATTCGTTCGCACTATAAAACTTGGTGTACTACCGCAGAGCCTCCTGGACAAACAAAGCGAAACAGTGTTCCCATCGTAAGGTTCTGTGCCTGCACCATTGGCCGCCGGTTCTTGATGCATAGGCTGCACCCTTTCTGCGAAGCGAGAAGCGACATTTTATGCTGGAGGATATTCTCATATCTGTCTCCCAATCCCATACTCTAATTTCCCTATCGTCCTCGTTGGCGCCACTGCAAATCGATTCGAAATTTCCATTCCTGTTTGCGTTGGGTGGATCTACATTGTCAAAGCTGCTCGTGTTGGACCTTTCCTTAGGTTTTCATGGCTCCGACAATGCCATCCACCTGTCTCGTACCTTCAAAGCTTCGTCACGCTGTCAGATAAATCTTCGAAAATATTACGACCGCATCTCCAAGTTCCTTCCTCCGAAAACTTTCTTGTCTCTATCCGAATCCGACACCTGTCGACATGTCGAAAACGTCACCCAAGCTTGTCTACAAGAGGTCTCTGTCCCGAACTGGTCAGTCTGCTTCAGTTCTTGTGGACAAGTACATCACTACCCTCCGTTATAACGAAACGGCTCATCGCATACTTGCCGAGGCCCAGCTTGCTCCCAGACTACACTTCTGTGAGCACGTCGTCGGCGAATTATACACGATCTTGACTTGTACTAGTAACACCGACATAAATTTTATTCTTGAGATTTCAAAGGACTTCTTTAATATGGACTGCTACACAAATATGCCCAGCCATTTGCTCAACCATTGCCACTCCATTTTCTACTAAACCACCCTGTGTTGAAGATCTTCGCATGAAATAAGGCTCAATGCTTCTCCGCAACTTCCTTCTGACGCATGAACATGCCTCCTCCAAAGTACCTCAACTCTCCCACCTGAGACTCGTTACCTGTGTGCTCGATGTACTCATTATAACTGATCTGTCTGATTGCGGATACAATTGGCAGATGGAACTTCGTGGCATCGCTATCTCGTTTATCTTCGTCCCAGATGGTGGCTTGGGGCGGTAGAAAGCGGCCTTCATAGTCGCTGACTGAATGGAGGATGACTGGCTGAAGGGTGACATCAAAGCGGCCTACGAGGACGTTGTACAACTGGGCGTCGGTCCCTTTCAAGAATTCAGGCAGAATTGAACTCTTCCGGTAGAGGTACTGCATCGCGAAGGCAACTTCCTTCTCTCCATCCTCGATGATATCGGTAACCTTTCTGACAACCCCTTTGTCCACAGTGAGTCTGAGGATTCCTGGTAGCTCTTGCGATTTTCGGAGTTGTTCTCTATATCATACAACAACTCTATCTGATCTTCTTCGTATGAATCGTCATCCAGCGCCTTTCCCACTTCTACATCAAACTGCAAAACGACCCTGATGCCCTTTGTTACAGGTTCCACTTTGTGCTCTGTATCGGTGTAGAACGCGACGGCCTGGAGGTTGATGCTATCCTTGTCGGGTTTGGGATGCATATCTACCAAGGTCTCGACACCATTTCGTCTAAGCTTGAGGTCTCCTCCTTCCCATGACGTATTGAGGGCCAGAAGCAAGGTCGCGTGGTGCTGGTCACTATGAGTTGAATCCATGTGCCAGTCGAAGTGCCCTCCTTCTTCATACACCGCTAGCTTGTAAAACTTGAGCTCGACCGATTTTCCGATAAACATGTTACCAGAAATTTCTTCCGCTAAACTTCCGCAGAGGTTAGAATTGGAAGTGATGTTTTGACTAGAGATTTCTTTTCCGTTGCGATAGGTGGGATCCAGGACCGTCGTCTCTCCCCTCCCGAAGGAAGACACCGTGCTTTCTTGCAGAATCAAATCAACATCAGGCTCGCTGAGCGTTCCAGCTGGTTTCCCAGCAATCGAAAACTTTTTTTCGGAACAATAATTGTCGGAGATCTTCACATATGGAGTGCAACTGAGAAGTCCTAGTGCTTCAGCCAAGGGCCTGGTGGATTCAACCGTATTCATGTCTGCGAGTCCACTTTTCACGCGTTGGAAGGTCAGCACCTCGTGTTCTGAGATCGTCATTGTTGAGGATGAAGCTGAAACATGGATGAGGCATTGTGTTTTTATTCCCCGTGTGGGCCCGGACTGACAAATCTTTAATCAGATGTTTTGACGAGCTGCCCGCTATCTTTCCTACTTGGAAACATTGGACGAAGCTGCAAATCTTTGAAGACAGAATGGGTTCAAAAATAGATGCCAAGGGATGTATATATCAATGAATCGGCAATACACCAACCTGACAGACACCAATTCCTATCCCGAAGAGAAGGTCACAAGGCTTCATTAGACAACTTCAAAGTCGTCCTTCACCAAAGGGTACGCACGCACAAACAGGGCAGCCTGATAAATTACCAGCCCACAATTCCGAAAGACATGGGATCTTAGAGGGTTTAGAAATCAATTTCGCAAGCCTCTTTGCTGCTGCCAGAGTATTTAGAGCATCCTCGGGAAGGCTTAAAAAAATTGGAATCCGCAGAGAAAGTATGCTCACAAGCATGTGAGTGGGCTATTTTTAGAGATCGAGAAGTTTTAACGGGTTCGTCACTACTCCCGCCCTCCTTTCGCTCTCGTAGGTTGTTGAGAACGAAAAAATCTTCTGTGCCCATATCTAGGTAAGCCCGTGTTCGAGATTTAATCTATTCCTATTTAATTGTGGTGGCATTTTCAGCATGCCTGACCGGGAAATCACACATTATTGGTTCGTCGAAGTCACCGAAACTGATTGCGCCAAGAGATAAATATTCTGATGATTCCACAGAGCCATCAGAATCTTCATCCGAGTCGATTTCTCCAAATTCGGTGGAATAAAGTCCCTGTTCTTGCCTTTTACCACATGTGGAATAGACATTGTTCATAGGTCGATGACAATTATGGGCGATGTGACTTACTTGAAGCATCCCCCTTTAGCGAGTTTCCTGGTACGTTCCTTTCAATCCAATGTTCTGGTACAGAACTGTGACTGTCAGACGAAATTCTCATGTCGTCTTCTGTTTCCGACTCATCCGACTCCGAGTCAGTACTTTTCATGCCAGACCTGCCGGAAGAATGATATGTGTCGTCTGGTTGGTCTGATTCCGTTGAACTGTCGCCACTGCTTTGTCGGCTATCCTGTTTAGGATGATCTCGATGCGTAGATGATAAATCATCGGATTCCGAATTCCCGTTCTGAGAACTCTTGCCTTTCACCGGTTTGGAATACTACATATTGTTTCTGCTTGGGCTACCACATCATTCCAAGTGGACACTTTTGGATTTAATCTATCTCTCCACAGAGCTTTCTGGAGCCCAAACCGCCTTCCGTGACACTTTGTTAGCGGGTTTGTGTGAGTTTTTCAAGTTTAGTACGTATTTTTGTATGGTAATTTGCTGAAAAACAATAATTAAACATTCCTTCAAAGAATTCATTCAATGACCATCTTTCCTTAGTCTGGGATATAGAAGTCATATGCGTGTCCAGTCAGACAGTGATATGGTGTATGCATAACGTTTTTGGTTTAATGCCAGCATCCTCCAAATAGAGTACTTTCTTTCACGAAGGCACGCTTGCCGTTGTAGTCTATTGCAGTATGGTGTTTCCCTTTTCGGGACCTGCGTGATTGATGGCGATGATCATCAGAACGAAGAACGTGATAATGGGTCACGGACCGTTACCGTTACACAATTGTATGGTCAAATGTTAACCACGATGACAAGTTCTGGATCGCAATCGGACGCCCAATCACCCATTTATCTCTTACCCCCAGAAATCCTTGGAAACATCTTTGGGTTGGCTGTGATAGCCTGCAAGGATGCATATGTATGCAAGTGGCCGCCACGCAATATAGGTTACAGGTCCTATGCCACCTTTTTCAACTTTTCGTTCGTATCACAGCACTGGAGATCGGTGGCCCTCAGCACGCCCTATATCTGGGGCACTTTGCTATTTATCAGTCGGAAGCTGGTTTCTGTCATGCTGGAGCGATCCAAAATGGCAAACCTTTCGATTCATTCTCAACTCTCCTACCGGCTTCCAGCTGTACCACTTATCATGGAAGTAATGAACGACCACATTTCGCGAATCACAGAAATCGCTCTGGATATTAGAACTTCCGAGTTTTTGACTCTGATGGAAGATCTAAAGCAACGCCCTCCCTCGCTACGACCTTGCGAACTTCGCTTACGCCTCACTGTTGGGCATAACCAAACGTTTCCGAGTGCCATTTTGGTCACAGATCGCTTAAAAGTCCTTGAAGCAGAGAATTTGACCTTTGCTTGGGAACCTTCCCAGTCATTTCCCTGCTTGACACACCTAACTCTCGGCACTACAAGTCTCAAGATTCCCATTCCAGATATTATCACCTCACTTCGTGGGATGCCTGCTTTGGAATTTCTGCATATTCGAAATTCCCTTGCTTCCGAAGAATATGCCTCACCGATTCAACCTGTACAACTTGCCAGGCTGCAAATTTTAGAAATCATTTCCGAAAAATACGATTCATCTAGCATTCCCATCTTCCTTACCCTCATCACTCTTCCCGCTGCAACAGACATTCTCATATACTGCAACAACTTTATGTGGCATCGCCCCAGGCTTTCGGCTTTCGCATTATCGCTTCATACCCTATTTCGAAATATGCACATGCAACCCCTCCAAAGTTTCTGGGCTTGTCGGTCGGTTAATAATGGCCTGCAGCTAATGTCCTCAGCTCCCGATGTCGAAACGCACCATCTCTTTATAAAATTTGACCTCATCCTAGAGGTCGGACATAGCCCAGAGGAAACAATGAGGATGATATTTCCTGCCCTTCTCCGAGACGAGATCCTGTCGTGGAGATTAGGATTTGGCCTTTGCAGCAAAATCTTGTTCGAACTTTCTGACACTCTACCTCGTCTTTGCAACGTCGTGCTTGAAGGCGACAGCATGCCCAATTTCATTGCGGTCATGATGATAGGAAAAAATTCATCATTTCCATTTCCGAACCTTCGGTGCCTCACTCTGTATCGTGCCAAGTTCTCCTCCCGATTCCATACTGGTTTGGAGGCTCATGAATTGCGGAAGTGTTTGGCAGAACGATCCAAGTTCGGCATCAAATTGGAAAAATTAAAGATTTCATGCTGCTATAGGATTTACGACAAAGATATCCAACGGTTACGAGAAGTTGTAGATGTCGAATGGGATGGAATCGTGGCCAAACGGTGATTATGATTTTCCACATTGATATTTTTCAGACGTTGGGCTTCCTTCCAACACGGCCTGATCGGACTCGAAGGGCCCAATGAATGTTCTTCTTGATTCTATTTCTACTTCTCCCCACTCCAGCATATAACGATGGGATAAAGTTGAATGTAAAATATCTATCCAAATTTTAAAGTTCAAACATGAATAACTCAGCACAACACGTATAACCAATCACGTGTAAAGATGTCTGGGCTCTACTTAATATTTTCAAGGCTTTTTGTTCAACATTTTCAACCGAGGTGCTGCGGATCGCGTATGAAGATGACGACGTGAAGAATCGACCCGTGTTTCGTGAAGAAAACACACACTCAGCTCACCACCTACACGTTCATCCACCTCGAGGCATTTGCTTCAAATATCAAACCTGACGTGTTGTCCCCTGGCCCCAACCTCGAGAACCCCATCCTTTGGACTATGTACATCAAAGTACCTCCTCACTGGCCTCTGTACTTGGCGATTACTACTGGTACGGAGGGGGATTACTGGGACATGATTGGAAAAATTTGTGAGACACTGTGTACGCTGAACTGGAATTTTCAACCGTGTGTGTCATTGTCTGATTCTATGTACTATGTAGGGCAATTTATATTCCGTGGATTTCTGATTGCCGAAGCTTGGATTGTGAAATTTATCCCCTCGTTGAGTGCGTCCAAACTTTCCTTTCTTGCTGCAAACCGCCCCGGCATTCTAAAGGGAATCTGACATGCTTTCTCGACAGCCTTAACGGTAGAAACCGTTCGCGACGCATACACATTTAGTGTGTTTTTATTGAATTTAAACAAGGGGTTTCCTGACAAGACATAAACAGTGCAGTCATATCCGTATCCTTTCCACACCATAGCATGGTCCATATTTTTTGGGCCAATCGCCATCCTTATCCCATCACTATTGGTTCTTGAATTGACCATCCTGTTCTTGTTCTACGCGGGCTTTTTATGCCATGGATTCCGTCTTGGTTTGTCTTCCTACCATGCCACTTTCTGTGTGCCATATATAATTGTTTCTGTTACTGTTACCAGGTTCCCTGGAAGACCGATTTCATTCCCTGAGGGAATACTTCACGGACACGCGGGAATCTCTCTTTTCTGTTGTTGAGTCGTGGTCTAACGTTTTCAATACGTGGACATCAAGATACCCTCCCTTGCTGGTATTCCGGCTACTGTCTGCATCTCTGGGACTCTTCACTCTGGTTGGAATATGGACAAATTGGCACTTTGGAATTTCTTGATAGCCCCGCATTTGGTAGATGCTTCTCTATGCATCCAATTTACCAGTTCATTCGCCATATACGCCAAAGGTGACACCCAATTAAAATATGCACACATCTTTGGCGTAGAAATAATATAAAACTCCATGAAGTCGTCAAATACAGGGGAATGACTATGAACTTGACAACCCAAGTATCTCTTTCGCCCAAATAGCATCTTGGGACACGATAGATGTGAAGTAGTTTCCAATAGCATCCTGAAGTCTCTCGATAATAGCTGAATCGCCGGGTTTCGAAGGGTCCAGGGTGTCAGACATGTGCGAATCAGGTTGAAGCACTCGTAAGGCATCCTACGGGGAATGAGATCACCATCGAATGAGGATCAATGGAATACCTACAATTGTTGAATTCAAGAGAGTGGAATGTTGTCCAGCCCCCTCGCTTTCCCATTCTGCAGCGACAACCTTTGCGCCACCACCTTCAACTAGTCCTTTCCGTATGGCCTCCTTTCCTACTCCGACTAAACCACGAATGGCACCTTCTCTAGTTCCATTGCCCTTTCCAGGAGAGATAAGGGCGAGTAACAGTGTCTTCATTATACGGTGGGAAAGAGAAGGGTAAGTTGTCGAATGTTGCGTAAGAAGCTTGGATAGTGTCTGAGAAGCTGTCGTTCGTAACTGTGTAGCATGGCTTTGAGGCAATGAAGAGTGAAGCAAGATTGAGAGAATTGGAGGAAGAATTTGGTGGAGCTGGGAATTTGGATGAGTCGAAGCTCTATCACATGAACAATCTTTACTTACATATGGCTCAACAAAGAGCGTTGTATTATCCAAGATAGCGGCGACAACATCCAGGAGGATTTCCAGAACCCTGCCCTCGCTTGTCTCCTGCGAACCATCTTTCAACACGCCAACGACACCTTCGCCCAACCACCGCACCAAATACGGCAGAAGTGCCTGCAAACCAGCGTCATTCCTCAAACTCGCCAATGCAGCCGTCCGTTTAGAGAAATCAGCCGACGGGGGTAAGAGAGAACCAGTCAACCTTGCATAATACAGTTGCAATTCTTTTGAGAGAACTTGTTTCACCAGCTGTTGGTTTTGTTGATTTGGTCGTTGCGTTGTGGGCTTCTGTCCGCCTGGAAGATTGCTTGTTGGAGCAAGTGGAAGGGTAGTTGCCCCATTTACAGATTTTGTTCCAACACCATTCACCTTCGTGACATCGCCGTCCTTTAGAGCTGAATCGTCTGCATCTCTTGGTATGGCTGGTGGATTCTCCGGTATCAGCGGCTGCACGCCCTCAACTGCGAGCCAGTGAGCAGTCCAGCTGACGCCTTTTGGTAATGCAATCTTGTCTTCACGTAGAACACGATCGAAGTCAATTTCTTCATCCTCAACGAAGAATACAGACCCCGCGGACTGCAGTTGTGGGAAAGGTAGAGCGCGGCGGAATGTAACAGGATTGTATGGGATATGACCGTAAAGAGGTTCAATGTTAAGAACACGGAGGGCTTGGTCAATGTCTGCCGTCGTGAGGACACTTCTCCGACCGTGCCGCATGAAACGTGCTGCCTCCTACAAACGGCCGGTCCTTAGTACCACACAGCGATGATTCACAGCAACATAGTTTCATACTTCGATGACTTGGTTTATGCGATACTCAACATCACTAGCAAGCGAAGAAGCAACACCCTCTGATATCGTTAGATTCAACGATTCTGCAACGTCCTTCCAGACACATAAGTAGCAAAAGGCACACATTCAGTGGACAAACAAACTCTAATTGCCTCTGCCCTGTACACTCCTGTTTGGGAGCTTTGCAATTGGCGCGACTTTAACTTTGGGGCATTATTCATCTTCAGAGGCGATCGAGGCAAGATTGAGAAGGAGCGTAGCGTGACGCGTGACGGACAAGACTTGTTGATTCTTGAAGTTGAACTAAGTTTCATCCTTCTTTTGCTGCTCCTATTCTACAATTGGTGAGTGGTTAGGTTTATGTAACGAAAGTATGCATTCACAGCTAATCAGGTGCAATGTTATCAAGTTTTCTACTGAGACCTGGCTATCTAGAAGGTTTATATACTCAATCTTGCTTGCAATCTTGATCGTGAAACTTTTTTCGCTGCTCCATTGCAATATGCCTAAATCTAATTGGTACGTTATGTAATATTGAAAGTACAAAAGCCAACAAACGACTTCCAAGAAATCTGTCTATCACGCAAGCGAAATAAATATGCTTATTGTAATATAGCGCACATACTTACCTTATCTTTCACGGCATGTGCACAGCCACTTCCGAGTGAAAAACAAAAAGATTGTGATGCCACTCTTCAACAGACCCATCTCAGCAATAGCAAGACAATAGCTGATTCGATATGCTGGGACCCATGAGGGTCATTTGTCTTAAGTAAATGATGCGATACTTAAATCCTTCGCTTTTGTTTCGACAAGTTGAATGGTCTCATGCCGCTTGCCCAAATATAGCGATCGGTCCTCGTCGATGGCACACTTTGCCTTTTCTCTTTTATCTTCTTCCTACTTGTCGGGCATTTGGGTTGACCGGTTGCACTGAGTGCAATGACGCTCACTTACAAACCCAGGCTTCGTTATCGAAGATTGGAGGAGTACCCCAGGGCCGATGCATTTCCTCTCGTCAAATCATCGACAACATTGATGGATATCAAGCCAATGTATGCAAAGACGATAAAGACAGATGTGAAAGCAAGGGGGATAGAAGAGGAGGCAAAGGCAGAAAAAGACTTTCGGTTCGTAAGGGTGAAGGACCAACTCATTAAGGTTAAACAATCCAATATCAGTGTCTCAGTCGAATAATGCTGATCTTGTACACTAGGTCCCTGAAGGATTCTTCTTTCAAATGCCACTGAGGATGCGGTGGGATGTAAGATTCTCTACGGGTGATGGTGTAACGCCGGAGAAACCAATCTTTCTGAGACAACATTCCGAAGAACAATTCAAGCAGATATTAAGTGCTTATAACACATTGTATGTACACATCTAAAGCGAATATCAACCCCAACTTAGCTAACATGCTTTTAGTCCTTCGTTGGATGTAAATGCCTTGACTCTCGACCACTTATTGACAATCGGCGAACTATCAGCTCACTATGGACTCCGCGATCTCGCTCAATGGTTTTCACCTACCTTTCGCGACCTTATTCTTGGCCCTCATTCGCCATTACCCGCAATGCCAAATTATGTCTATGTGCGGATGATGAAGCTCATCTTGCAGATGAAAAGCGTCCACCTGATCGGTGTTCTACAAGAATCGTGGGCAAACCGAATACACACCAGAGAGCTCACGCCGATATCGGCGCTGCTCATCGCAGACATGTATGGACTCCGAGACTTACTGGGCCATGCTTGTTACGCCTACCTAATGAGCGTACACCCCCTTGTAGAAAGAGGAGCCGGCTTCGACGAACGCGGGTTTCTCAACTCCCGGCAAAAACGTTACATCCAGGCAGGATACCACTCTTTACGAGCATTCTGGCAGGTTTGCGGTCGTGATCCCCCTCAACTCGATCGCAATCCAGAGTGCGTCCTCCACACACAATGTGTTTATGTCTGGAAACAACGCTGGTTGCATTTCCTCAAACGAGCAAACGATCGATTCCCAGAGGCGGATGTTTTGAATAAGCTGGGTTTAATGCTGCAGCTTCTCACAGGTGATGCTATACTTTCAGTTTGTTTATCTTCGTCATGTCGGGAAGCAGCGCTGAAGGAGTTGACGAGGAAACGCGACCGAGTGTCGCACCAGCTTCACCATCATTTTGACGTCTAATTGGCGCTGGCGCAAGACTTGTGGATATCTATAACTATACTTTATCATAATACTGAGCATTGCTATCCATAGAAATATCATACATGATAATCACATGTTGTGGAGTTGTATACGTCCATGACATACTGGCTTTTGCCAAACGGATTCACCGATCGGTATTCTTTTTGATCAATGATCCATAATTACGCGTATAATGATGTAGATCTTGTGGGTACATTGACAGGCTGTGGGGCGACTATAATGGGACCTTGAAGGCGGGATGGCACCTTCCAACCTTGAACATCTTCCTTGCTGAATGATCGGCCGTCATCCGAGTTCTAGTAGATGATTACCCTATCGCCTTGTGTCTTAACACCAAATCCGCCTTTCAAAGGCGGCTTGTAGATCGTGAGATCGTCAGTTAAATTAAATTAACAGTGGTAATCATTAACTTGGCCCAAGACTTCCGTCATCGGCGTTCATAAGTGATGCGCGTTCAAAAGATCTGGCACTAATAAGGGTCCACGAAGTTAACGATCTTCAGGTTGTTGTGGCCTAATTTATCATGTTGTCCGACCGACTTAAGCCGCAAGTTAGAAGCGTATGCTTGGCCAATTTCCATTGAGTGATTCTAAAATAATTCACGTAAGGTATCAATTCAGAATTCAGAAAACTAGGGTAGTGGAGAGTAAGTACCCGATCAATTCGATTGTGATGGCATCAAATTTGTCCATACGGTGGATGTGTTTCAGGGGCCTTAATTCCCCCACAGCTATGCTGCGGATCTGCTAGGAAAAGGAGCCACTCACACTGTTAAGCGTCAACGGAAGAATGCCGCTAATGAACGAAAAAGGAATCCGGCGTCAGCTGTTCAAGACTTGACGATGTGTGACATCATAAGCTTGCTGGGACTTTACTACCATCGTCTCTTCGAGGATTGACGAAATACTTATATGTATCAGCAATTTTTTCCACCTGCAGGTTTCAGGACCAGTAATGTCGTTCAAATAACTCAATGCTCGGAGCACACTGAATACAGTACTAGCCTAGCAGCGTCGGTGCCAACATACTAGATTGATCCTCTATTAGTTGTCTCCAAGGATTGGGGCCGCTGATCACGTTTGCACAGCATTCGAAACTGTCTCCAAAGAGATCCATAGATGAGATGGATTGTCCCAAAATTGGGGTCAACACCAATGGCATCTGTGAGTCTGCACCGGACACAAGATCCAACTGATCTTCAAATTTCATTTATTTTTCTAATGGCAGTTGATGCTACAAATCTACTAAACATTGGAAATGGCAAAAGTATGTTGAGGAGGTATGTGACATCATTTTTCCCACGGGGTATGGTACTTAAAGATCGCGCAGGAATCCTATGTTGCCACTCACATCAAAATTTTATAATTCTTGTGGCAAGCATCTGTTTTCAATCTAAACGTGTCGCCCAAGTTCCAAAGTTCTCTCAAATATGGTCGAATCCAGGCTAGAACCATTTCGAATTACTCCGACCCACTTTTTGTCGGACTCGAAGAAATGTGCGTCACGTGATTATACGACTGTTCACGTGCCCTTGCGCAAAGAAAATGGTCGCGTTTTCGCGTCCGACAAACTTTACACCAGGGGAGCGCCAACTTGCTCCTTGGTCGCAGCTCGTTTTCTCTTCCGTCTCCTTTACTACTATGCACGTTTCTTATTTTATTTTGTAGGTAGTTCCAGCCTTCCTCATTCGTGTTCTTCTCCTGGTGCGTTGGTGGTTAATTGTTCTAGTAATTTCTACAATTCGCTTGACTACATCCCTTTTTAGAGTTTTCTGAACGTGTCGAGGTGTCTACTCGCATTGTAGTTTCAAGCGGGTTTCTTCGTCATTCTACTGGTCATAGCGATAATTCGCTCGAGTCCTTGTATGGTAATGCTAGAGGGCAAATGTCAGAATCAGATCGTTCCAACATTGGATCCAATCAACGTCCTCGTTCACAACAGGACAACACCCATCGACCTTTGGGACAGCATTCGCCTCAGTCTCCGTCGCCGAGCGGTGGTTTTACCGCACCGTCCTCGTCATCAGAAATTGTCCATGCTTCATCCCCACCAAGTTTCCAAGGGCAGGCGATGTCCTACGTCCCTAGCAATATCCAATATGGTCAGCGGCCTGGATTTTTCGGTCAGTATCCACTATCTGCGCATGCCACTCCTATTCCTGTGGCACACGGGACACCCCACTACGGGTACCCACCCTCGTACCATTCAGTTGTTCCCGAGAACAACATGATCTCGCAACCTATGCACCTAAACTACCCATCTGTGTTGCAGCTGTCTCCTGGCACCGTCTTTCCTTACCAGCGACATTCTCCGGACGTTAATTCCTCCGGACATATGTCTCCGTTCCCTGTCGCGCGGGGTACTCCGTTGTATCCCCCTCCTCAGCTTCCCACCTCATCGCAGACCTCGCCACAAATTCCTACCACTTCTGCTTCGAGGAATACGATCTTGCCTCCATATGTTGGATCCAGCCCATTTCAATCCGTACAATATTCATCGCCTGTGACACCTAGTCCGTATTCTTACCCTCCGCATTCGTTTACGACTCCTGTTTATCATTCCCAATATCCTCACCACCCTACCTTCCATCGCTATCCCTCCAGTGGCGAGGCAGAACCTCAGGCTGCGTGGTACTATCTACATCATGGGCCCCCACAATCGCCCTATGAAAGTGGGCCATCGTACCAAGCCCAGTTTTCAACTCCTTATGCGAGATTAGAACAGGATGCGGAAAACCCTGTATTTGATCAACATAAGCCACCTCCTTCCCGTGTTGATTCTTCTAGTCCCAATGTTCGCCAAGAGAGTCAGACCCCAGCTGATTCTCTCCGTGTTTTTGGAACGAAACCTGGAATTCACAATCCTTCTCTGACACCCGCAAGTTCCTCATCCGGTTTCAAAAAGGCGCCTGATAAGCCTATCGTTCGTCGTTCATATCATCCTAATCCCCCTGCACATCGGTCTGAGTGGGTTATGTGGGCCGGAAATGTGCCTTCTGATGCAACTCACGACGAACTTTGGCGTTTCTTCAACCAAAATTCACAAGAGCGGCCGACTGGTACTCCACAGGATACTGGGGTCCTTTCCATCTTCCTCATATCACGATCCAGCTGTGCATTTGTCAACTATAAAAACGACTTCTTTCTTCAGGAAGCGGTATCGCGGTTTAATGGCGTTCCCTTACGTTCCAATGATTCTCGATGTCCCCGTTTGCTTTGTCGGATGCGCCGCTTAGACGACGACTTGAAGGCGGGCGTCGGGGGCCAGCGTGGGATGGGAATGCATACAAAATGGATCAAAGAACGGAAGGGGAAACAGCGCGACGTGGATGCGGGTACTGAAACTTCAAACGTAAGCTCACCTGTCGGCCTTTCGGAACGGATGGCTGCCGCCATTTCCACGATTTCGATGTCCAGTGATGAAAATCAACAGGAAAAGGGGAGGCGGCAGTCCCATGCCAAACAGTCCAGCAGTTCGGGATCGTTCACGTCTACTAATTCAAGTTTCCTCGCTCGCCACTTTCAGAAGCGCTACTTTATCCTCAAGTCTTTGACGCAGGTCAGTCTTACCTGACTGTCATTGAACTTGCATGCTCACAAGCTATCAGCACGATCTTGATTTAAGTGTGGAAACAGGCCTGTGGGCGACCCAACGGCACAACGAAGAAATTCTCGACCAAGCCTTTCGCACGAGTAAGGACGTCTACCTAATATTCGGGGCAAACAAAACCGGTGAATTTTATGGTTATGCAAGGCAAGTGGAATCTCGCTTCGGGTTACATTTTTGCTCATTTGAGCAGGATGACCGGACCTGTTGGTAGAAGTCAAAAAAGGGTGTCTTGGGCGTCTCGTAGCCCTCAGTCTTCCACTTCTCGTACTTCTCAATCACCGCTAGCTAGTCGTGGCAAGGGCGAAATTTTTTTCCATCCGAATGACTTGCGGCTCGTCGAGACTTCTCCGCTGCCAGTGGAGGCGGCCACTTCGGAGGCCGAAGGGATTATTCGTCACTCTGCCCCTGCTATACTTGGAGAGCAATACAAACGTCCTCTGGATATTCTTGTCGAAAATTTCAGTTTGGATCAGGGGTTGTCCAAAGTTGGAACTCAGAAGGATTTCCATTTGGATGACAGTGCACCCCAACGGGCAATGCGGGATCAGGAATCGTCACTCAGCAACGTCAAGCCTCAAGTTAGAGGCGGCGGGCGGACTGGATCATCCCTGGAATCAGTGGACGAAATCGAAGAGAAAGGGATCCAAGTGGAGGAAGGTGGTCGTCAGCCAGAAGAACTAAAAAGCGTGGACACATGGGGCGATAGTTTTCCACTTGAATGGTTGTCGACATTACGACTGCCCTTTCACCGAACTCGCGAACTTCGGAACCCCTGGAACCATGACAAGGAGATCAAAGTTTCGAGGGATGGCATAGAGCTAGAACCTAGTGTGGGCGAACGTTTATTAGAAGAATGGGAGAAGTTTACAAAGGAGCTGCAAGCACAGGAGTCTTCAATGGGTTGAAGAAATCGTCCCTGTGTGTGTCAAAAGGTCTGAGGGCTTTGCGGAAAGCAACGAAGATGGACGAACAAAACAAAGAATTCATCCTGTGATGATATTCAAATGCTAAAATTTCAAAACTAGTCAAGATATTCTTAATTCATACACGTACTGCAGCATCATGACACAATCTTGTGAGTCTCTTCATTTCCCATTCTTGTTCATTCGTTCTTTATTTGCTGATACTCTGTTTGCTAGTCTACATCCACGACGATAAGGGGCTCTTGTCATTCACGAAACAAGACGGTCATTCTTTTTTTTTTTCGGATTTAATTGGACTTCACAATAATATGCGGCTGAATATACATGGTGGTTTCCGCTGTTACTATCTCTTTCTCGTTATCTCTGACCTCTAGCATTGTGGTCACTTCCATTCTTTGTAGCCATAGAATCACCTAACGCACGCACTCGCTTTCACCCACACTACTTGCTCTGCATTTCCTTGTAGCACTAGTATACACGCAATAAACTAGTGAACATTCATTAAATTTTCGGCATAGTAATGTCACGTGTGCCCTTTGTTCTTGAACTTCAGGGTTCACAGATGGAATTCCTGGACCTTCCTATTGAACTCATTGAACGGATACTGATTATATGTGACCCTATAGATGTCTCCGAGGTAGCACAGACATGTCGCTTCTTGCATTCACTTATTTGCGCCTCGGCGGACTCGGTGCTTTGGCGGGAACTTTACCTTATGCAAGAACTCGACGATCCCCGCGACTGTGTGGGTCAAGACGGTAAACAGCGCCTACAGATCGACTGGAGGAAGGAACTTCAATGTATTATAAGGGCAAGAACCGTCTTAGAGCATCCGAGTACGATGCGGCCGCAAGAACTGGGACGTATTCTGGAGACATTAATTATGCTCGTCTACTTCATCAAGCCTTGCACTTCGCCAGATGCTTGGTTTCCAGGGTTATCAAAGAATCTCGAATGGGTTTCCAACGGCCTCCGGAGAGGTTTACTCGATCGTATCCAGGATTCAGAGGAGTTCCACTCTTCGCATCAAATAGCAGCAAGGCTGCACACTTATTATGGGTTGACGAAGAACGACGCAGCACGAAGTAGGCTCGCTGAATCCCGTGCTTTTGTTTACTTGCTGCGGAATTATTCGCCGGAAACTGAATATGGACCGTTTATGCCTGACGGATCTGTAAACTGGATTCATCTCTGCGCAATACGCCATGTTGTATCATCGCATCTCATGGACATCGACGAAGATACCCGTGAAGAAATCGAATACGGAAGCTTCCCAATCAGCCTCGCTTTCACACAGATATGCCTCCCACAAGATGATGTCGACTTGGATTGGGAACGGGATTGGGCGGGCCTCACTGGCACCTGGATCGTTGCCTTTTGTTTTTGTGATCACCGAGAATTGCTCCGTGAGTGGATCCGACAGTTATTGTTCATTAACTGACTCCGATTCAAGGATTTAATGAAATGAGTGTAGGAATTTTCATAATACTAGTAACAAGGCTATAGTAATATCTGAACTCTGAAGGTTCACAAAATCGAAACGACATTCTTCCAAGAATCACAGTTTCATGAAGCTTTCAGGTCTCTCGACGTCAAACTTTGTATCACGAAAACTGAACCTGATCCGTTTCATCCCACGCGACCAATATTATACTTCTTTGGCGAAATGAGTTCTTCAACATCAACTATGGCTGGAAGAATCAAGATGACAAAGGACAACCAAGTTCAGTGGCAATTTGTCAGTTCATACTTGTAAATTTGTTTCTTCCCATTACGCTAACTGTCTTAATCGATCAGGTTTCTGGGGAACAAGGGAACGCCATTTGGAGGTGATGTCACTACTTTCTAAGACAGCCTTGAAGTTGAATTGTGTACAGCTCAGAGGGTGTTCAGGTGGGAGGGTTGCGGTCCTTCTATGGGGTGCTAGGTTCGTGGACTACTGTTTTTCATGATGCAGATGATCCCGTTGGTGAGTTTTTTCAGACTGTAACATTTTAAAACCAATAAGTTCGTCAGGACCATTCTGGATGCGAAAGCATAGAGACAGATACTAGTAAATACTTGGATATCTAACTAGCTCGTGAGAACATCAGTACATGTCTCATCACCGCGACGCTCACTGAACCGAAAACCTAATAGCAAGATGCGGCTCATACCTCCGTTAAGGTAGAAAAGTCCGAGGTGATCAATACGCAATCCAACAACAGAACACCCTCCAAAACTCTCAATGACCGACAAAGCTTCGAGAAGTTTACGCTCGAGTCGAAATGCTTCCAAGTCTGAACGACCTGCTCCATACACGAAGGGTCAACCTGGCCCACGCAAGAAGGGCCAACGTCGCCCACAAACCACAGGATGGTGTACCTCCGGGTCAACAGGGGTTCCCTCATGGTACTCACACCTCCAACCGCAAACCAGCCCAGTTCCGAGTCGGTGTCAGATTGCCAAATTGGACGAAAATCGTCCTGGCATGTAAAGTGGACAACCCAAGCCTCCTCTGCAGCGAGAAGGGACTTGTACTCCGGCGTTTTCTCAATATATGATCGGATGAATCCTTCATTCCCTGTCGCCAGCACCCCGAGAACGATCCTAATGTCCTTGTCGAGGACGATGTCGGTGTATTTGTGCTTGTTGGAAGGATTTCGCAAATGCCACTGACCTGTGACCGACCATCCATGACTGACCCGGGGCCAGTTCGAGAGAATCCCCATATTACTACACTGGCTTGTATTTCATGTTCCCCAGCTCCACCTCGAGCCACAATAGCCGTGTCGACTTCCCTGACGCTCGGGCACCTGAAAGTAGCACGAATTGACTGTTTTCTACAGCAGTCAGACAAAGGGTGCTCGATGGTTGTAGACCTGGATCCAAATAGTAACATCCCGGTATGTCTAACTGCCGAATTGAGCCATTGACACTCCACCTTCTCGCCATATGCGGTCGTTTAAAATATCTTTCCAAGTCGTCTTCAGCAAGCTTGCGCTTAGCTTTGCGATCGTCTATGATAGCAGCGTGCCCATGAGTGGAGGGGTTGAGAGATCATCGACCTTGCATACTCACTTGGACGATACCGATTATGTGGACGTCTCCCTGAGAGGCATCATGAAAGGTGCTCGACAATGCTGCGGTGGGTGGCAATAAATCTTTATCGGATAGCTGAACGTTGTCTAATTGAGTCTTAAGATTGGATGATGGCTGTATGTAATTCTTGTGGGAGGTTGTAAGTTTTGTCGGGTCAATGAAAGTTAAGTCACGAACCTTATAGAGGTCGAGTTGATGAGAGTCTTGCTGGCAGCAACGTCAACGTGGAAGGTGCTTTTGGATTTTTGGAGAATAAAACAGAATGTTCCTCCATTGGTGAATGGGAGCCGGCCCGGTGCCACTGTCAGTTTATGATTTCTGTCAAAAAGGACCATGAGATCGATGTTTATAGTTGGATCTGTGAACATCAGCAAAATTGTAGGAAAGAGTAATGTAATATTCTTCGTACTTCTTCACCTACGCTAAGAGCAAGAACAGTCATGATCAGGAGCTGGACGAGGTTCACAATGTTGCAAGAAACAAAGCCTGAGATGGAAGTATCGTCCCAGGATCCAGCCCAGTGGCTTCACCTACTACAAATTCCCAACTTGTTGAAGAAATGACGCTTCCATGCTGCGTGTGGAAGAGGGAAGCAAGGAAGAGTACCGTTGGCTCGGTCTGTATACTTATTGTACTTAGGACGACCGACTTTTGACAGAATTAGAACTGTTTGGGGTTCAATGAGCATGTGAAGTCGTATGCAACAAGGTGAAATAGGCTCGGGTTGTGCAGATAGCGTACTGGAGAGTACTTGTATCATTATGCTGTGGGATATCACCTTGCTCGTGAGAATATCAGTGCTGCATGTTGCCTCATCACCGTGACGATCTACTCAGAACTCAATATTCGGATGTCTGATCAGTCGTCTGTTACACAGAAACCGAAGCCTGGCTCACTGAAAGACCGGATCGCTGCGTTTGAGAAGTCAGCGACGGCTGGTGCTACATCCGTTAGTGCACCCCCACCGCGTCCCAAACCAGCAGCCTTTGCGACATGGAAACCTAGACAAACTTCTCCACCACCGTCACCACCGGCGAGTCAAACTGAGCATGTGCAAGGTTCGACTATGTCAGCATCTGATGCACGGGAGAGTATAACCAAGGGGGGGAGTCTGAAGGAGCGTATGGCTGCTTTGCAGAATAAAGGCGCTTTTGGTGCTCCTCCTCCAGTGGGACCAAAGCCCGTTGTTGAAAGGCCGAAATGGAAACCACCACCAGCTATGCAATATGATGGGGCCGATAGTCGAAGTGAAGGCATATCTGCAATCGAGAAGTCCATGTCAGCACCCCTTGCTGTTGGGAATGGACAGAGTACAGGGGATTCTGTTCAAGGTGAAAGAGATCCCACACATGGACCCACTGCAGAAACGTCCAACGAAGAAATCGGACAGGATCCTGAGGAAGATGAGCGCCAACGACGAGCAGCAATTGCTGCACGAATGGCTCGATTGGGCGGCGCAAGAGTTGGAATGGCACCTCCGATTATTGGAAAAAAGCCTCTTGTCAGGAGACCAACGCAAGAAGAAGAACAACGAAAGACTGTTGAAGACACCAAACCTGCTGAAATACCCCTTCCTTCGGCGTCCCCAGAGGAGCAAAACCCTTCTTCGAATGAACTAGGTTAGCTACTGCGCGTTGTTCTAAGTTTACTTAGCTAATTATTAGCAGCCAGTGTTTCGCGTGTTTCGTCAGAGCTGGATACTCAGAAACCCGGTTAGTGAAAATCTATCCCTTTCCCTTTTTGTTTCACGGCTTTTTCTAGGCCCTGCACCCTCTCGTAAGAGTTCCATGAATACAACTCCTGAGGTGGACTCGGGTCACTCTCCCAGAATTCCCACTTCCATGCCTGTTCCTGCCGTTCCTAGGAGGACTGGCCCACCTCGCAAGAAGTCATCAAAACCAACTGCCCCTCCTGAACCGCCGAAAGAGGAGGCCAAGGCAGACCCAGATGCTGATTTAGTGGATTCGACCTCCGTCCCTCTACCTGGGGATCCAGAATCAACAGGTCCTGCAACTAAAGGAGCTTCCATAACGCAGGTCAAGGTTGGAGATTTAGAACTCGAAGACTCACCAGCTCTTCATGAGGAACTTGAAAAGCCTGAAATAGCAAAATCATCTAACTCTTTACTTCCCCTTTCCGACACCCATTCGCCTGTATTGCAGCAAACCGACCTTCCTCCAATCCACGTATTGGAGACTCCTGGAGCGATCGGGGCTGTTGATGAAGTGGCATTACAGCATTCGTCTTCCCTATCCGCTATCCCTCAGGCTCAACCTGCAATCGTCGAAGCCGCTGAGGATGCAAGTGCTGTCGAGCATGAAGATGATGTCGCCCACGAGGACCTTAACGCTGAATCTCTGGCATCTCAAGCTGGCTTGTCTCCAACCCTTCATTCCGAGACCTCAAAGTCTGTTCGGGAGGATTTCCTTCACGGTAATTAACTCTGTTTCCCTACTTTTGAAATTAATATTGATTCTTCTTGTTTAGATGACGGCCAAGGTCAAGGTGACGCTGTCGATTATGATTGCAAATTAGACAATCCAACTGATCAAGGTAAGGGGTCCAATGAATTTCAGAAAGCCCTATATTCTCAAAGGATTTCCGACAGATCCACAGGTGCTGTTTTCCACCCTAACCAGTCGTCCAATCCCGCCAGAACCTGAATTCGTTGATACTTCACCCTCTGGATATAACTCAGCGCCGCTTGAGCAGAGATCTCTTCCCCCACCTCGTCGAATTGTGCCCTCCGCTCCTGAGGGGGACACAGACCAAGAACCTGATAGTGATGAAGAAATGAACGAAAACCTTGCACGATCTCACTTACTTATTCCCCCTCCTAAGGAGCGAACGATTATTCAGCGTGAGGACGATAGTGATGGTTCAGAAAACGATGAACCCGCCTTGCCAGTTCTTCATCGCCGTTCATTGGATTTGCGGTCTCCTCGCTCTATATCCGGTCAGCAGTCCGACAGCTCTTCTGAATTGGATTCAGATCACGACGGTCAACCCCTCCCTGTCCCTCCTCGACCAACAGTGTGGGTTGTTCCACCTCTACAATCTCAAGAATCTTCGAGACACGAGGGTGGAGAACCAAGAAATGTTGCTATAAGTACTCCAATTCCACTGGACAGAGAAGTTATGGATGAAGATGAGGGTGGTGCGTTACTCCAATAAATATTATGTGCAATCTAACGTTATAATCAGACCCTATCGACCCCGATTTCCACATTCCAAGTCGACGAACATCTTATCTCGATTTGACTCACCAAGCGTCATCTCCAGCCACCCATCCTGCCCTTCCATCACATTCGCCTCCTATCTCAGGATCTCGGCCTCAAACCTCGTTACCGTCTCCACCAGGACAGCCAACTCAACTCGAAGAGACTGGGGTCGAGTTGGAAGAAAATGCTGATGAGATGCGAAGGCGAACGATTGCTGAGCGCATGTCCAGGTTAGGAGCCATCCAATTCGGCGCTGTGGCCATTCCTCGTCCAATTTCATCTGCTGTTCAAGACACCGAGCAGGTGGATGCAGCCAGCATAGCGGAGGACAATCCAGACGAGCCTGGCAATGAAGAGGAAGAGGAAAGAGCTAGAAAAGAGCGAATTGCTTCGAAGCTTGCCAGTATGGGCGGAATGAGGATTGGAATGATGCCGATGGGTATAAGTACCATGCCCGCGAAAGGAACTCAAGTTCGAGATGAAACTGCACAGACTTCAGTTTCAAATTCCGTTGTTCCTGTTCAACCTTCGCGACTTGCCCCTCAGCCACCAGGACAAACACCTGGTACTGAAACTGGGACAGGAAGCCCAATTGCTTCAGATGATGGAGTGCGAGTTGAGGCCGAAGAAAGTGAAGCCGAGGAAGTCACCCATCAAGACGCCGCACCAGAAGAAATCCCACCTATTCCTTCCCGTAGCGGGCGGCCTACTCGCAGGCAATCATCTGGTGATACCGCAGTGTCTCCTCCCCCACCCACCCGTCGTCCTCCAGTTCCAGCTACGCCACCTCGAAGAATGAGTACACGTATTCCTTCGCCCCATGCAACTCCTCCACCTCAGCGAAAGGATTCTTCTCATACACCCCAATACGATTATGTCATGGTCGATCAAATTGAAAGTCAGGAACCACTGCCAACTCGTAGAAGTACTGAACCACGTCCTGCGCGATCTGCCTCCGAGGTTTCTCAAACGGCTGAATCTCAGGAGAATATTTCATCGCAGTGGGAGCTTCCCTCCATCCCAACTTCAACTTTGGAATTTGAAAGTGGCGCCGATCTTTCCTTATCCTGGTCAGACGCAGGAGAGACGCCTCTATCTTCTGAACCCACACACTCAGCTTCCTTGCGGGGTAAACCTCGACGACAGCCGACAAATGATAAATCACTGTCTTCCGATGACCTGATTGCATTGTGGGGTAGAGTTGGAGTGCAAGTTTGCGAGGTGGCCACGACTATATTCGAGAAGTCGAAGAAATCTCTCATTGGTGATGGTACCTATGCAGGTTTTGTCAAGGCTGTCCTTGCGGATGTACCAAATGCTGCACAGGTCTCTAATGACGCAGGAGAGTATGGATATCTGATATACTCTCAGAATGGGGGTGTTGTTCAGAAGAGGGCGAGTGAGATCATGCCTGGCGACATCATTGAGATCCATGATGCAAGGTTCAAGGGTCACAAGGGATTGCAGACTTATCAACAAACCGTTGGAGGTTCCGGAGAAATTGTAAGTGGTATTGTGGCAGAGTTCGAGACCAAGAGATCGAAAGCCAGAGTATTCCAAGCGAATCAACACGTTGGACAGCAGGTAATAATTTTCGTCTCCCCCGAAGAGCAGCCTTGACTCAGTTTTCTTGTCAGACTGTGGAGTCGGTTAGCTATCGCCTTGAAGACCTCAAAAGTGGAACAATTAAGGTAGGATGGTTTCCCTTCTTTCACCTCTGGCCTGACATTTTGTTAAGGTCTATCGTGTGTTGGAAGCAGCGTAACCAATCCTTTTGACATAACAGTCGCGCTACCTTTATAACAACGTAATTCAATTCCGTGTGTAAATAATAAGGATAATGTCCTTTTTCCGAGTTCTATGTCTTTGTTAGATCGAATTAGATCGTCTTTTCGTTTGTGATCGTTTTTCCAAACAATAAAACCACCTCACGAACCATATTCCTCATGGCTACACACGTTGGATCGGCTGTAATACTCCATTCAAAGCGATGGTCGTCAAGTGAGTCCATGGCAGGATTCCAATATCCATCGTGATGGCTGTTGCTCCCCATGAGTAGCATGGGGGCGCCTCGTGTCTAACACCAGAAGAATTGATGGCCCTTGGACCCTGAAGATCTGTCCCGTAGGGGGGTACAACAAGATGAAATCATGGTGCATTAAAATCAGACTCTTCTTCTGTTTTATGCGAGGTCAATATCATCTTCATTCCAGTTGGTCATAATAACGGTGTTGGTGTCGTCGAGAATCGGAACTGCTGCTATGCTAGTAGGTGGTTAGAAGGGGTGTCAGAGGAGGCTGGGAACTCTCACCTTTGTTCAAGAAAAGCTTTTGCATCTGTAACTGCTTGATTAGCACTCAACGCATTCTTTTTTGGGCGGTTTTGTTCTGCATCTCGAAATTGTTCTAACGCTTTTTTTCGCAGATATCACAGCGCCCTCCCATTTTCCCGAGCTCTGGGTCCCCTCGTCCTTGCTCTTGGGCACAGTTTGGTCACGGGAGGCCTCGATGCTCGAGATATACGCGCATAGCAGTAAGTCGAAGATTGTCTCGCTTATCCGGCGTATAGATCGGATGAAAGGAAGGGTACTCTCATTTGGAGTCAAATATGGGAGCATAAGACCATTCCGAAGATTTGCAGGATCACTGGTGAAGGCCCCGCGAAGGAACGAATGTGGGATCTTCGATGACCCCACAAACTTTAAAAAATTGAAAGAAGGTACCGTCCCAGAGAATACCATCACTTGGGCAATGGCATCAAACGCTCCTTATCATTTCCAACTTTAAGCTTAAGTTCGATTATAAGAGCGGAGACGGAGCCAAAGGCCATGAGGTAGGTACTCGATCTTCCCTCTCCTGGTGACGCGACCCTCAAAGATGGATTCTGGGAAGTTCCTGAAAGCAAAGCCAAACTCTGCAATGAGATGGTGGAAGGTATGAGTGTGAAGAGGATGGGATCATTCTGACCGGAGAGAGGAAGCGGGATGTCGTTTCTTCAGTTTCATGGGCAGAAATAGGCCCATATTGTTTTAACATAATATCCATGTCAATTAGAATGGATTTTAATAGGTTAATAGTCCGGTTGGGATACGAGAGCGATGAAGCTCAAAAGTTCCGATGTCTTTGAGGAATCGAAAAGGGTCCAGTCCAACGAATGGTGCGATGTCGTTGTACTTAACGCCTGAAAAACTTGCATCCAAACCCTTCTCTAAGGAACCCGAATCAAGACCAAGATTGCATTCGGATAAGATAAGGGGACACACCGAGAAGGACTTCTTGTAAAGAGCTTAAGCTGAAGTTGTATTCGTTGAGAATGTAGAGCAATGCAAGCGAAGCTGTGTCATAACTCTTGATGACTTTGGAAAGGACTTCGTCGAGCTCCTCTCTGGTAATCACCTTATTACCCTCTCCCCGTCTCCTCTTGGTTGGAGGCTTCTCAGACGTGTCGCCCATCGTGTGTGGAAAGCGAAAGATGCAACCCTAACCCGATGACTCGAGGCTCTTGAGCCCGACCTGGAACTACAAATTTTCGTCTTGTACACTTGGAACTCCCAGATCATGACCACTCACCAGCCCAGGATTCGCCTTGACATCCTTTTCTCGTATGCCAAGAAGAGGTCCACCGGCGGATGGCCCCAATCGACCCAGCCATAAATTTCTACTGTAAGTACAGTCGTTGTGCTGAAAGTTTGTATCTCCGATTATCCTAGTATCGACTCGCGCGAAGAAAACCGTGACCCCAGCCCGTTGGGCAGGTAATAAAACAGGCTTTCTGGACAGGGCTACTGACAGGGTCGTGGGACGATGGAACCTTTTGTTCTTGATGGTAATCGCCATCCATCATGCACCGTCTATGACCTGACCATTGTGGTTATAGGGGAGGCCACATCGTGGCAAGAGATTCTGGATGATCCTCTCCTTGGCATTCAGAAGGCTGATCATGATCGGATTTGCGGACTTTTCGCAGCCATGCTTTGCGGCGGTGACAGCTACTGTATCTGGGGGCTTACAATGCCAGTGTGACAATCCTTGTAAGGAAGTTTTGGAAGAGGGAGAAGTTTTGACCCAACGATGACAGGGTGACATGGTCGCCAAACTCGACGTCAACGATTCTAAAAACGTAGAAACCCAGAGCTTATGGTTTTCTGCCTACCGGACATATTCAAGTTGGGCGAGGTCTTGAGTTGTGACCAATTTAGGTCGAACACTTACACGCGAGAGGTATGCTCTCAGACTCTGGGTCCAATTGAATGCGGAATTAGAGCTCCGAGTCCTACGGCTAGAAACACCTTCTACCGAGGATATCTGGATCCATTTTTTTGGTAAACAAGGACCAGGGATGCAGGGATGTATTCAAATTAGCAACTAAGCAAGCAGCCTTTCACCGCAACCGAAGACTTGATATTGTGACCCATTTCCAATAGATAGGTATTGGGATTCATGCACATGTTTTCATCGCTTCTTTTCGGTTTACCCCAACTTTGTTTTGAATACAAATGATGGAACATGCTGTCTTTATATGGGGAAGTTCTGGGGTGTAGCAAGTATCTTTCGGACTTACGGAATTGTGCACCTTGATCCATGGAATTACGATTGAGGGTTAGATAGTATTCAGTTCCTTTTATTGTTAGCGGATCCAGTAGTATCCTCTCATGACTCAATTCAAGGCGTTCTGCTGTATATATGTGTGTGTTTCCAGCGTCCTTTAGGGAAACCCAACGTCTTATTATAAGCCGCGAAACACTGGGTACAATACAAAAATCTAAAGATGATTTACATTACCTAGACCCGGATGCCAGAATGAACTCAGGAAATGACGCAGGGTTCAGATAACAATATTGCCGTAAGATACTGAATCGATAACCCCGACGGCCCTTGGGACTCGGAATCCAGCCAGAATGAGTCTGAATGACTGAAAATTAAAGAACTACTTTGTAATACTGCACCGCAGATCACCAGATCCGATGCAGAATGTCTATGATGGACCTCGCTTACGAAACATAATGGCCAATCCTCGAGGTCGAGTCGGATGGACATGAAGGTTTAACTGTTAGGCCTGTTCAATATCTCTGCTCGTTTCTTAATATCGTGAATTCCATCAGTACAACGGCATAATGCTTTAGATTGGAATTTAGAAGGTTGACCTGCCGTGCTGCAACGTTGACATTCCGTGTTGGAAAGTGCGGGAAACAAACAGCCGACAATTCCTAAAAGGTTTATTGTTCAACTTGTGTTCAGTCACGCGTCACAGACTCAGCCAATAAATCACTCACTCTTCCACTCTTCTTTGAATTCTTTGGCAAGAAAACCCTCACGGCGACAGGCGAGGGACTTCATATTCAACTCTGAATGAGACCCCACTTTGAAACAAAACTTGGACCATGAACGTGGGAGGCTCGACCTGGATTTTTTGCCGATAAATAATGTCACGCAGGGTTCAACGTTCCCCATGTACGTAAATGTGTCGTAAATCTCACAATATGACCGTCTGATACTGAGATCTGAGGCTGGTCAACTTTGGTTATCAGCGGCTCGGGTGGTCCCAATATACTTTCTACTTGTTACATAAAAGCTATCTGAACGTCGAAAATGTTCACGAGTCCTGCGTACCCTCGTCCGTCCCCCCTGCTCCCATGTCTGTCATTCGTCTCTTGCAGGTGCTGCTTGCTGCCTGGGCTATGTCCGCCGCGATGGCGGCGAGTACCCCGGCGCAGAAATCCTCTAGCTTTATAACCACAGACAAGATTGGCCAGTTTTCGCTCGATCATCAGTAAGCTAGAACGCCCATCCCCTTCATGGCCCACCCTAGTTATGTATTTAGACGGTTCCGTTTCTTCGCAACCAATGTCTACTGGTTACCTGTTCTGGAGACTGAGGAAGACATAGATCAAACTTTGGGCAGTATCGCGAAACTTGGAATGAAGGTTGTCAGGACGTTTGCGTTCAATGGTCGGTCTCCGTCTAATATATGCGCGTCCGTAATTAACCTTTTCATGTTAGACGTGGATCAGATCCCACACAAGGGTACTTGGTTCCAGTTGATTTCTAAGGACGGCACCACTCAGATCAATGACGGTCCTAATGGTCTGCAAAAGCTGGATATAATTCTGCGATTAGCAGAGAAACACGGTATCCATGTAATACTATCTCTCACCAACAATTGGAACCCTAGGGCCACTGGTGCTGAGTTCAAGACCCCACGGAACTACCTCAGCAATGATTACGGTTAGTGCCTTGATCTTCTCGAGAGCCGAGTGTACTGATGTCATATAGGTGGCATGGATTTATATGTCCACAACATCGCGAATGCCAATCACCATGACGAATTTTACACGAACCCCAAGGTTTTGGATGCTTTCAGTAAATATGTTTCTCATGTCGTTAAGCGCTACGCGGATTGTCCGTCCCTCCTTGGCTGGTAGGTTAAATAACATTGAGTAAGGCATATTTGATGACATCGATTGGGTTAGGGAGTTGGCAAACGATGCAAGGTCCTTTAATCATCTTTTTCTGTCTTTACATGATTTGACGGAGATCAGGTGCTACTCGACTTTTCCTTCAAGCAAAAATTGCACAACGCGAACGATAACCGGATGGCATGCTCAATTTGCTAAACTTGTCAAATCTTTGGATAGCAATCATCTAGTATCATCTGGGTATGAATTCTGAAGCACTCTTCGAGATTGTACTTACGATGCTTGCCAGAAATCATGGATTCCTCTGCATTGGCTGTCCGAAGCTCTTCCCGTTACAAAAGCGCGATCTATTGGAAGCTAGAGCGAGTACAACCGGTGCGTATCTTGGTAGGCACTCCAATGGGTCAATATATTAATGGATGGGTTAGACTTTAGTAAACTTTCGGCTTTCAATGGTTTTCATGGAGTCGATAACGCAGACATCCTTAATATTCCGCAGATTGACTTTTCCACTTTTCAGCTGTTTCCGGATCAGAATACCTACGGTCCAGATCACCCAGGCCTATCGTATATCGACAACATTATTGAAGTAGGTATTGATTGGGTTCGGACGCAAGCTACGCTAGGCACTCTGCAAGTTTTTTTTTTTCGGATCATGTACGACATTGCTCAAATTTATGCCCAGCTTTTGCAAACCAGTAATAACGACCGCTTTTGGCTTGGTGACGAAACGAAATATCGACTTTTTTGTTCCGTTTAACAGCTCCCAACCACCCTACTTTGATCCCAATCCACAGAAATTTTACAAACGTGTAGATCCAGCACCACCCAACTCTTACCATTCAGATGAGGAACGAAATAGGTTTGAGAGAATGATAATCGCAGGTAATCCGAGCCTTGTAGACGATGCAGAAGTATTGCTTAATGAATCTTTCAGCTGGAGCTGCCCCTGCTGATCCACCGGGTACTTCTACTATGGTGACGAGACGTAGCAATCGACCGTGGAAAAGTCGGTTACAAGGAATGGCGTTCTATCAAGTATATCCCTTTCGTTAAAATCTCTTGATTGGTCTCACTCGGGGTTCTTTCAGTGGTCTCAAGAGCATTTGAAACCGAATGACGTGATTCCTCCTTCCGGCGAGTCGCCTAACGATGGCTATTCCATTGCGGGACCTGGGTATGGATATCTGTACATGTTTTTGGCGTTTTCTCGTTCTGAAATGTTACTTCAGGAAACAAGAATTCATCAAACAAGTCATCTTATATGGTGTCCAATTATTCAGCGGTTGACAGGTTCGATTCTCTCGAGTCAGTTCTCGTAGGTTTTGAAGGACGGACTTCTTGTTTTGTGTTTTTCATACCAGACACTTCTGAAAGCCTGGACTTTTTCGTCACCTTGCTTCGAAATGACTTTTTTGTGCACATTTTTCGTTCAATGACTTTCTACGAATCGCACGAGTTGCATTACTACTCAGACTTGGAATACGAACATTATGAAATGACAATGATTGTACAAATGTCACTCGTTTTTCTACATTGAGATGCATTCCAGTGTATTCACGAAAAAAGGCTCTTTCCACTTGAAGACTCTACCTGCTGCTGTTGCTGACGACGATTTCACCATGTCCAAGAAATGGTCGAAACAAGCACATAATGGAAGGACTACCGAAAATGCCCCAAGGAAACGAAATGTTACAAAGTAAGTTACGACGAGATGAAAGTGATCCTATGAAAGAGCCGACAGCATAAGAATTCGTTACTCGCATGTTGTGCCATTGGAAAAAGGTAGATGTCGATTTTATGGCAGGAATGGCAACTGATGGCGATAGTGGTAAACAAAGAACGGATGCAATGTAAATAAAGCCCATCTGACCACTAGTACTTGTCGCCCTCAGTCTTTTTCTTTTTCTCCTTTGGGCTCCTCGAGAACTATATACGTATTTGTCCCATTTTGCTCGAGTTTGAGCATGCCGCCAATATGCGGAGGTTCCTTTCCTGCCCAACTTGAAGAATTTGGGTCGTTTATGAGGGTCCTTGGATCGAGTAATAGTGCGGCGGTTACAGGGTCCTCTATCCAGGGATAGTCACCTCGCGTATGTAAGTACCTGAAAACGAACCCAAATGTCACAAGAAGTCCGTGAAGAGCAGCCCAGACTGCGACTCTCCACATCAATACAGAGGCAATCGATGCATCCACAGCGATCGAGACGTCGCTTCCTACTTTGTTCGATCCATAAGTCGAAACGAGGGCACTCCAAGCCACCTGGTAGGACCTCGAGAGGAGTTCGATGGATATGTTTTTCATATTCGAAAACTCGTCAGAGCCAAATGGAATTGCGTAACCGACGTGGAATAACGTTGTCATCACGTATGGTGCGAGGGCAAGGGCTACACCTGTGACAGAATCACCAATCAGCTCGAGCTCCTTTACATTGCCAACGTCCTCTACGGCACCCGTACCCGACATCTGACATCGCCGAGAACGAGCAGCCCCTGCTCGATAGGTCACATTGGCAAATATCAAACACGAATCGGCGCGGTTCAACGTTGTCATGAGGGGGTGAACAGACGATGGGATAGTCCAGCTGAGGATACCGAGATCACAAGATGAGTTTTCAAATGGTTGACCAGAAATGACGAGAATGCGTGATTCGGATTTGATTAAAGGCTCAGGGAAGGTGTGATCGGATGGACCCCAATTATCATCTGGAATTAGGCCCCACTTGCGGATAAGCATGATACGTGGGCCGGTGATATTACCCCAGGTCGTAAGATTCAGCTGATTGGATGAAATCGTGGAATTCGGATCGTCAATCCACTCGAATTTATCGACGGCAAAGTACGGGACCGTTAATTCGTCAAATGTAGAGCGGAGGGGTAGAGATCTGACTCCATCCGGTATTAGGCGGTGCATGTTTACTGAGAAACGGTTCCTTGGATCGCCGTAGAAAATAGAATTGATGGCAGTAGACCAACCAACGAGCTGATCCAATAAAACTGAGCTAGACACGGCTAAGACATTGTCACCGGGTTGACCTAGGGGGATTCCTTCGACATGCTGCCCGGGCCTGTATAAGATAGTAGGTTTCCAGGTAACCGATCCTGCGAGGATCGAAGAGGTGTAAGTCGACAAAAGGATGCCCGCATTGAGGGCCACGAGAATGATGAAATTTGTCTTCCGCCGGAAAACACCACGACCTGGTTCCCAAAGTTATTTGAGCATTCGATGTAAGTATTTATTCAACCATGGACTCACCTGGGAGCGATCTACGGATCGTGCTCTGCAGACCTTCAAACGTTACACCTCCCCTCTTCATGAAGAGAAAGATACAACGCAAGTCTATCCCTGCAAGCCAAAAAGTTGCTGCTCCTCGTGCAGTCGAAGCAAGGAGAGATATGATTGTCGTGATATCACGTTGCACTGGTGTATGCACAGTTTCGTGAGTAAAGGTTCCATCTGCTTGTCGCAAGGTCAGGGTGTGGGAGAGGAAAAATTGGCGGCCATCTATGTACAAGCCCATGAAGAGGCCAACCAGGACGACCAGGACAATATGGATCAGAAACGATCGGCACCGTAACCAGAGCCTGTATTTCAGAGAGTGAGCAAGGACGTCTCAGGTGGCATGGGGAAATCTACCCTGCCAGAAGAGTTCCCTCTGACTTCCCAGGAATCTCACCCACTGAGGAAAGTAACACATCCATTTCCATTCAACTGGCTTATTGAATCCCTTCGTTAAAGCAAGTATTAGCTCTCACCGTGACCTGAGATACATAGGAAGACATACCTATGTGTCAATTGTCAGCGAAAAGGATGGTTCTGGAGGTCCTCGAGCATCTTATACGTAAGTATACAACGAGGCGCCGCACATAACCAATGTGGTTAATTCAAGTTGATCATATGAGACCGGTAAGATAGGACTTGCAACCGTATTGAGGGCCGAGATGAAAGCGCCTGATATCAATCGTTATCGGGTTTTGTAAGGAAAATCTGGATGACGGATTTCCTTTGTGGGAACCTATATAAAATTTGTATAACATATGAATTTACCCAAATTCAATCGGCCAATTGTGCATGCATCGCCTTTTCAGTGCTCAATTCTTGCAAATCCCGTGGAGAGGAGAGATCTACAAAGCCTGATCAGTCAAGAAAACAATTAGCGACTTGTTTCTTAACTGAAGGAGGGATTGTAGAACTCCGATGCTGCTCCTCGGATCATATCACTTCCCCAGTCAGGCCTCGATCTGAAGAAAAGGAGATATGATGGTGTGCAACACCTTTACATAGGTAGGAATGGGAGTATTGCCCATGCTGTACGTCGAATAAAATGAAAGAGTATAACCATTGACACATCTAACCCTCTTACCCTAACTGGTGTTGTGATGGATGTAAGGTCCGCAATGGTGAAAAGCTGAACAGAAGCTACCCCAGTGGAAGCAAGCGCAAGCGATGTGTGAAAGTGGGCGAGGAACGTTCTCTCGGATGCAAGATGATCATAAGCTATACTGCCTCTGTTCTCAGATCATTTGAGGGTTATACCGTGACAGCCACAGTGTTGTCCTCTTCTATGTAGTGCATTCAGGATGCTAGGGCTTTTAGCCGATCCATTTCGATTGCAAGACAATTGCAGGTCTGGATGGGCTAGAGTCCCGAGTCTCGAGGTATAGACTCTATTATGATAGAGTCACTTGCGTTTTGTGTATTGACGTTCCATTTCCGCTTCTTTCCGGACCGGCAAATTAAGCCAACTACGCTTTGATCATGAGTGCAACATGAGTGCTGGACTCAAAGTGTACACATGCCGACATCATGAGGCACATAGAACCAGAGTTCGTTATTATTGGGCAGGTGGTACATCGAAACACTTAATTAAGACTTGATCAAATACAGAATAGATTGGAATAACCTATTAAGCCCCTTCCAGAGAAGAAAACCAGTCTGGTACATGTCGAGTGCGAATCGATGTCGATTCCATTTCCCTAAAATAAGTAGTTATAGTCTGCAATTTGTTTACTCAATGAGTCACAGTATTTCAACCGCCAGAGACCCAGTTGCATGGAAGAAAGGAGAGACACGATATGAACATACGACGACTCTGCATATCCAAGATCATCCCTACTCAACGCAGGCTGCCAGCGGGCTGGAACACATTGCTCCTCAAATATTTCCATGGCAGATTTTGGCGTTTATTCACTCATTCTGATCATTTGGTTAATCCCTTTCGATTCGTTTGGTTTGGTGAAAATTGTTCTTACCTGGGAACGAACACGACCGATATTAAGACCGCAAATGTCACCACAGAAACCTCCCTTGTAAACAGTGGTGATGCGAGGTTTGCTGCTTGCCGGAAGATGCTCGACTTAATTTCATGCCCGGGCTCACTTTCCGAGTCGACGCTTGACTAGGGTGAACACAAGATCACATATGGCAACCAATCGCATTGTCCATCTGACAGCGCCACGAAACTCCAGAGTGCTGGCAAAACTACCTAGGAGGTCGAGTTGTTCGACAATTCCCTCAGACCAACGTCATATTAGTCACGCTGGCTGTAGACGAAGATGGTAGACGGCAAACGAGAAGAGAAAGGGTTCCTCGCCAGTTCGAGAGGTAAACTGTAGAGAGCAAGCGAGGAGGAGAATGGTCCCTGCTCGCTGGCTTGAAAGACGATAGAGCAAGCAAGGGAAAAGGTCCTTTCTTGCAAGTAGATGGGGCAAGGGATCTCGCCTTTCAATCACAGACAGGAGATGGCAGGCAAGGTGCGCCGTGCTTGACAACTAAGAATTTATGATTCGTCCATAGAAAATATTCAAACCCCTTCGCGTGTCTGATTTCGAGGGACTTCAATGGATTAGTATCAGCAATGGTGCAGAGTACGAGGCAAGCGGCACGATGGTCTCGTTTTGAGACTGATATAATCCTAAGCGTTGGCAATAGTAGTCTCCTTTGGTGGAGAAATCCCCACCCGAATTTGTCGATATAGGGTGGGCTCATTTCAAAAATGTAAGTAGATAGTGCTACTTAATGGTTCGGGGATGAAGTAGGAAAGTGGTGTGCCTAAAAAGTATAGCCAGTGGAGTGCAGGGAGGTGGGTCCCTAGTTGGTCCCTAGTGTGGAAGACTCGGACAAGGTACGGACCGTGATGACAAATATCCTGGCTCCGATCAATATTCTCCTGTTGCAGTCTATCCTTTACTGACTCTTTGCTGCTTCTAACACGTTGTTTGAATTCCTGGTTCACTTGTTATCCGTCCTTCGTCTGAGGAAAAGCCACTGCTCAATTCTATGAATTCATGCTATCTCTGTTGTACCCAGAGTTCTTCCCTTTGAAAAAAATCATTTTCATGGTAGGCCCTGCTATTGATACTCGGTGGGTCACCGCAGGTGATACACGGAAGGGAAGAAGAAAAGTATAACTCACCAGGTCTTCTAAAGTCTATTGGACATCGATATTAACTTGAGGAGGCCCTGGGGTGGCTTGAGGGACCACTTCTTGACGAAATGTCCCTGGTGAGCAACAAATTCAATCTTCGAAATCAGCTCTATCGACGAGGATGCTCTTGCTGTCACCCCAAATGGTAAACATGATGGAGTCTGGCTGGTCTTCCAACTTCAAACCGCGATCATTCGATGATAACGCCTCAAGATACCTGCCGTTTATGCATTAAAGCCGCTCAACAGATCCGAGTCCATGACTTCGATTACGAAACCTTCGAGCACCCCAAATGTGAGGACGACTCCCCCTGGGTAAGGACATTCCCTCCACGGTCGTCTCCTACGTATATAAGGCCTACCCCCCACCCCATTATCCTCAGCACTGAACGACGGTCGCCTCCAAGTGTACGTACCAAGCCTCCTAGACAAACTTCACGCACCTCACACAGGACATTCGCAGATACGACAAGCCACCAATCATTGTCGATTTATATTGTGAAACCTGTCAAAGAATCATTGTGTACAACACCATCTTGATTTCGAGAAGTAAACCATCATGCCCGAGGTATGTTCCTTGACTGCACGCATTCCCCTCTTTGACTAAGGTTTTAATTTGATAGAAACTGATTTTCAACAGGTCAAGGTATCCTGTGCACTGCTTTGTGTCGAAATATACGGGAGGCGATGACAGCTGGTTCCCGATGGCGGCAGGTCGTATAGAGGTCTGGAACAGAAATGGGTGGGAACTCGTCGCTTTCAGGAACCCGAATAACAACGACCAGAGAGGAGGTGTTTATGTAGACTTCCGCACCGTACGCCAAGTCGATTTTTATGATTACGGTGACATCCGAGTTCTTCATTGATTATATGGCATGCAATATCTTGAATGAAAACCCTTTTGACAAAACAGCAATATGTGGCGGAAAGGATATTGGTTGCGATTCCAGTAGAAAAGCCTCGTGTAAAGCCGCAATGAACGACAGAACACACGAAATTCTCCTCTTCCACTCCTCAACCCAGCATGTACTCTCTCTTCGTTGCCATTGACAGTCACTCAGCCGATTTCCAATTATTCAAATTCGTCATTAATTCAAATGTGTCCGAAATTCATGGCGGTAAAAGGAGGGGAGAATAGATTTGACTCTTGAGCCAGAAGCATCCTCACTGTAACAGGCATCAAAAGTAAAATAAGTAAGGGAATTTCCAGTAAACAACGTATTTCAGTGACTACCGTAGTTCACTTGGAAGCATAAGGATAGAGAAAAGTAACCTCGATAAATGAGAAAAACCAAACTGATTCGGGTCGTGGAATGACAAAATCCGAAATGCAGACTCCAGAGTACCTAGTAACACTACAACAACTGTGCAGAAGATGTATTCGATGCTAACCAGGGATCTGCCAATAACTCGGAGGCGGTGGCCCGTTTTTCTGGTTTCCAGACAAGAATGCGTCTCATAAATTGCATCCTTTAATACCTTTTCCTCTTCTTCCAGCTTAAGGCGAGGCACCTTTATCTCCTGATGCACACAACACCACTCTCAGGCTCCTGCATCATTAACCCAACCCTAGTGCAGAAGAAAAGATGCAGGTGGTGCGCCCATCCATCCAACCATCTCCGCCACAACTTGTGGATAGTTTTGTTCCCCAGATACCAGAATCATATAAGATTTCACGTCGTAAAACGCAAGTCATATGCTCACCGTGACCCTAGCATTCCATATGTCTACGGGGTAAGACCAGGGGATCATGAAAACGACCTCTGGGGCTTGATACATAAAGGGCTGGATAGCGTCATCCCCGACCAAAACGAGCCTCGCCAAAATCGCACAAGACTGGGACACCTAAAAGTTGAGGAACGACCTGATCAGTTGTGCAGTAGATTGTTCGATCACTATAAATTTTGCGTGCCAAAGGGCGATTAATTTCGGACATCTCGAGATTTCGAAATGCAGTTTGATCGAGGGCAGTGACGCAGAAGTTTTCTGCACGAATATCTGAACCATTTGCGCTTTGGTGTGGAGAAATTCGAGAGCACGAAAAACATAAAAAGCAACACAGCTTCATCAAAGGGAATGGAGGCTCGCGTTGTGACCAAATCAATCGTCAGCGGTTCAAAAGCGAAGGTCCAATATCTCCTTTCATCTCTGGAAAGTTCGAAT